>Ga0310691_10001810_pt1 | contig 30822 bp, 25 predicted proteins | sample 176DNAGHGlowgp2_FD_203887 | JGI IMG/M metagenome (GOLD analysis project Ga0310691, IMG submission 203887) | Sheep rumen microbial communities from Palmerston North, Manawatu-Wanganui, New Zealand - 1766 DNA GHGlow gp2 (v2) (version 2) | ecosystem: Host-associated > Mammals > Digestive system >... | reverse complement strand
GGAAAGGAGTTGGAGGCCTATTTCAAGGACAAGCTGTGTGAAGAGTTGCCCATTGGGCAAATCGGATCGTGGTGGGAGAACAACCGAAGCAAGACGAACTACAACGACCAACACGAGGTTGACATCGTGGCGATATATCATGACCGCCCAAAAGTTCTCATTGCCGAGGTGAAGCGTGACAAGCGTAATTTCAAGCGACAGCCTTTTATGGAAAAAGTGGAGCTGTTACGCGCCAAATACTTTGACAAATATGAGGTTGAGCCTCGCTGCTTTAGCTTGACGGACATGTGAAACCAAGCGCGTCGCCCTCATTGGGCTCGCGCTATTCCGACTCTCCATCAGCCACTCTAACTTTCCACAGACTCTCAACCATATAAATACATTGAGATAGGGGTTATGAAAGTGGGTGGAGTGGTATAAGGAGTATTACTAATAAAAAAATTTAATATGGGTATTTTAGATAGTGTAGCAAAACACAACGATACAATTGTTGATAATACAGGCAGTCTTTATTTTGGGAAGCCTGAAGCCGAGTCGGAGAATGTGAAAGGTCAAGGCTTGGTGGATTATTTTGAGGATTATCTTGGGGTATTAAGCGAAATGATGGTAGGCAAGTTTTTGTTTGTGGGTCGCAAAGGTACAGGTAAGTCGGCTATTGCAAAATATATCAAAGACAAGTCCGACAAAAGTGAGGATTCATTTGCTTGCATACTACGTATGTCAGACATAGATATTGAGAAGATAATACAACAAGATGATAGGGAACGTGAATATGCATTGATAGAATGGCTTATTTTGTTGAATATCACTAAACTGATTGTAAAAAGCGGTTCGGCAAAGTACACAAAAGAGTTCGAAAAACTGGAGAAGTTTTTGGAGAGGAATACTGGTTCTGTTGATGTGGATCAAAAAGAATTGATAGAGAGATTGACAAGTAAAAAAGGTGAGGTAAATTTTGATGTCCTTAGACACTGTTTTGGCGGTATTATCGGTAAAAGTTTTCAAAGCAAGGAACAGTCAGCGCCATATTATAAGATGATAACACCATTAAAAGAAATAATAAAATGGTTGTTTGGCACAGAGGATGTAAATAGAAGGGAATATTGGATCATGGTGGATGATCTTGACGTAGGTTACAGATTGGAGGACGATGCAGATAACGATAAGTTGATGGATTTGATAAGGATTGTGCGAGTTTACAACACAGAAATATTAAACGAAAACAGCAAAATTCTTGTATTTATACGTGAAGATATATGCAAACATATTGTCAACAAGTATAACGATTCTGCCAAAATTATCCAGAGCAATAATATACCCATCAATTGGTATCTACCTCAGACCGAAATAAAAAGCGAAAACGATGTACCACTAAAAAGACTTGCAGATAGACGTATTAAAATAGCTTTTGAAAAAGCAAGGAAAACAATTACAACTAATAAAAGTCCATGGGATTCTTTGATTGAGGATAATTATGCATATGATGGCTCATCGTTTAAATACATTCTTGATCATACTTTTTATCGTCCGCGTGATATTGTGACGTTCTTAGATGCGGTTAGAATTGGAAAGTATCCGATACCTCTTTCTTATTATAATGTGAAGCGGGCTTTGTCAAGATACATAGATCTTACAATCAATGAAATAAAAAGTGAGTTGAGTTTATATTTTAACGAGAAAGAAAAGAACATCTTGTTTAATGATGTTTTTCCTTATATTCATGATTACTATATTTCGCTTCCTCGTCTCGAAACAAGACTAAAAGAGGATTTTGGATTTACTAAGGACGCAAAAGACACGGTAAACATATTACTCGAATATGCACTTATTGGCTTAATGGACGATCGTAATAGATGTTTTTTTAACTTCCGAGAGCACACAATCCCAGAAGGAGCTGACATCAATGGATTTAATGTCATTTTACCAAAGTGTATTTATATCTACTATAATGATTTATAGTTTTATAATTGATCATCAGATATAGTTATATAATATTCAATTCTTTTTAACTCGTTCAACTTCAACCTCACCTTTCTCTTCCTCTTTGGCCTATATTGGCTCCCCCCATCCTAGTACAACCACCCCCGTCATCCTACCCATCCCTTCCCCATGCCCGCCCCTAACCCCATCCTCTCCAACGTCTCCCTCCTCCGCCCCATCCTCTTGGTGCTGCTGGTTTTCTACCACGCCTTCGCCATCTACAGCGATGCTTGGGATCCTATTGAGGGTTATCCTGAGGTGCCTTTTTATTGGTGGCTCGACAAGTTGTCGTATGCCTTTATGCTGGAGACGTTTGTTTTCATCTCAGGATATGTGTTTGGCTTCCTTCGGAAGAAAATTCTTATAGAGTTTATACTATAATTACTACGAGTTACGAGTTTAATAATACAAGAAAAATATCAATTATGAAAATAGCTCTAATCAAAGAAACAAAAACCCCAGTGGACAACCGTGTGGCCCTCGCCCCTAAACAGGTGGCCGAATTGAACAGACGATTTCCTCAGCATCAGATTGTGGTGCAAGCCAGCGACATCCGCGCTTTCTCCGATGACGAGTATCGGGCTGAAGGCGTTGAGGTGCTGAATGATGTCAGTGATGCCGACATCCTCTTCGGTATCAAGGAGGCCAAAATTGACAGCCTGATACCGAACAAGCATTACTTCTTCTTTGGCCATATCGCCAAGATGCAGGAATACAACCGTCCTCTGTTGCAGGCTTTCATGCAGAAACATATTACTTTCTGCGATTATGAATACCTCGTTGACGATAACAATATCCGTGTTTGTGCCTTCGGTTGGTGGGCTGGTGTGGTTGGTGTTTACTATACACTACGTGGCTATGGTTTGAAACACAAATTGTACGAGTTGCCCAAGCCTGACCGTCGTTTCACGCTCACCCAGTTGTTGGAATCGTTGAAAGGTATTGAATTACCGAAAATAAAATTGTTTGTGACCGGCGCCGGCCGTGTTTCACAAGGCGCACAATATGTGTTGGAGAACATCGGTGCCCACAAGTTGACGGAAGAAGTATATCTTGCCACGGACAAGGTTGATAAACTTTCCTATTGTTTTGCCGACGTGGACCGTTTGGTGAAGCGCAAGGATGGTGGTGCCTTCTCATGGAACGATTTCACGCACAACGCCAAGGAATACGAAAGCGACTTTATGCGCTTTGCCAAGAAAACTGATGTGTTGATTTGTGCTCACTTCTGGGGACCAGAGGCACCAATATATCTGAGTGAAGAAGACTTGCGTAACAAGGATATGCGCATCCGCATGATTGGCGATGTGACTTGCGACATTAAGGGTAGCATCAAATCAACAGTCCGTCCAGCCACGCACGATGATCCTTACTATGACTTCAACCCGATGACAGAGCACGACGAGCCTGCTTTCTCATCACCTAACAACATCTCCGTGATGGCGGTCGACACCTGTCCGAATGCTTTGGCTATGGACACTAGTGCGTATTTCGGAGAAATGTTGACGAAACACGTATTCGAGCCTTTGTTGAAGGGTGAACATTCCAAAGTGATTGAACGTTCGATGATTTTGAAGGAAGGACAATTGACACCAAGGTTTGATTATTTGAAGGACTTTGCTCAAGGCAAATAAAATGGCAGAGAATTTAAAACAAAAGGCCGCTTCCGGCATGGTGTGGACAGCGTTGCAAAAGTACTCAACGATGTTCATCTCTTTTATTTCGGGCATCATTCTTGCTCGACTTCTCACACCTTATGATTATGGTTGTATCGGCATGTTGGCCATCTTTATGGTGTTGGCAGATGCTTTCATTAATGGTGGGTTTGGTTCGGCATTAATACAAAAAAAACGGCCTACACAAGAAGATTATTCTACCATATTTTGGTGGAATATGGGTATGGCAATGTTGATGTATGCCATCATCTTTTTATGTGCACCGGCTATTTCCCGTTTTTATAATATTCCCATTCTTTGTAATGTTTTAAGAGTACAAGGATTGGTTCTTTTCATACATGCTTTTAATCTTGTTCAACAAAACCAATTACAAAAGAAATTCAATTTCAAAATATTGTCAATTGTCACTGTCTTAACATCAATAGTCTCATTAAGTATCACAATTTATTTGGCATATAAGGGATTCGGTGTTTGGGCGTTGGTAATTCAGAATCTTATTTCCGCAGCAATACCTTCTGTGGTGTTTTGGTTCTATTTAAAATGGCGACCTTCAAGGGTCTTTTCATGGCAATCTTTTAAGGAATTATTTAGTTTTGGTTTTTATATGTTTCTGACAAATCTTCTTGATAAGTTCGCATCTCAGATACAAGGATTATTAATCGGCAAGTTTTACAATCCTTCAACGATGGGTTATTATTCCAAAGCTTATGGCATGGAGAGAATGGCATCTACTTCTATTTCTAGTGTGATGGCTCAAGTTACATATCCACTTTATGCTGAAGCTCAAGATAATAAGGAACAGTTAGCAAATATGATACGACGTATTACCATGACATTGTCTTATATTACTTTCCCGATGATGTTCATTCTTCTGCTTTGTGCCAAGCCATTGTTTGTGTTGTTGTATTCAGATCGATGGCTTCAAAGCGTGCCTTATTTTCAAGTATTATGCATAGCGGGTCTTGCTTTTTGTCTTCAATCGGTTAACTATCAATCTATTGCTGCTATTGGAAAAAGTCGTGTTATGTTTATATGGACAGTAATAAAACGAGCAGCAGGTATAAGCTTTGTTGTTGTTGGTTTGATAATGTTTGGAATGAAGGGTCTGTTAGCAGGTGTAGTGCTTAACGCATGGTTTTCTTATTTTGTTAATATCAGCCTTGTGTCAAAGTATGTTGGTTATAAATGGACGGATCAGTTACTAAACATTATGCCCGTGACAATTGCTTCTATTGTTTCTACTATTATTGCCTATTTTGTTGGAAGTTTGTTGCATTTGTCAATGTATCCTGATGGAATAGTCAAATTTATCGTTTATGTGATGATATATATGGGTTGGTCTTTGATTTTTAAACCAGAAGCATACAATTATTTTTTGTCCATCATTCCTTCGAAATTAAAGTTTTGGGATAGAAATAATGAAAATAAAGTTTAAATAAAATGAGGATATTTTTAGTTATTATCAATAAAGTTAAATTCTATTTGCAAGCGTTCAAAGAATTAAAACTAAACCCTGTAGTTTGTTTTAAGTATGCTCGGCTTAATGCACACAAAAAAATCACAGTACAAGAATATTACAAATATGAGCATCTGTTAAGAGATTCGGAATTTAAAGAATCGTTTCTTTCATACAAAGAGGCGGAACAGTATTGGAAAATACTAAATCCGAATAAATATGGAGTTGTGGCTAGGGATAAGTATATTACCCATTTGGTTTTAGAAAAAGAGAATATTCCAATGCCAAGGCTTTATGCTTATTATAACTATGAAGCTGGTGGCTCGTTTGAATATGTTTTTGAGCAATTAAGTAAAAACAACGTTCATGAGTGTGTAATTAAACCTGCTGCTGATAGTGCTCATGGTAGTGGGGTTTTTGTTTGCAAAGCCATTAATTATAATGAATCTGATTGTCTGATTGAAAAGACTAATGGAGAAAAAATATCGTTGAAGCAATTATTGGAAGACAACCGTTATTGTCCATTACTATTTGAAGAAAAGATTAATCAAACGCAACAGATAAGTGCAATCAATTCAAGTTCAGTTAACACGGTTAGATTTATGACCGCATTATATCCAAATAGGGATGTAAAAGTGATTGCTACTTTTCTAAAGATTGGAAGAAAAGGCTCAGATGTGGACAATGCAGGAGGCGGAGGAAATATAGATTGTGGTATTAATATAGAAAGTGGTCAATGCTTTAATACGATACAGTTTAATTCTTTCAAAGATATTGTACATATAACACATCATCCAGATACGGGAACCTTAATAGATAGTATTGTTATTGATAATTGGAGTGAAGTAGTAGAAAAGGTGAAAAACTACCAAACAAAAATTCCATACTTGAAAACCTTAGGTTGGGACATTGCTCTTACGAATCAAGGCCCCGTTGTGATTGAAATTAATAATTGGTGGGATACCACAGGACAGGTTTTTATTGGTAAAGGATGGAGGAACGAGGTTCGTGATTGTTTTATGGCTTGGAGGGAGTATTATCAAAACAAATCGAAATGATTACTATTACTGCTGTAGGTGATATTATGCCAGGCGGAATTCTAGCTGGTGTAAATGAGTCGTACATTTCACAAGATGTTCTTGGGGCTTTACAAAGTACCGATATTAGAGTAGGAACTTTGGAAACGGCAATTGGTAATGAACCGAAATTCAACGAGGAAAAGCTGAAACGTTATGGAGATGTAGTTTATGCCCAAGACGAAGATCTTAATAAGTTAAAACACCTTTCCTTTAACATTGTTAGTTTAGCAAATAATCATTTTTTTGATCTTGGCTTAGAGGGTGCAAGACACACAATCCAATTACTTGATAAATTAGGAATTCAACATATAGGAGCTGGTAATAACATCAAAGAGGCAAGTGCTCCAGTGGTTAAAGTTGTTGGTGATAAAAAGGTGGCTTTTTTGGCTTTTTGTGATGAGGAAAAAATGGGTTGGTGCCCATGGGCAACGGAAACAGAACCAGGTATCAACCCTATGCACGATGATTATGTAGTTTCAGAAATCAAGAAATACAAAAAGCAAAATGATTATGTGGTTGTAATGCCGCACTGGGGCAAGGAACACACATGGGTTACCACTTCTCGTGTCTTTAAGTTGACCAAGAAGATGATAAAAGCCGGTGCTGATTTGATACTTGGTAGCCATCCTCATCGTGTCCAACCTGTTGTAAACTACAAAAAGGCATCGGTTGCCTTTAGTTTGGGTAATTTTTTATTTCCAGACAGATTGATAGTTAAGCCTCGTTCAACATATTATCCAGAAGAGTCTATAGACTATTCTTCTTTACCAGTTACTGATGGATACCCCTGTGTAGAGTGTTTGACTTTAAAAAAATGGAAACCAATTGCAAGGGTGGGAATGATTGTTATTTCGGAACTAGAGGGAAAAAAGATCCGTTCTTCTTATAGGTTAACAAATGAAAGCGAAGACGGAACGATTTCATTTTATGATGATAAGACAGTTGAAGCTATTCTGAATAAAAGAAAGAAATTACTAAAAAAATACCCTTACCCCATTATACTATATATCGAAAAATATGGTCCTGTTATTTTGCGTAAACTTGGAATAAGAGGAAACAAGAATCAATCATTTTAATCAAATGAATTTTATTTAGGTAAATCATATTCGTTTTATCATGAAAAGTTTAATAAGAATAGTAAAAGATTTCGTCAAAAAACCAATGACACTTTATAAAAGGTTTTGTAAATGTGTCACAATTGTTAGACACCAAAGTGATTATGTTGATAATGCTTCGTATTATCCTGATAGTGAGCATAAAACAAAAAAGCAAATTTTACATGATCAGTTGCATTTTGTTTGGAAGTATGGAGAAATAGAACGTTTCTATTTTCTATATGGTTTTGACAGGAAAGAAATGACCAGAGAAAAGATGGAAGGCGAGTATATTATGCCCTATAATTCTTTTTTGAATAAGATTAATCATCTGAATTTTTATCTTCCATTTTATTCCAAAAAAATGTGTCAGTATACAGGAAGGGCTATTATTGGAGATAAGTTTTATTTTTATCTTTTTTTAAGTAGATTAGGAATTTCTACCCCAAAAATATATTGCTATATCAAAGATGGGAAACCATTGTATCTTAATGATTCTTTGTGCATTGATAAGGAATTGACAGATGAAGAAAAACTGGATATGTTTTTAAAGTGTGAGATGGATGCATTTGTAAAACCAGCTGACGGACAATGTGGAGAGGGGTCTTTTTTGTTGCAAGTTTCAAAGAATGGGGTTTTAATGAATCACAAAGAGATAACTATTGATGAATTGAAAAGAATTTTGTTATCAGCAGATTATATTGTACAAGAAAGAATAAAACAACATCATCAAATAAGTGCTTTGTGTTCTTCTACTATTAATACGATAAGGTTTCAAAGTGTGAGGGCAAAAGATGGTAGTATTGTTTTATTTGGCCCCAAATTAAAAATTGGTAGAGAAGGTGGAATAGTGGATAATTGGGCCCAAGGAGGAATTATTGTTGGTATCAATGAGAATGGAACATTGATGAAGCACGGGTTCTTCAAACCTCAGTATGGTACAATTACAACCGAACACCCTGATTCAAAAATCAGATTCGAAAACTACCAAATTCCATATTATAAGGAAACAGTTGAAGCTATAGTTAAACTACACAGTTATCTTTATCGAATTCATTCAGTTGGTTGGGATGTGGCTATTACAGAGGAAGGTCCTACATTTATCGAGGGTAATAGTTTATGGGAGATTTCCACAACACAAGCAGCCCATGGAGGATTGAAGCATTTAGAATCATATTTTAATTATTGAACTTATGAAACTATTCTTTTGTGGGGATGTCATGCCCGGCGGCGTATTGCCGTATCAAGATAATTATATAACGCCCGAATTGCAAGAGTATATGCGAGGTTTTGATTTTCGTATAGGAACTCTTGAGGCGGCAATTGGAACAAACTTACCATACGATCCTGTCAAGATGGCGGGAAGAAAAAATATTGTATATGCACGCAACGAGGATTTTTTCCGTGTAAAGGAGATGGGCTTTGATGTGGTATCATTGGCTAATAACCATGTTTGGGATTTGGGCGAAGAAGGATTAAAAAACACAATCAATACCTTAAAAGAAAATGGGATTAAATTTTGTGGAGCTGGTTTGAATATAGAAGAAGCCTCGAAGCCTGTTGTGATAGAAAAAGATGGTTTGACTATCGCCATTTATGCCTATTGTATGTATGGTAACGTAAACCTTGGTTATGTTGAGTTGGCAGGAGAAAACAAAGCGGGTATTAATCCGTTGGATATTGAAAAAGTAGTCCAAGACATAAAAATATCCAAAGAAAAATACAACAAAGTAATCATTATGCCACATTGGGGTCGTGAGTATCGATACGATCCGTTACCCGAGAGTGTAGCTATGGCTAAACAAATGATTAATGCAGGTGCAGATGCGGTATTAGGTAGCCATACGCATCAAATGCAACCGATTATTAAATATCGTGGTAAACCAATTTGTTTCAGTATGGGTAATTTTTTATTTCCTGATTTTTACATGTATCCCCCGAGACCAATTTGGTATCCACAATCACTGGACGAAGTGAAAGAAATAAAAGATGTGGTGGGGTATCCATATCCCATAGAAGAGCCAATTCGACAAGTATGGAATCCTGTGTCGCGCTATGGATGTATTGTTAATCTTGATATTAGCAAGGAGGCTTTTAAATACGGGTGTCGCTATGTTCATTGTTCATCTGATAATGTGGAGTCATTAGTTGAACCGAATGAAACCATTAAGCGCGAGTTAAAAAAGTCTTCTTTGATGATTACCAATATACCATACCGCCTGATGGTCAATATGAAACGCGAGGCGAAGAATATGGCAAAAAAACTGTATCACAGAATAAAAGGATAAACAAATCATGTTGAAGACAATAATAAAACGCCTTTTACGACCCATTACGGAGAAAAGGAAGCTTTTACAATGGGCTGCTACTTTTGAGCCAATAAAGGCAAAGCGTAAACAAATTGTGGCAGATTATAAATCATTGTACTCTTCTAAGGGTTTGACAACAGATGAATACTATCAATTCGAGTTCGAAAAACGCGACCAGGAATTTCGCGATTCTTTCTTGGGCCTTGATGAACAACGTTATTATCTCGACTACCTAAATCCAATAAAATATTACACCCTAGCACGCAATAAGTATATTGCCCATAAAATGTTGGAAGATACTGGAGTTCGCAAATCTGAACTATATTGCTACTACCAGCCGGAGGCACGCTATATGTTGGAAAACGAATGTGCTAGTAATTTAACGGGGATACTCCATATACTGAAAGCAAAAGGGGTTCAATCATGTGTTATCAAGACCACAGAGAGTTCTCACGGTGACAATGTTTGGGTTATTAAAAACATTGAATACAAAGACAACGATGCGGTTATGGTTCGTTTTGATGGGAAAGAACTATTATTATCTTCGGTTTTGGGTGAAGAAGCTTTGATTTTTGAAAGTGTGGTGCATCAAACCAAGCAGTTTGCTTCTTTCAATGAGTCTTCTGTCAATACGGTGCGTTTTATGACAACATTATATCCTGATGGTTCAGCGAAAATCATAGCAACGTTTATAAAGATTGGACGTGCAGGCAAGTGCGTGGATAATGCTGGTGGTGGTGGTAATGTGGATGTTTGTGTCGATACGGAAACAGGTGAAATAAAATATGCCATTCAATATGATGGCTGGCGTAAGATAAAAGAGATCGACACTCATCCTGATAGTGGTAATCAATTGAATGGCGTGGTGATTGACAATTGGCAAAGTATAAAAGAAGAGGTAAAGAAATTTCAGCAGTCGTTCCCTTATTGTAAAGCAGCAGGATGGGATATTGCCATTACCGATGATGGCCCTGTGGTTATCGAGGTCAATGATTTTTGGGACCGCACTGGCCAGTATTTCATTCGCCGTGGTTGGCGCAATGAGATAAGGGATTGTTATTTGGCTTGGAAAAAAACGGGAAAGAACTATCATTGGATGGGGAGAAAAATTCTTCACCCGATGAATTGAAAAACAATTTTGAAGCTTTTGTGCCTGGACTTAGTTATTAGATTGTTGACAAAACATCGCATATCATGAAAAATCTCTTAATTAAAAAAATCTATAAGACCTATTCTCTGTTCAAAAAGAGAGGTTCAATAATAGACTGTGCATCATATTATCCAGCAAATAATCACAAATCGAAACACCAGATTATAAAAGATCAATTATTTTTTATTTGGAAGTACGGAACTTATGAACCGTTTTATTACACTTATGGATTTGATAGGTCAGAAATGACAAGGGAGCGAATGACTAGTGAATACATAATCCCCTATGATAGTTTTCAAGAAAAAATCAATTATTTAAACAATCATACCTACCAATATTTATATACTAGTAGAGTAATAACCGCCGACAAGTTTTACTTTAATGTGTTTTTGGAAAAGTTTGGTATACCCACCCCACCTATATACTGTTACATAAAGGATAAGCAAATACTATATTGCGATGCTCAGTTTAAAATAGACACCCAACTGGATACAATTCTACAATTAAAGCAATTGTTTTCCTACAATATGGATGCTTTTTGCAAGCCATCAAGCGGTCAACTGGGTAATGGAGCTTTTGCTTTGAGAGTTCAAGATTCAAAGGTGTATGTTAATGGGAACCTGTATGACTTTGACAAATTGATAGAGGTTTTACTATCTACCAATTATTTGGTGCAAAAGAGAATCTACCAACACCCAATTATGAATTCATTGTGTGATTCAACCATTAATTCTATCCGTTTGCAAACAGTCATAACGAAAGACGGGGAGGTTGTTCCTTTTGGTGCCGGATTGCGAATAGGCAGACAAGGCAGTTCTGTCGACAATTGGGCTAAAGGGGGAGTTTTTGTAGGTATTGATATGGGAAGTGGAAAATTGATGGAAACGGGTTTTTTGAAACCTCAATACGGGACCTCTACAAAAGAACATCCCGACACCCATGTCATATTTAAAGATTTTGAAATTCCGTATTATAAAGAAGCCCAAAAGATGGCTGTTGAAATTCATAAACGTCTTTATCGTTGCCATTCCATCGGGTGGGACATAGCTATAACAGAAGAAGGACCTATGTTTATTGAAGGAAATGGTTTGTGGGAGATTTCACTTTTACAGGCCGTTCATGGGGGATTAAAAAAACAAATCGAAAAGTATTTTGTATCGTGAACATATAATAGCCGATGGTTTAAAAAGAACTTTAAAAGTATAATAATTTAATCGTGAATAATCATGAATCCATCCGTCAAACAACTAATACAAAACCGTATAATCCATAGAATTGAAAAAGGCTTCGAAAAAACCATTAAGCAATCAATGCAACTGTGTCCGATGAAACCTCTTACCAAAGGCCAAGAAGCGGACGTAAAAGCTTTTTTCAAGAAAAACTTTGGCCGTGAGGTTCCAACATATTGGCATCAATACCTTTACTCACGAAATGGCCTATGGTCGGAGAAGTATATACCAACCAGTATCTATAATTCGAGCATTATCTGGAGGCTGAATAAGTGGCAGTTTCGCCATGCATACGCCGACAAAGGCTTTTATGATACCTTGTTTTACGACATTAACCGTCCTCACACCATAGTGAAAAATATAAATGGATATTACTTTGACGATCGGCGTCCCTTAACTGAAAAGGAAGCCATCGAAAGATGCAGTAACTTGAAGGAAGCCATCATCAAACCAACTTTGGGAGGAACCTGGGGAATTGGTGTGAAACTTATCCAATCCAACGATGGGATGATCACAGAAACGAACCATCCAGTAAAAGAGCTGTTTGATTCATACAAACAGAGTTTTATTATTCAAGAACGATTAGAGCAACACCCTGATATGGCTCAACTCAACCCGACTTCGCTCAATACCATTCGGGTGATGTCATACCGTAGAGGGGAGGAGATAATTATTTTGTATGCCGTTGTACGTATAGGTCGTAACGGCCAGGTCGTCGATAACGAGACCGCAGGTGGCATTAAGGCCGATATTGATCTCTTAACGGGCCGGATTAGAGGGTGTGCCATTGGCAGCCCGAAAGAAAAAGATATGCCATTCACTGATGTCGGAACACCTACTGACGGCTACCAGATTCCGTGTTTCCAGGCTGTTTTGGATACAGTAAAGGAGATGCATTACCGTCTGCCTTATTTCAATCTGATAGGTTGGGATATGTCTATCGATAAAGATGGTAAACCAGCTCTAATAGAATGGAACCGCGCTGCCGAACTTTCGCAGGTTGCCCATGGCCCTGCATTTGGCGATTTGACCGAGGAAATTTTGGCGGATGCAATGCACAGGGAAAATACACGTTTTAGCGGAAGTATGTTTAGTTATAATACTGCGTTTTAGTTTTAGTCACAATGAGAAAGTTTTTGTTACGAATCGTAGGAAGGTTGTATTTTCTGTTTCCCGAACGATTGTATCTGAAAATCAGATACTATCTCGAAATGGGCAAACCCTTGCATTTGGACCATCCAAAGACAATGAATGAAAAATTGCAGTGGCTCAAGCTTTACAACAGAAAACCTGAGTATACACAAATGGTGGACAAGGTGTTGGCCAAAGACTATGTGGCCAACTTGATAGGAGAAAAGTATATCGTTCCTACTTTGGGCGTTTGGAACCATTTTGACGAGATTGACTTTGACCAATTACCCAACCAATTTGTTTTGAAGACCAATCATAGTGGAGGCAGTACGGGTGTAATGATTTGTAAAGACAAAAACTCGTTTGACAAAGCTGTGGCCAAAAAGAAATTGGAACAATCATTAAAACACGATATTTCAAGGACGTCTGTTGAATGGCCATATCGTAATATTGAACGCAAGATTCTGGCGGAAACTTATTTGGGCGATAATCTTGTTGATTATAAGTTCTATTGTTTTAATGGAGATGCCGACGTGGTCATGAATTGTATAGAGAGAGAAACAGGGCATCCAAAGTTCTATTTCTTTGACAAAAGCTGGAATCTCCGTAGGCTGAACAAAAGAGGTAAAGAAGCACCAGAAGGTTTTACTTTACCGAAACCCGAAGGCATGGACGAGATGTTTGCGGTGGCAGCCAAGTTATCGGAAGGACTTCCATATGCCCGCATAGATCTCTATAACGTCAAAGGCAAGATTTATTTTGGGGAAATCACTTTCTTCCCTGCCAGTGGTTTTGATAAAAACCGATTACCAGAAGCGGATTTATATTTTGGTGAGAAGATAAATCTTCCAACTATTACAAGATAGCATATCACATAGGTAAAAATTCATGTTATTGTTTTAATATAGAAGCCCTTTGTGTAATAAGTTGTAGAATAAGTGTTTGTACAAAATATTGAATAGCAAATAACAATGGACATTTATAGCCATTATAATGGTAAGTTTGGGTTGATTTGCTTTGCCATTTATTTGGTGATGCTTTTTGTTGGGCGTCGCACATTTTCGGGGACAATCTCGCAATCACGAAACTATTGGTTTGTGTTTCTGGGCATGGCGTTATATTCTGTGCTGGGTTTTTTGGAACCTGATACTTACCACTATTTTCGCGTATATGACGAAATGACAGCAACTGGTTTTCAGGTGTATGTTGAATCTTTCTTTTATTGGCTTGCCATGCATTTGCCTCATTCCTATGTTTTATGGCGTTTTGCAATATGGGGTACTGCAAGTTTTTTGATGATTAAATCTGCAAAGGTACTTGATTTGAATGCTAATGTATTGTGTTTCATGGTTCCTCTGTTGTTTATTAACCAACTCACTGTTACCCGTGGCGCCATAGGTATTGCTTTAATGGTGTTTTGTGCCATACTTTTTGTTCAGTCGTTAGAAAAAAAGAATTTCCTTTTGGTGTTAGTTGCTATTCTTGGCATCTTTGCCAGTAGTTTTATGCACAAATCCTTGATCATCTTTATAGTCATATTGGTGGTCTCCTATTTCATACCTCTGAATAAATGGACGTTCATTGTTTCATTAATCCTTTTCCCTTTTTTGTATGCCGCGGCCTTACAACTTTTTCAGAATTTTTCGTTTTTTATTGAGTTAAGCGAGGAACAAGAAGGATTGATTTCGGCTTATCAAATGTCTGAGAAAAAAGAATTAAACATTAATGGAGTGATTATCACCATTTTTGAAAAAACGGTTTTATTATTGCTTGTGTTCAATTTAACGAAGAAATTTTTATTTGATAAGATAGAATCAACAAAAGCGCAACGGTTTATTTATAAGTATGCTTATATAATGATATATGTATCTTTTCTTTTTCTTGGTCAGGAGGTGTCCAATTGGGTGAGTAACAGAACTTTGCATGCTGCATCTTTCGCTTTGGTGTTGTGTGCTACCCAATGTTTTGATATAGATAAAGTGAAAAACAGTAGGACTGTGATGGAAAAGATAATATTGATTGGGCTTATTATTATGACAGTTTGGAAACAATTCTCATTTATGCGATTGTATTGGAGATAACCATTATGAAACGTATCCTTTGCTTGATAGAAAATATCGGTCCATCAGGAGCCGAACGGCAACTGACCAATTTGGCAGTCTTGCTGAAGAGGAAAGGCCACGAAGTCGAGGTGGCTTATTATGTCAGGAAAGAATTCTATCTGCCCTTCTTGCAGGAAAACGGGGTTGGACATTGCTTTTTGAAAAATGCCTCCAATCCTATAAAACGTTTCTTTGCTCTAAAGAAACACATTCGGGATTATCAACCAGATACAATCATTTCTTATTCGGCCTCACCGAGCATGATAGTTTGCCTGCTCAAATTGTTGGGCGCCAAATTCAATTTGATTGTGTCGGAAAGGAATACTACGCAAAAAAATGATAGAAGGGTTAAGTCAAGGTTCTTCCTATATAAATGGGCCAACCACATTGTTCCCAATTCGCAATCGCAAGGTGCATTTATTGACAAGAATTATCCGAACCTGTCGCCGAAAGTGAAGGTGATTACCAATTATGTGGATACCGATTTATTTGTTCCATCGAAAAAAGAATCCTTTGCACACGACGAATTGAGAATAATCTGTGTCGGTCGTTTGGCACCACAAAAAAACATTCCTGTTTTTATTGAATCAGTTGCTATGCTGAAAGAGAGAGTGTGCCATTTCCGAATTGATTGGTATGGACAGGACTTTAAAAACGAGTATTCGCAGTTGTGTTACAACATGATAAAGAAAAATGGAATAGAAGATGTCTTTTCCTTCCATCCGCAGTCTTCGGAGATTATTCAGCGGTACCAAGAATCCGACATTTTCTGTCTGCCTTCGCTTTACGAGGGCTTTCCCAATGTGCTTTGCGAGGCCATGTGTTGCGGCTTGCCAGTGTTATGCAGCAATGTGTGCGACAATCCTCGAATCATGCAGGATGATACCAACGGTTTTTTGTTTGACCCCAACAGTGTTGAGGATATGGCCAACAAGATGGAGAAAATGATAAAGCTTCCCGAAGAGGAAAGAAGAATCATGGCCACCAAGAGCCGTGAGATTGCCGTGGGCATGTTCTCTTCTGAGACTTTCGTGGGTAAATACCTTGAATTGTTATAGCATTATGGACATTACAATAAAACCCTATTCGCAAGAATATGCCAAGCAGTGCGCCGACCTTGAGCAGTATCTATGGAAAGAAGACGAGAAGGGACGCGAAGCCCGTTTCGATTGGGCTTATAATCATTGTCCCGTGCACGAGAAGCCATTATGTGTCATTGCAGTCAATGAAAATGATGAGGTGATGGGTTTCAGGGGGTATTTCTTGAATAAATTTCTCGTCCACAATGAAACAATTCTCACAGCAGAAATATGCGATACGGTAGTCTCTCCAAAGGCACGTAGACAAGGCATTTTTCAAAAAATGACAAATTATTCATTGCCATATTTGAAAGAGAATGGTGTCAATATGATTGTTGATTTAGGTCCTTCATGGCCTCCCTATCATGGTTATAAGAAAATCGATTTTGAGGATTTGTCCCAATTTCATAGCAAATACAAGTTTGGTATCGGAAGTATCTTGACGCAAAAACTGTTTGGAAAAGGCAGGTGTGATTGGAAAAAACGAAAGGAAATCCTGACATCTATAGGTGGTATGACCTACCATATTACTTCATCTATTAACCAATCTATCATTGCTCAGGTGAAACTACTTGTCAGAACCTCTAAAATCCACTCTTCCTTGTCGCCCGACATACTTCAATGGCGAACCAGCCGTCCCGGAAAGGATTATTTGTATGCGTATACGATGGATGCATCTGAAAAGTTGCAATCGTTTATAATGTTATCAACGGCTGATTATTATAATTACAATCTGGGATTGTTCCTTTCTGATCATGCTGAAACATTCAAACAACTTTTTCGTCTTTTCAGGAAAGAATACAAGCCGGCCACGGTAGCTGCATGGGATTTTGCCTTGGATGAAACAGGCCGAAAACTTTTGAATAAGATAGGCATGGTGTCCATCCCATTTATCAACAAGATCAGGAAGAACCCTCCTGCTTTGGTGAGAACCTTGCAAACCAACGAGGATGGCAGTTTGAACTGGAATGTAGGTGGTGTTGACATCAGGAAGGTGGAAAATTGGACGATAAACAAATTTGATTTGGACAGTTTCTGAAATGAGAAAAATCATTGCTTTTATACTATACGTGTTTTTCCTGCCAAGGATTAAGAAAGAGTTAAAGCGAAAGGACTCCATATTGGCTATCTATGGCCACGACCAGAAAAGGGAGCCTTTTGAGCAACTCGTTGCTTGGTTGGTAAAGAAAGGATACCGTTTCATCACCCCAGAAGAGTTGTTTCAGTTTGTTTCCGGTAAAAAAGCGTTGGATGAAAAGCTAGTTTGGCTTAGTTTTGATGACGGGTGGAAAAGCAATTACGACAACGTCTTTCCTGTACTGAAAAAATACAACATACCTGCTACGATATTTGTGGCGACGAAAGGAATAGCCGATGGCTATTATTGGTTCACGAGAGCTTTCCAAAACCGAGATTCTTCTCTTTATAATGAGGTGGGCGACTTGTGGACGATGAGCAACCAAGAACGGGTGAAGATCATAGAGCAACTTCCTCCATATAAAGGCGCGCGTTCAACAATGAATCCAGAAGAAATAAGAGAGATGACCAATTCAGGTTTGGTTCATTGGGGTAATCACACGCATGACCATGTGATGAGCGACAATTGCACTGATGAAGAATTAGCCGAAGAGATAGAGAAATGCGAGCAAATAATGAAAGAAATCACTGGTAAGGATTGCCATTTCATTTACTCTTATCCCAATGGAAATTATGACGATAGGACTGTGGGTGTCCTTAAACAGATGGACTTCAAGATGGCGGTTACGACCCATATCGGAAGGGTCTTTTGCCCCTCGGATGTTTATATGATTCCACGCTTTGAGTTCAAGAATGGATGTTTGCAGGAGAATGTGCTTCAGTGTTTTGGATTATGGACTAGATTCTTTGATGGAGTGAAAAAGGTATTTGGAATAAAAAACAAGAAATAACAAAATGGACATTGATTTCAACAAGTGGGGTTTTTACAAGAAAGGTATCATTTCTCGAACACCTCCATATAAACCTGTTGTGGTTGACAAAAAAGCCCTTTTTAACCATTTCAAAGGTGCGTTCTATATCCGTTGGGATTCTGATTTCGACAAAACTGACAATCCAAATTATTACCATGTCATTAAAGATGGTGATTGTACTATAGAATCTTTACCTCCAAAAACAAGAAATCAGATTCGCAGGTGTTTGAAGAATTGTGAGATTAAACAAGTAGATTTTCAATATATTGTAAACGGAGGGGGGTATGAAGTATATGCGTCAGAATACCGTCGTTACGAAAGAAATGGTCACACCTCTGTGGCAAAGCCAGAACAACAATGGTCTGCTGGCATGAAAGAAGCAGCTCAACGTGGACAAGAGTTTTGGGCAGTGATATATGAGGACAAGGTTATTGCATATTCTATTTGTTTGCCCAAAGAGGCTCATATTGATTTGGTGACTTGGAAGGTGGATTACGAAAACTACAACCAATTGTACCCATCATACGGTTTGGTGTTCACTATGTGTGAGTATTATTTGGCTCAGGAGAATGTCAGATATGTGGATGATGGAGGAAGGTCTTTAACAGAACATAGCGGTGTGCAGGATTTCCTTTTGGAGAAATTCTATTTCCGAAAGGCCTACACAAAACTCAACGCTGTGTTCAAATGGTATTTATACCTTCCTTTGTCGTTTTTGTCAAGGTTTGAAAACAAAATCAAGTACAATCAGCTTCGCTCCTTGGTAAGATTGTATAAATGGTCAAGATGAAAAAGATACTTGTTTTAGGTGCCTTCGGTTACGACACCAACCAATTGGATGGGCAAACCGTTAAGACGAGGAATGTGTACAAGCTACTCCAAAAGAATTTTTCGGGGAAGTTGTATGGCGTGGATACCATGCACATCCGTCGCAATCCTTTGTCAGCTTTTAAGCTGTTATGGTATTTGATTCGATGTAAGACTTTGATTATTATCCCTTGCCTCAACAATCTGACATACATTTTCCCCTTAACTTACTATTTGTCCAAAATCTTCCGCTACGATATTATCCATATTTGTATTGGCGGTTGGCAGGTTGAGTATTTTACTGGTAACGAACGTTTTAAGCCACATCCAATTCAACTGAAACAAAGTAAAAGAATCAAGGCTTTTTTGCCTGAGATGATCAGGGTGGATAACGATTTGAAAACACAATTGGGGTTCAAAAACACAGAGATGTTCCCCAATTTCAGGTTTATGTCGGAAGATACTCAGCGCATAGAAACCACATCGAACACTTTGCGCCTCGTGTTTCTGGCTAGAGTGGACAAAAAGAAAGGATATGATACCATATTCAATTTTGCCGAAGAGGTGGAAAACAACCACTATGATATTATCATAGATTTCTATGGTCCCATCAACGAGGAGGACAAAGAAGAGTTCTTGTTGTTAGTTGAGCAGCATAAAGGCGTTGTTGGTTATAAGGGTGTGTTGCAGCAAGACGAGGTAACGGCGCATCTGACAAACTATGATTTGATGCTTCTGCCCACCACCATCTATACAGAAGGCTTCCCAGGAAGCATCTTGGATGCTTACATTGCTGGAATTCCCGTGATTGTCACGGAATGGAAACATTCGCATGAGTTCGTTGAAGACCAAAAGACAGGCTTTATTATCCCGTTTGGAGATTGTCAAAAGGACTTCAATGACAAAGTCCTATCATTCTATAATGACCGAGAAATGCTTTCGCGTATGAAGATCTTGGCATTTCAGAAACGTCTGCAGTATTCCGATCAAACGGCTTGGTCCATTTTGTCAAAGTATCTATAATCATGCTTAACATCGTAGGAGATATTAGCCTCACCGACGGCTATTTCGATGTCGGTTTCGGTGTGGGCAGCAAGTTGAAACAAGGCTTCAATCCGTTTCAGCATATCCAACGAAATGCAGAGGATTGTTGGATTGGCAACTTTGAGGGTGTGGCTTCTGAAACCAGTGAAAAGAATGGCAATGCAGCTTTGCAGTTTCGTGTAGATCCGCAATATCTCAACCACTTGAAGCATTTCAATCTGTATGGCATTGCCAATAACCACGCCATGCAGCATGGAGCAGATGCCTATAAAAGGACGTTCGATTATTTAACATCATGCGGTTGCGTGTGTTTTGGTAGCAATGCACAAAAATCACAGGTGTTTGAACACCAAGACAGGAAAGTAAGCATTTCAGGTTTTTCACAACGCATTGATGCGTTCTCACAGAAACCCTGCTATTGGCATAACCCAGAATACAAAGAGATTGAACATGAGATAAGACACTTGCCTGAAGACGCTTTCAAAATAGTGTTTGTGCATTGGGGCAATGAATTTATCAATAGGCCTTCCTCACCTCAAAAACGCTTTGCTCATTGGTTAGTGGATGTCGGATTTGATTTGGTGATAGGGATGCATCCCCATGTGTTGCAAGGCTATGAACAATACCAAGGCAAGTACATTTTCTATTCTTTGGGCAATTTCGTTTTCGATATGGCTTGGGAGCCGACGAAATATGGGGCCATTGTGGGTGTGGATTTGTTTGAGGAAACGGTTTGCCCCAAGGTGGAATACATCCGAATCAACGATGAATTTGAGCCACAAGTCATTGATGAAAAAGATGTTCCCAAAGCGTTTCGTTTTGGCTACCTCAACGAGCAATTGGTCAAAGAAGACAATTCAGAAGAATACCATGCCGAAATAAGCAGATTCTATAGGCAATATCGCAGCGCCAACCACAAAGACATCGCTAAGAAGATGCTGGCGCATCCAGCGGTGATTGGCGGGACGGTAAAAGATTTTATTAAGAGGAGATTATAAAATGCATCCAACAACAAAAAAATCCACAAGGATTCTATTCGCCCCATTGATTGCATTCTGCAATTGGTTGGGAGAAAACCATCCAGTAACCTTGGTGAAGTTAAGGTATTTTGCTCGTTTCAGAAAATTTCCAAATCTAAAAGAGCCCAAAGACTTAAACGAAAAGATTCTATATCTAAAGCTTTTTACCGACACCACCGAATGGACACGGCTGGCTGATAAATACTTGGTGCGCGACTATGTGAAAGAGCGTGGTTGTGCTCAGTATCTAGTTGACCTTTATGGTGTTTGGTATGATGCTAAGGATGTCGATTTTGATAGTCTGCCCAACTCGTTTATCCTCAAAGCCAACAATGGTTGTGGAAAAGGGTCTAATTTGATTGTATCCGACAAAAACAAAATAGACAAAGAGGCTGTGAGAAAGACTGTGGATGGTTGGCTCCATGAAAAGCATGTCGGTGCTCTCGCTGCTGAACCTCAATACAAGAACATGAAGCCTTGTGTGATTGCTGAAGCCCTTATTCCTTTTGAGGAAGGCCAGAAATCTTTGGTAGATTATAAGATATGGTGCTTCAATGGGAAGGCACATTTTATAATGACTTGTTCAAGTAGAGACGTGTCTTTCACTAAACTGAATTTGTTTGATACTGAATGGAATCAAGTTTCAGAATATATGTCGCCATCGGTAGACTATCCTATTGAAGATATTCCTTTGCCAAAACCAGATAACCTGCCACAAATGATAGAGATAGCAGAAGTCTTGGCAAAAGGATTTCCATGCGTCCGTGTTGATTTATACAATGTAAAAGGCCGGATTTATTTTGGAGAAATGACCTTTACTTCTCTTGGTGGAATGATGCATTATTATACTCCAGAGTTCCTATTGAAATGTGGAGAAATGGTGAATTTGAATTATAAATAGTCAACAACTTTATATAGGATAATAAATTCTATTCTTAATATGCAATCCTATCTTTATCATGATTTGAACAAGAAAAACGACATCTATTCTGCTTTGGTAAATAGAGTTGAGAAATTTGCACAGCAGAAAGAAACGGATATCTTTATGATAAGAATCCCCAAAAATGATTTAGACGAAACGTTTAGACCTCTAAATGGGTGTTTTATGTTTCTATCGGCAAGGCATAAAATTGCTTTGGTGAATGCGTTTGCCACAAAAGAGGCGTTTGCAAATTATGTGGAAGATGTCAAGGATGTATTATCCTATCTTTTCATGAAATATGAATACAGATCCAAACTGGGGCGGTTTAACAGTTTGGCCGACACCTTGATAATCGAAAGCTCTTTAGCCGACATGGAAGATTTGGAAGTGTTTTGGCAAACCTTGGATTTGCCAAACAACCAACAAAAAAAATATGCCGATTTGATGGTGGCCCTTTGTACGGGAAGCATCAACGATATTAACCGTGTTGGCGACAATGTTCCTACAAATCTTCTCGACCAAGTCAAGCAAAAGATTCAATTGTTTGATGCTGATCAAACTCGTTTTATATATCAAGAGTCTCCGTCGAATTCTTCAAAAAAGACAATTAAAATCCAAGGTCTTTCTGGAACGGGAAAGACGGAGTTACTGCTTCATAAATTAAAACAATTGTATACCGCTGATGACAACACAAGAATATTTGTGACATGTCATAATAAAATATTAGCTGCGTCATTGCACGATAGAATCCCCGATTTTTTCAATTTTATGAAAGTCGACAAGCAGATTCTATGGGAAAAACGGCTGTGGTGTACAAATGCTTGGGGAAGCCTTAGCGACAAAGACTCGGGGCTTTACAGATATTTGTGTAACTATTATGAAATCCCATACGCTTCCTATACTAGAAGCACTTCTTTCGATGTCGTTTGCAAAAAAGCCGTTGAAGACATAAAGGCAAAGAAAAAAGGAGGAGATTTCAAATACGCCTTTGATTACATACTTGTCGACGAATGTCAAGATTTCATGCCAAGTTTTGTCGAATTATGTAAATTGATAACTGCAAAAAGGGTTTATTTGGCAGGCGATTTGTTCCAAAGCATTTTTGCCGAGTATTCAAAAAGCGATTATGAAGCCGATTTCTTTCTTTCAAAATGTTATAGAACCGACCCACGAACTTTGATGTTCGCCCACGCCCTTGGATTGGGGTTGTTTGAAGATGTTAGATACAGATGGCTTTACGAAGAAGACTGGCGGGCTTGCGGTTATACCTATTTGGAAAAGGGAAATAGTATCATACTTGGCAGAGAACCCGTAAAACGTTTTCTTGACGTAAAGGACGATTATGATAGTATAGAAATTTTTGGATGTCAAGCAGATAAAATGGCGGATGGTGTAATTCGTGTAATAACGAAAATAAAAGAAGAGTTTCCAACAATAACCCCAGATGATGTTTGTGTTATTATGCTTGACGAAGAGAATTATATATACACTTTAGCTAATGTGTTGGAAGCAAAGTGTCAAAACAGCCTCGATTGGCAAGTGAACAAGGCTTACGAATCAAAAAACAAGATTTCAGGGCAGCTGTTAGTTAGTAACAGAAACAATGTTAAAGGTTTGGAATATCCTTTCGTTATCTGTCTAACAATGAAATTGGTTTCTGATTACCCTTATCGTAATGCCATTTACACAATGCTTTCCCGTTCTTTCATCAAGTCATACTTGCTTGTGCCCACGATTGACAATGGTATTACCGAATCCATTAAAAAAGGCTTGAAAGAGATCAAGAGAAATCATCAAATGACTATCAGAATTCCATCAGAACAGGAAATACAATCCATACAAACTCGTTTTACTAGAGCAAAGGAAAGAAAACCGTTGGCTGAGATAGTTGACGGACTCCTTATTGAAATGAAAGTCGGGAAAGAAAAACGCAATAGAATCATAGATTTCACTACGAATTTGGGCTGGGAAGGATATAGTGAAGAAGAAATTAAAACGAAGCTAGTGAAAATAGTTGAAATATTGTGATATGGATTTGATATTCAATATTAAAGAACAAATACATAAGAATAAACTGCTTGGAAAGATAACAAGTACTAATGATTATGCAAAAATGAAATTGTCTCTTTTGGAGATACTAATTTCTTTTTGGACAGGAAATCCTAAAAAGCCCATGATTCCTTATGTCATCATTAAAAATGATGTTTCTTTTCGGCGCGCTATCATTGTTTGTCAAGATAAGATCTTTTCTTTCAGCTTTTGTTATAATCTTCATGTGAACAATAAGGATTATAACAAACAAGGCAATAATATCATAGAGTATTATTATAAAGGCTTTCGCATCGGGACAAAAGAGATTTCTGAAGCAAGGGCTTTAATAAACTCCTATAATGCAGCTGAAGACAACACATATTGTTATACCATTCTCGATGTAGACGAGTCGACAAGTGAGGAAGCTTTTGTGTTATTTGAATCTCTTTATATGGTAGAACCTGGTTATATTCGTTATGACCACGATCCCAATCTTGCCGACCCCATTACCCATCCTTTGAATCATCTTGATATTAATTTTTCAAAGGACGTGAGTTATAAGATAGGGTTGTTGAATAGAATAGGAATCAAAGAGATAGAACAAATCCTATCAGCCACCCCTAAATGTCTGTATTTGAATCTTTAGTTGTTTTAATCAGTGTCCTCTAATAATTGGATAATTAGAATTATGAATGTTTAGTTTTAAATAATAAGAGTGGGCACATTTTAACGGGACAGAAACAATAAGTAATGAATTCTCAGGCTTTAATATCTCAAATGAAATCACTTCTTTCCGAATGGTCGGAAAAAGGTGATTTCTCTTTTTCAACCCAACCTGCTGATTGGGAAAAGCAGGAAAGGAAGATTTGGGATAGGGAAGAAGGTTACCAACTTGTTCCGTACTATTTTGGTGTTGCCATATCGTATATTCTTGAAAACAATGCAAAGGCCACGGTTTTCTCCTCTTGCAAGAACAAGTGGGATTGGGTCAATGGTTTGCTGGTGCTGATTCCAAGTATAGACTGGGATGCAAATAGGTTTCTCGGGATAGTAAGTTCTTTTCAGTCGAAGTCGAAGAAAACGAACGATGTCGAACCGCTCATTTCAAATGCATTTCGTGTTTATTGCAAATGCTTTTTTGACGAAGGCTTGAAGCTGATGGGGTCCACACCCGACAAATCAGCTGATTGTCTGTCAGGTCTCATGATGAACGATTTCGACCGCGCCTGCCAACTCTTTTCTCCTAAAAACGACATGGAATTGTTTGCACAAGCCTTTATCCGTACTGAAGGCTTGGACGACGATACCATTTGTAAGGCATACGACATCGCCATATCTTTCGAGCCCTTTGCCGGACATGTTGCATTGGCTTTTTTCGTAAAGACACTTCCTGGTCTTGACGATGAGAGAAAGGTGGGTTGCGAAGGTCGAATCAAAGATTTGCTTCAAGCCAAGTCGTCGCTGTCGGTCAATGTCTTGTGCAATTGGCTTGTCCGACAAGAACGGCTCACTCCTTTTATGGAAGAATGCGTTTTACAGACCTTGGCCCATCTGGAGCACCCCCAAGAAGACATCGGGAAACTGGATGGAATCTTGTGCTATAGATATATCAGTATCGAGTTGTTTGAGAAAATGGCAGAAATCATAAGCGATACTTACGAACCTGATTTGGTATTGTCTATGGATGATTGTTTGCGTCAGTTAAGAAAAAACGACTTGTCTTTTGCCAAAATGGTTTTGCTCTTTGTCCTTCATCCCAAAGGTGCATATAGGATTGCAGGCCGAAAAATGTGGGATGAATACCATGTGGAAAACTCATGTTTTGATCCCTTGTCCATGAGCGAAGAAGAGCAGATCATTTTCATTATGTTTATGCTTCAAGATTTGGGTAACCCGGATTTGAGGTTGCCTAAGATATTGCCGCTCTTCTTATCTCCTTCAGAAAGAGTGAAACAGGCTTTGTTGACACAAATGATGCCATACGTCGACAACTATATGGGACATGTCACGCAGGCTATAGACAAGATGGGCTTAGACACAGAGGAAACAAGACAATTGAAACAATATGTTGAAGGCAGAGGTGCTTTAATTCAGAAACGACGAGAGTTGAAAGAATTATCGCCCATTTATTCACAATACCGTTATTATCAGGAGGCTTGTAGGGTGGAAAGAGAAGAACACAGCCAACAGGTCAAAGCGATAGAAGAAGAAAGCTCCTTTTTATGGATGAATATGTGCAGAAAAGAAGTATTGGCTCGTGGAGGTGGTTGGCGATTGGAGAATGGGAAAACGCAACACCTTGCAAGAATTGAAGTTTCTGTACCTTCTAGGCTTATGGTCCAATCGATGACCCCTTTGGAATTAAATAAGTGGATTGGTGAACTATACAAGGATTGGGATGTTACGGAAGGAAATCATTAAAGAGTATGTGGCTTCCTTGAAGGAAGACGGCGAGTTGGACTATATTTTTCCTTTGCTTTTGGAAAGAATGGGGTTTCGAATTCTCTCCACCCCTAAGCAGTCGAAAGGCCAGTCCCAATATGGGAGGGATGTGGTTGCCGTGAAAATAGTCAAAGGTCTGTCCACGCTTTGTTTGTTTGAGTTGAAAGGTTTTAGGTCACACGACATTAATGACAGAAATTTGAATGAGAAAGACGGTTTTATTGAGTCAATGAGGGCGTCTAAATACACGGAGTATAAAGACGCTTCCATCCCAAATCTCGATTCTTATCCTCGGAGGTTTTTCTTTATTCACAATGGCATGCTTGAAGAAAACACTAGGCCGACATTGGAGGGGTTTGTAAAGCAGGAGTTTCCTGATGGAAATTTTGAGCGTTGGGACATCAACATATTAACGGATTTGTTTTCCAAGTATTTGTTTGAAGAAACTCTTCTAACCGACGAGAACAGTTACAGGCTTCTCAAGAGAGCATTGGTACTTTTGGATTCGGAAGGGAACGATTATTCCGACATAGTTCAATTGGTTAATCTTCAAATATCAAAAATAGAAGGCCAAAAACTATCCAAACGAACCGAAACCAACTTTTTTGCCACCATTCGTCTTATTGGCGCTTTGGTTTATTACTACTCCACGCAAGCGAACAATCTGTATCCTTCAAAGTTTTGTATGGATACAATAGTGGTAAAAACATGGGCTTGGATTTTGCGAAACAAACTTGAAAAGAGCAAAAAGATAATCGAATTGTTTCGTCCTTTGGTTGTTCAGCAACTACAAGTTTATGAAGCCTATTTGAATAAAGTGTTGAGTGCCACGGGATTTGTAGAGGGTTTCTATTCGTTTAGGCCTTCCGATACAGAATACGTCTTCTATCCTCTACGTTGCTATGATTTCTTGGGCGACTTAATGTATTATCACTTTGCTATTGAGCATTTTGGTATTAATGAAAGTAATATGGAAAACTACAAGTCTGTACTAAGAGATATTATCAGCAGCAACTCGGGTTTCAAGATGCCTTTGCTTGACACGCATTCCATTCCTATACAATTAGTGTTTTTGTATTTGATGCATGAACCTAACAAGGAAGATGTGGAATGTCTGACTTCGTTTGTATATGAAACCGTAGCCAATCTTATCAAACAATACCAAAACAAAAAGATGTGGCCCGAAATGACGGGGAATCGTATGGCATTGGTGAAAAGCTTATACAATAAGTCAGATGACTATTGTTGTGATTCTTCGCTGTTGATTCTTGTCATGTTTGAGTTGATTTCATACATGGGTTTGAAACAACTTTATTCGAAATTCAAGGAAGAGGTTGAGAAATCAAAGGTGAATCTGCAAATAGCATTTCCTATCCATGATGAGTACGATATCGAACAATGTTTGTTTGACCATCGTCTCTACGAAGAGATTTCGGTTCAAACCGATATCAAACTACCCGAGACGCTGGAAGACTTTCGCTCATCCTTTAGAAAACAATATAATACAATATCCTATCGGACAGACAAGGCCCATTTTTCTTATCTGAAGATTTTGGCTCATGTTTATTATAAATCCGATTTGTTCCCTGATTTTCTGGGAAGAACGTACTGTAAGAACATCGAATAAGAAACAAATATGCTCACCATTATCTGCCCCATCTACAACGAGGAGAAATACATCGCCCGTTGCATTGAGTCCATCATGGCTCAGGACTATCCCAAAGACGATTTGGAAGTCCTCTTTGTGGACGGCATGAGCACCGACCGCACCAGGGAAATCATTGCCTCTTACTTGCCGCAATGCCCATACTTGCGTGTGCTCGACAATCCGCACAAGATTGTGCCCTACGCCATGAACAAAGGCATCAGCGAGGCCAAGGGCGATATTATCATGCGCATCGATGCCCACACTTTTTATGAACCAAATTATTGTTCAGCCATTGTCAAACGCTTGAAGGAATTGGATGCCGAAAATGTGGGTTGCGTGTGCAAAACCGATGTGCTCAATAAGACACCCAAGACCTTGGCCATTCGCGAAGTACTGAGCAACAAGTTTGGCGTGGGCAACTCTGCCTTCCGCACAGGCATCGATGGTGTGAAAGAAGTGGATACCGTGCCTTTCGGCTGCTGGCCCAAACGGGTGTTTGAGAAATACGGCTTGTATGATGTCCGTCTGGTGCGCAATCAAGACATCGAACTTAGCAAGCGTATTATCAACGGTGGCGGCAAGATTTATATCATCCCCGATACTTTCTGCACCTATTTGGCTCGTGAGACTTTCAGCGGTCTGGCCAAAAACAACTTCGGCAACGGCAAGTGGAACATCCTCACGGTGTATTACACCCGTCAGATGAAGTCGCTGTCGCTGCGCCATTTCATTCCGTTGTTGTTTGTGTTGGGGTTAATCCTTCCTACAGTAGTGGGTATATTCTGGCATCCTGCTTTATTGCTCTCTGCCTTTGTTCTGTTGGTCTATCTCTTGGCCTTGGGTGCCGTCAGCGCCAAACTGGCCGTCACGAAGAAACTGAATTTCTTCTATCTTCTTTGGAGTTTCATCACCCTGCATTGCAGCTACGGCTGGGGCTCGCTGATGGGCATTCTTTCTTTGCCGTTCACGAAAAGATAACACATCATGATATTGAAGTTTCTCTTTGACCGCATCGTCTCCTTCCTCGGCCTACTTTTCTTGTGGCCCGTTTTGGTCATCGTGGCCATTCTGGTCAAAATCAAGATGCCGGGTGGTCCGGCATTCTTCGTCCAGAAGCGGGTGGGCCGTGGCGGCAAGCTGTTCAAGTGCCACAAGTTCCGCACGATGACGATGAAGCACAGCGGCAGCTCGGTGTCGGTGGCAGGCGACAGCCGCATCACCCCCTTGGGCGCCAAGCTCCGCCACTACAAGCTGGATGAGCTGCCCGAGCTATGGGACGTGCTCATCGGCAACATGAGCTTCGTAGGCCCGCGCCCCGATGTGCCCGGCTACGCTGACCAACTGCAAGGCGACGACCGCGATGTGCTGAAACTGAGGCCGGGCATTACAGGCCCCGCCACCCTAAAATATAGGCTTGAAGATGAAATGATAGCTGAGTATGTAGCCCAAAAACAAAAAGAAGGCTACACCCGCTCCGCTCAGGAAATAGCGGTGGAGTATAACGACACGGTGATTTATCCCGACAAGGTGCGGCTGAATTGCTATTATTATCGGCATTATTCGTTTGTCAAGGATATCCAGATGATCTTTTGCACTGTGCTTGGGAGGAAGATGAGCTATGCTGGGGAGAGGATTTGAGGGAGAACACGGTGGTATTTGAACACGGATGTTGTGTTTTTTGAACACGGATTGACACGGATTGGACGGATGGGTTTTGCGACGGGGTCGCAAAATTCCGTGGGAATCCGTGGGATCCGTGTTCGAGAGAAATAATTGAGTTGCTGAAAACTACTGTGATAGTGGTTTCAAAGACAATGATAAGTGTTTGATATGATGGTAGAAGAAATACAAAAATCGACGGAACTTCAAGCTCTGATAGCCGAGTGTACGGCATACGACTTCAAAGAGATGCTGGAGGAGAAGAAGCCTAAGAGCTGGCTGAAGAGCGTGAGTGCTTTTGCCAATACCTTGGGCGGCTCACTGTTCTTTGGCATTGATAATGATGGTGTTGTCAAGGGGTTGGAGGATGTGCAGCACGTGACGGAGGCTATCAGCATGAAGATTCGCGACTATATGGATCCGTTGCCGGAGGTGGAGGCGATTCCACTGGAGATGGAGGGGAAACGTGTGTTGCAACTGAAGGTGAAGGCTGGCAGCTATACGCCTTACTACTACGTGGGCGACGGTCAGCGCGTGGCGTTTGTGCGGAATGGAGACGAGAGTATTCCGGCAACGGGTGAACAGATGGTGCGGCTGGTGCTGAATGGTTCGAACAGGACGTATGACTCGCTGCGTACGGATAGGCGGATAGAGGACCATTCGTTTGCGATTCTGGCGAATACGTTCAAGGAGCGTACGGGGCAGGACTGGGATAAGAAGTATCTGCTGTCGTTCGGCTTGGTGACAGACGACGGCTATTTGACGAATGCGGGTGCGCTGTTTGCAGACGACTGTTGGCTGAGTCAATCGCGGCTGTATTGCACACGATGGGATGGACTGGAGAAAGGCGATGCCCTCAATGATGCAGAGTTCAAGGGGAATGTACTGCTACTGCTTCGTGAGGCTATGGCATTTGCAAAAGCCAGCACCCGTAAGGGATGGGAGAAGCTGCCTAATGGCAGGAAGAACAAGCCGGAGTATGCAGAGAGAGCTGTTCTGGAAGCGTGTGTGAACCA
>Ga0310691_10001809_pt1 | contig 30827 bp, 24 predicted proteins | sample 176DNAGHGlowgp2_FD_203887 | JGI IMG/M metagenome (GOLD analysis project Ga0310691, IMG submission 203887) | Sheep rumen microbial communities from Palmerston North, Manawatu-Wanganui, New Zealand - 1766 DNA GHGlow gp2 (v2) (version 2) | ecosystem: Host-associated > Mammals > Digestive system >... | reverse complement strand
GCCATCTTGCTACTCTCTCCCAAAGCGTTACGCGCCCTCCGCAACTACGAAAAGGAGAAAAAGAAAGGTGTGGAGCCGAAATTCGACCCTTCAGAACTGGAGATTGAAAATGCGGATTTTTGGGCGTGACGAACGGTGTGGAGAGGTTAAAAAGTTAGAAGGTTAGAAGATCAGGAGGTTAATGGGTTACCGCTTTAGCTGTTCTTGCTTCTTTTTCAGCCGTTCTTGTTTAGCCTTTTCCTTAAGCCAATCCCGTAATTCCAGGTTCTTTTTCAGCTCTTTATGCAAATAGGATTGCGTGCATCCTGCACGCCTCGCGATCGGCAAAAGTATATATTTTACCGGCACAGTCCTCATCCAATCCCTTCAAAAACCGCCCCAAACCGTACTTTTAACCGATTTTAACACAAGATTGGCGTTTATTTCCTATTAGTTTACATTAAATCCTACCGCAAATATCGATAAGGCCACTCCTGGACTTGCATTTTTGCAGGAGGTGCTCCTTCTGAGTAAAGCTGCCAAGGCGGCATATTTTCAAGAATCTGAAAAAAAGCTGCGGACATTCGTTCATCATTCTCATCTAACAGCAAAAACCTCAAATTCACATCCACAACTTCTCCTTTCGTATTAATTGTCAGCTGAAACCAGTTCGGATTGTCCTGTCTTGAGGAGGAACGCCTTTTCTGCCTCTTCTTTGTTCTAATCCATTCTCTCAAATCTGGATTTGCTTTCAACTGTCGATGCAAATACGACCTAAATGTACCATACTCAGAAGGGAAAACCCATGAAGACTCAATTATAAGGATTGGAGATGGTGAGATCATACCGTCTGGGGCAAAATCGGGCACATCGTATTCAATCAAAATCGTATCCACTGAGGCCGGGGCACTGCTGTCATTGCGCGGCGGCACGATACCGGCCAGCCGCAGCGTGTCGCAGACATTCGGTGATACCAGTTGGCTGGCATCCTTATGGTCAGAGACCTTGCGCGAACCATCCATTGTATCGGAGGTCTCCGGAGTCTGTGCTGCTACCGGCGCCACCGACAGCATCGCGATTCCCGCCACCGCGACGGCCTTGCCGAGGGCGCGGCGTTTCGACAGTTCGCGTTCGAGGTAGCGTACCTCCGACTCGCAGTAGGGGCACGTGCCCGCGCAGTCGCCTGTGTGCGTACATTCGCGCTCTTGCAGCGGGATGTCGTTGGCGTCGGCGACCTTCCGCCGCACCTCTTTCAGGACTTTGCATGTGGATTTTCCTCTGGGCATCGTTTCGGGATATTTGAGAGGACAAAAATACACTTTTTTGCGGAAATCTATGCGGAATTGTGGAAATGTGCGGAAAAAACATCACCAAGCAATCGTGAAGACTGGGGATGCCCCGTGCTGAAAGCACGAAACATTAATAACCCCACATAAGCGCAACGAAGTGGAGCGCAGTGTGGGGTGACCGATGCGACATGACCACAGCGTGCTGAAGGCACGCCGCTAATCGTCCCGCAAAAAGTAACGCTCGTCAATGGCTATGCCGTTCTCTTCAAGGAATGCACGATACTCTTCCGCGAATGTAACCTTCCTGTGATGTTCCTTTTGCCGCATGATGTATTTGATCACCGTCTCTTTTTCATAAGCACTTTTGCTGATGCCTGCGTATTCCCGCGCCCAACCTTGAAAGTAAGGGAAATTCGGGTTCGACTTCAGCCATTTGCTGCTGTCCGTCTTGATTCGTTGCACAAAAGACGCTATAGGCAGGTCCGGGGGAAGCGATACGAATACATGGACATGGTCAGGCATACCGCCTATTCGGTAGGTCTGGCACCGGAGATTCCTTGCTATGCCGTAAATGTAAGCGTATAGTTCCCGATCGTGTTCGACAGGGATTGTCTGTTCACTTCGGTAAGTGCGGAAGACGACATGGTAATAGGATGATGTGTAACTCATGGTATTTGGTTTTGGTGAATCATTTGGTTTACAGGGTTTGTTGCGTGCCTTCAGCACGCTGACTTCGTGGCCGGTACGCTCACCCCACACTGCAGTGTGGGGTTATTAGGATTGCGTGCATCCTGCACGCCTTGCGATCGACAAAAGTAGTAAATCATTCGCCACAACGGTCTTGATGACTCGCCAAAAACCGTCCAAAACCGCGCTTTTAACCGATTTTAACACAAGAATGGCGTTTACAAACTCTTTTTTTGCAAAGATTTTTCGTGACACATCCGCTATCGGAAAAACTTTATCTTTGCATTTTCAAATATCATGTCAATGTCTAATCGGGAATACCCTTTCATACTCGCGCTGCTGATCACCTTGTCCTGCTGGACCGGTATAGCGCAACCCGGCGGCGGACTGCAGATCTCCGTTACGCCCGACACGCGTATGACCGGCCGGTCGAACCACCGAGAGGTGCTGATGCGCATACAGGTGGTGCGCGGAGCCGAGACACCGGAAGCGGAACTTAACTCTTTGACCGTAAGCCTTCAAGGCACAAAAGCGGGAGATGTCCGAATCTTGGAAGTACTCTCTACCGGAAACTCCCCGGCGCCCACTCGCCTCGGACCGCAAAGTGTGTTGCAGGAGAACACCACTTATGATCCGCCACGGGAACAGCCCCGTCCCTTACAAACTGTGCTGATCAAAGACTTGAAACCATCTTTCTCCGAAGATGTCAACATTCCCTTGCATTTTCGTCTCTCAACGGACACCACCTATCTCTGGATTACCGCCGACATCACCGACACCGCCCAAGAAGGCAACCGTATAGTCTTGACATTAAAAGATTTACGAACCGACAAAGAGATCTACCCGATTGACATAACGTCCGAAAGAGAGATTCTGCTGCGCCGGGAGGTGCTCTACCAACCCGGCGACTTCGACTCGCAGTTTTTCCGCATTCCCGTTCTCATCACCGCCAAGGACGGCAGTTTAGTGGCCGCCTGCGACCGCCGCAAATACAGCAACGCCGACCTCCCCGAAGACATTGACATCATCCTCAACCGCAGCACTGACGGTGGCCGATTCTGGTCGGGACCACAGTTCCTCGCCATCGGAAGAGGCAGGGGGCAAGGGTTCGGCGACTGTGCCTTGGCGCACACCTGCGACGAGGGCGGGCTCATCGCCGTATATCCCGGCGGTGTCGGCTTCTGGCAGTCGCGGCCCGATGAACCTCTCCGCATCTACTGCCGGCGCAGCACCGACAACGGCCTTTCGTGGTCGCCGGCCGAGGACATCACCCACTACCTTTACGGTCCCGACTGCGTGGATTCCGTCCGCCGACAATGGTGGGGGGCTTTCTGCGCTTCCGGAAATGGGCTGCTCACCTCCACCGGCCGCATTATGTTCGTGGCTGCCGTGCGCGAGGGCGAGGCTTGGTCGGCCAACGACTACGTGTTATACTCCGACGACAATGGCAAGACCTGGCAATGCTCGCAATGCGCCTGCAAAGGTGGCGACGAGGCCAAGGTCGTGGAACTCCGCGACGGCCGTATCCTGATGAGCATCCGCCACAACGGTGAGCGGTGGTTCAACATCTCCGAGGACGGCGGCGTCACGTGGCGCGACACTGCCTTCGCGACGAATTTTCCCGCAGCACCAGCCTGCAATGGCGACATCATCCGCTATGACCGCGAGGACGGCACCAGCGTACTGCTCCACTCCCTGCCTTTAGGCGACAAACGGGAAAATGTGGCGGTGATGCTCAGCTACGACGAGGGCAAAAGCTGGTCCATCGGGCGTGTAATCGTGCCCTACAACTCCGCCTATTCCTCCCTCTGCCTCCTCCCCGACGGCACCATCGGCATGTACGTGGAAGAGGACCCCAAGGGCGGCGATCATTACGAAATGGTGTTTTATAATTTCAATTTGGAATGGTTAGATGAGCATCTCAAGCCTTGAAAGCCTTCAAATGCAACAGCGTAATTATTTGTTTTACAATAATTTATGTAAAAAAAACGTCATTTTCAATGAAAAAAACACGACTGTTAGTCCTCTTTTGTTTCATATTTTGCATCCCGCTTCTCCTTAATGCGCAGTCACCCTGCATTACCGACGGTGATGTTTCCATAGGGAGCGGCACAGAATCCTATTCCGTATCCAACCACCGATACTCCCTTATGGAAGAGATCTACACTGCCGCAGAGATGGGCGGCGGACGCAAATTACATTCTCTCAGTCTTTTTTCCAACACGGGAGGATACACTCGGAATCTGGCTGTCTATCTGATGCATGTCGAACAGCCCACCTTAGAGCAATACATCAGTCTGGACAGCACCGCCGTGAAGGTTTTCGACGGCGACATCAACATACAATCCGGCTGGTTCACTTTTCCGTTTGACACTGTCTTTGATTACGACGGTAAGAGCAATCTCCTTTTGGTCATTGACAACAACACAAATGATGTCACCACTTGGAGCCAAGCAAACTCCTGCCGCATATTCGACAACCATTCGGGCACCATGCTTCGCATCACTGGATATTACTGGGACTTCAATCCCTACTCCACCGAAAGTTACAACGAGCACGAGAACAATCACACCTACTATTACCGCCATCAGGTGGTGTTCGGCGACGCGTGTGACAGTTCCATCACCTGCCTGGTCACGAACCTTCAAATCAGCGGGCTCACTGACACCTCCGCCGTCATGACGTGGAGTGCTGTCAGCCTCAGTCAAGGTTTTGTCGTGGAATATCGTTCTGACCATGACGCAAACTGGTTGTCCGACACTGTCTCACTATCCACATACCCCCTTTCCGGACTTATGCCCGGCACCGGGTACACCTTCCGTGTGGCGCCGCTCTGTGACAGCGGGACTTACTGGAAAACCTACTATTTCAAGACTTTGTGCGGCACGATGTCCACGATTCCTTTTTTCGAAGATTTCGAGCATAATGTCATCTTTGCCGAGGCGGACAAATTCTTTGAATGCTGGTCCCGACAAACCTCACCGGATGGCGTTCCTATGACGGCAGGGACAAGCATTCCCGAAGCCCACAGCGGGCAGCATTTCCTCCTCTTCCCAGACACCACGGGCGCAACAAGCACCGCTGTGCTTCCCGCCTTGGACAGTTCCATCAGCGTCAACAATCTGCTTTTAGAATTTTATGTAAAATCTGATGGGAACAGCATGTTAGAGGTGGGTATCATGACCGATGCCGACTCTTCCGGCACATTCCAACCTATCGACACCCTCTTCCTCACGGCTTCCGACGTTTACGAAAGAACACTATGCCCGTTAAACCACTATGCCGGCACCGGAAGACACATCGCTTTCCGAGTCACCAATGAAGGGAACAGTTCTCTGTACCTTGACGACCTCTTCATAGACTATGCGCCGGAATGCCTCACCCCCACCCATCTCACACTTGACGACCTGAGTGCCTTTACCGCCACGCTTACCTGGCAGGAGGCGGGCAGTGCCAGCCAATGGGACATTGAATACGGGCCTGTGGGATTCACGTCCGGCACTGGCGTTTCCGTGTCCACTGATACATGCGCCATCACGATTACGGGGTTGCAGGCCGACCATCTCTATGAATTCCATCTGCGCAGTCATTGTGATTCGCTCTTTCAAAGCGAATGGACGGACTTGTTCACCTTTCAAACCCCATGCTATGAAATAGATTCGTTCCCTTTCTTGGAAGACTTCAGCACTCCTGCTTCCGGTGTCCACAGCAGCAGCACCATCTGGCAAATGCCCGAATGTTGGCACAGAATCAACTATTGCAGTATCTGGAGCGGGTATATGGAACTCCAATGCGGGAGCAGCTATGAGAAAGCATACGCCATCATGCCGAGATTAGCCGACCACGATGAGAACGGCGATACCATTGACATACGTTACCTTCAATTGGCTTTCAAAGGCTATTTTGCTTACGGAGAAGAAGGAAGCATCTCCATTGGGGTGATGAGCGACCCGTCGAACACAAACACCTTCCAGGCTGTCAAAACATTCAAAGAAGATGGTAATCATTCAGGAAACTTTTATGATACAGCCTACTTCTATTCCTATATGGGAAATGGACGTTATATTGCTCTGAAGGCTAACGAGCATGTGATGATACTTATGGATGATTTCATCTTGAGCCGCACTGATGGCACTTGCGCACCGCCCGAAAACCTTACCGTCAGCCAGATCCAAGGTGCATCCGCAATTATCAACTGGACCGAGGGGCCTTACGGCGAGAGTGTCGAATACACGCTTCAATACTCCGAATTAGGTCAGGAGAACTGGCAAACCATCACGCACATCACTGACAATCAAGTTTTTATTAGCGGATTGGAGCCTATGACCGATTACGATGTCCGCGTGAGGGCGTTCTGCGCCGACAGTACCGACGGTAGTTGGGCGACGACCTCTTTCCGCACCACCTGTCTCAACGGAGACACCGTCAATTGTGACACGACATTCACCTGCACCCCTCCGAATATGTTCGTGGACAATATCACCGGCAACGAAGCTACGGTCTTCTGGGTGCCCGGCTATCATGAGGATTCCTGGGAGATGGAGTACAAACGAGTGGAAGATGCGGTTTGGACGGTGGTTAGCCTTCCCGTCGGCGGGCAACGGACCCTGACCGGACTGCAACTCCTCTCCGAATACACGCTACGCATGCGTTCGATATGCGCCCCTACAGATACCAGCGACTGGACTTATTGCTCATTTTCCACCGCTTGCGGTCGCATTGCCCAGATTCCTTATTATGCTGACTTTGAGAACTTTGAATACTACGCCAGCAACTCGCGTTTCCCCAAGTGTTGGGCACGCAGCGGAAACCACGTGAACGTTGATTTATTCAATGAAGGCACTACTCCGGGGGTGTCCGACAACCACTGTATAACCTTCACGCACAGCACCGCCAATCCCAATCCCACAGCCATTTTACCGGAAATCGACAGCAGCATTCCCATTTCCGGACTGGCTCTTTACTTCTACCGGAAAATCCCGACGGCTACTTGCTCCCTGGTTGTTGGTGTCATGAGCGACCCCGACGACATCTCGACCTTTGTCCCTGTGGATACGCTTACACAAGAAGGCAACGGCTGGATCCAGGGCTATGTCCCGCTGGCTTCCTACACGGGGACGGGGAGATTCATTGCCCTGCGGACCCTTTGCACCAGCGCATCGGGCACCCTCTACATTGATGACCTCGAACTGGTTTACAACACCGACTGTTCCAGACCTATCAACCTGACCATAAAGCACATCTCGCAAGAGACCGCTGAACTATCCTGGGAATCGTCCACTTCGACGGACAATTTCACGGTGGAATACGGCATGGCAGGATTCCTCCCTGGCACTGGTGTCGAAATCCTCATCACGGATACAACCCTCACCCTCCAAAACCTTTTGCCCGGGACTGAGTATGACGTATATGTATATTCCCTCTGCGGTGGAGTTCGAAGCGAACCGTCAAAAGTCTCCTTCACCACTTCTTGTGAAAGAATGTATGCGCCAACAAGCGAGAACTTTAATTCTTCCGACTCATTTCCTGCATGTTGGACTGAGGAACATTTGGCTGGAAACCTTGGATGGATAGTGACCACACCTACCTCCTCGCCCTCATACGCGCATAGCGGCCCATACGCAATATGCCTCAAAAACCGCAGCAACACATCCAATATCACCCGTCTGATCACTCCGGAATTAGACCTTTCCCAAGTATATCTGCCACACTTGCAGTTCTGGCTATTCCAAGCCCCCTGGTCCGGCGACCAAGACACGTTGGCTGTACTGTACAGAACTTCACCCGACAGCACATGGATATTCCTGAATTCTTACTCACAATCCACCATGTACTGGCAACAGATTGATTTAGAACTCCCTACCCCCAGCACAGACTACCAAATCGCCTTTGAAGGCACTGCGAAATATGGCTTCGGAATTTATCTGGACGACATCAGCGTGAACCATGGGGCGACACCACCTCCCTGTGACACAGTCACCGATCTCACAGTTACTGAAACCGGCAACCACCATATCACGCTCAATTGGTCGCCCAACGATGCGGCAGAATATTGGGAAGTCCGCTACCACAATATAGATTCCACCGCATGGGACACTCTTACGACCATAGTCCCAACTGTCACACTTGAAAACCTACCTGGACTCAGCACATTTGAAATCCTGGTCACCGCCCACTGTCAGTACAGCACTGTATCTGAAACCTCGTCCATCACCACTTCCACCACCAATGTCGGCATTTCCCGATTGGAAAGCGACATTACCCTGCACCCCAACCCCACCACTGGTCAGTTGACCATCACTTCGTCGCAGGACATTGTCACCAGTGTCGAAATCCTTGACCTCACAGGACGAACCGTATCAATTCAGAAAGCAAAAGAAAACACCGTCAGGGTGGATATTTCCGAATTCCCCAATGGTGTCTATTTCGCAAAAATAGTGACCGAACATGGACAAGCCGTCCGCAAGGTCATCAAAAAATAAGGCAAATTAACGAGACAGCTCGTCAAAGTGGCGTTCGATGGGAATGCCGTTGTCCTGTCTGAGAAAGTGCTGGTTGGCTTCAATGACGTGAGCCACGAATTTCATCGCCTTCAAGACACTGTCTTCCAATGTATTTCCTTTCAGATACTGACCGATAGTCACGGAAGAGAAGACATCGCCTGTGCCGGAGAACTGTGCCGCCACCTGACGGTACGGAAGCACAATCGTCTTGTCTAATCCTTTGTCGAACAGCATCGTGCAGGTCTGTCCGTCCATCACCATACTGGAGATAATCACCGAATTGTCTCCCAATTTGTGCAGTGTCTGTATTAAATCCTGCGCCTCATCGAAGGTCAGAGATTCTTTATCCAAATACTTGTTTGCCAAAAACTTAGCTTCCGTCACATTCGGCACTATCAAGTCGGCAATGCGGCAAACGCTCCGCATGTACTCTACTGTTTCGGCCGTCGCGCCATTGTAGAGTTTTCCATCATCCGCCATAATGGGATCAACGAAGATGAACGTGCCTCGCGACTTCAGTTTTTGGCAATAATCCGTCACTATCCGCGTCTGCTCCGCGGAAACAAGATAGCCCGTGCAGACCGCATCCACGTTGAAGCCCTGCTCCTCCCAGATGTCAATGCTTTGGCGCATATACTCCGTAGTGTCCAGCACCGCGAACTTGCCGTAGCTGAAATTGTTGGAGACCATGGAGGAAGGAAGCCGGTATATTTCATATCCAAGGTGGGACAGAATCGGAGTCATCACCGACATGCCCAAGTTGCCGTAACCGACAATGTCGCCTATAAGGAGGATGCTGCTCATGATATTAGTTTCAAGTTTCAGGTTTCAAGTTTCAAAACACAAAAGTCATTATAAAAATATTTTCCTTGAACAGCCCCGAAGGGGCAAGAGCTTGGTAGAATAGGTTCAGTCTTCGAGGCAGTTGTCTAATTCGCGGGTGAGTTGAGGGATGTCCATGTGCTGGCCGATGAAGACGATTTTGATCATGCGGTCGCCGTATTCGGGATCCCAGTCACGCATGAAGGAGGGGTCTTCCTGCATCAGCTGCACCAGATCTTCCTGCGGGGCGGTGGCGTACCACAAGCCAGCCTCCGTGAGCTTCTGCTGCACGCCTGCTTGCTCGTAAAGATACGACATGTCGCGATATTCCTTGAAATAGCACACACCCTTGGCCCGGATGATGTTCTTCGGACGTTTCTTCGACAGAAACTTATTGAACTCACTGATCTTAAATGCTTTGCGGCGGTAATACACGAACGTAGAGATGCCGTACTCTTCCACTTCCCCACCCTCGTGGTCGTGATGGTGGTGATGATGGTGACCGTGATGCCCATGTTCATCCTCCTCGTCATCATCATGGTCGTGATGATGATCATGATGATGATGATCATCGTCGTCCTCGTCGTGATGATGATGGTCGGCGCGAGCTTCTCGTTCTTCCTCCTCGGTGGTCTCACGTTCCAATTCGCGCACCCAACCCGTAGAGACAGCAACACGCTCATAGTCAAAGGCTTTCGTGCCCACGATGCGGTCCAAGTCCACTTGGGCGTAGTCGGTCTCAATAATCTCCGCACCGGGATTCAGATGGCGAATAATCTCCTTGACACGCTCAATCTCGTCCTCCGTGACTTCCGACACCTTGTTGAGCAGCACGATGTTGCAGAACTCTATCTGTTGGACAAGCAGGTTTTCAATATCCTCCTCGTCAATATCCTCGCGTTCGAGATCGCCGCCGCAGGAGAACTCGCTCTGCATCCGCAGAGCATCCACCACGGTAACAATACAGTCAAGGCGCGGGGTGCCGGCCTCCGTGTATTTCGGGTTCATTCTCGGAATCGTGGAAATCGTGCGGGCGATGGGTTCGGGCTCGCAGATGCCGCTGGCCTCGATGACGATGTAGTCGAACTGTTGTGTTTTGACCAAATCGGACAGTTGATCGACCAGATTCATCTTGAGGGTGCAGCAGATGCAGCCGTTCTGCAGGGCCACCAGACTGTCGTCCTTCTCAGCCACAACACCACCCTTCTGGATCAGCGAAGCATCGACATTCACCTCACCTATATCATTGACTATCACCGCAAATTTGATACCTTTGCGGTTCGTCAGAATATGATTCACCAACGTTGTCTTTCCGCTTCCCAAATAGCCCGTCAGCAGTAACACCGGCACATCTTTCTTCATCATAATGTCTCAATTTTTCGGGGCGCAAAGGTACACTTTTTTAGTGAACAGTGATCGGTGAGCAGTGAACAGAAAACAGTTACATCAATCGCGGCAAGATTTGGCTTAGGCTAATGACTATAACTATGACTATAACTAGGCGTTAAACACTCGTATAACACCTAAAGTCACACATCGGACGTCACTTTGTAGTATTCCTGGTATTTCCGGATGAAACGCCAGTATTCCGGGGTTTCAATCTTGGCGCATAATGCGGCGTAATGATCCTGATAATAGTGCCGCATCTGTTTGGTAACCAGACGGTCACGCTCGCTGTCGGTATCAGCTTGCACCTCATCATACGGGCGCATTCGTTCGCCCACTTCGAGATACATTTCGCCGGCGCGGAACATCAACTCTTCCTTGGGCAGCACGTGACCGATTCCGTGCAGGAATACAGGCAGGATGTCGGCATCCAGCTCGCGGGCCAAAGCAAAGGCACCCTTATGGAAACGCAGAATCTCACAATTCGGGGAGCGCGTACCCTCGGGGAACACACAGATGGAATATCCACGTTCGTACAAATCTTTCAATCTCGGCAAGTTACGTTCCATTCCATCTCTGACAGGATAATATTCGGCCTTTCGGATGACCAGCCCGTAGAACGGATTCCGCCACACCCAGTCGTTCGTCAAGAAGACTATCTTCGGCGAAAGCGCCATCATGCACAGCAAGTCAAAATGGCTCTGATGGTTCGAAATAATAACCGCAGGCTTCTCGAAATTCTCACCTGCAATATTATTCATAACAAACTTTATATGAGGAAGATGGTGTACAAAAAACACCGCCATTTTATACAAAAACGTGTGATAACGCAGGCGTTTTTCTTCCGTTTCCTTGCCTATCAAAAAGAAAATGGCCGTGAAGGGTATCAGGAACAGGAAGAGCAACAAGAAACAGAAACCGCAAAATAACGTGTATGCAAAACGTTTGAGTGTTACAGGAGTTTCTCTCGGCTTCCCGTTTTTCTTCGTCAGCAGGTCAAAAATGACGGGCGGCAGGAAGGAAGCCATCATCACCACGATGGCCATTCCGACAATGGTGACCAAAGCCAGTGAACGAAGCGCAGGATGTCTGGCTACAATCAGGCAGCCGATGCCCGCAAACATGATCAAAGCGGAGATGACCACACTATGTTTGTAAGAGGCCAGTCGCGGCTTTCCTGTCGTGTATTCGTATAAAAGTCCTTCCGTGATGAATATCGTGTAGTCATCGCCTTGTCCGAAAATAAAGGTGGCCAAAATAATATTGACGATATTGAACTGGATACCTGTCAGTTGCATTATACCCAATATCCAAATCCAGCCAACCGCCAATGGCAGAAACGCCAGCAGAGCCAACTCTATTCTTCTGAATGAGACAAGTAGGAAGACAAACACCACGATGCTGCACACAAGTCCGATGTAATTGAACGAGCCGCGAAGCATGTCCACCAGCTGACGTCCCACATCATTGCCCGAAAAGGCGAACATGGCCTTATCCCCATCATCCAGAAGGGCGTGCACCGCCTCAGGGTCAGAAGTCCTGACATAATTGACGATACGCCAACCTCCATCATAAGAGTAAAGATATTTGCCCGTGAACGGTTCGACAATATCGTTAAAATCTTCGATGTCAGACACATCCCACGTTTTCGAGGTCATCTCCAAAAAAGGCAGGAAAGCGTTGTCTTGGAAACCATGAGCGGAAGCTTTATGTTTAAATTCCGCAAGGAATTGCCTGACGGGGCCGCTATGCCAAAATGCATTCCAGCGGGCGGCGGCTTCTTGTTGAGAGGTTTGAGAAGGAAGCATCTCCCCCACTCCGCTGACACTCTTCACTGCGTCACAGCTTTTCAGCTCGTCCACCAAAACGGCATTGCGATTCACAGCCTCCTGTAACGTGGAGCCTTCCACCACGGCGTACATCATATCGGAGGACTGTACTTTGGACAGAATCTCCAGATTTTCCCGCTGTACCGGCGTCATGTAGTTAATATGGGAGAGGTCGCTGTCAAAGGAGATTTCTCGGGAATAGTAGCCCAATACGAGTGTCACCACCAGGCCGGCAAGCACAATCCACGGACTTGCCTTGCTGCGGGAGAGCTGTAAACCAGCAAGCTTTCCAAAGAGCTGGTGTTCTGATGGTTTCGGGCGATGACGCATAAACTGAGGCAGGAATATGAGTACGAAAAAGATCGTGCCGACCAGCATAAGGGAGGCGAAGAGGCCGAGGTCGCGCATAGCCTGGGCATCGAGCCACAGAAGGCAGCAGAAGGCGGCCACCGTGGTCAGATTGCCGATGAAGAGTGGCAGTACCATCTCGCGCAACGCTTCGCGGCGGCTGCCGCTTTCCTTATACGCATCGAGGAAATGCAACGGATAGTTGGCGACTATGCCCACGATAACCGAACCGATGCCCAACACGATGACAGAGATTCCGCCACGGAAAATGGCGACTCCTGCGAGGGCGAAAAGCGCCCCGAAGAGTATTGAGCCCCCCACCCACAGAATATCCGACAGGCGACGATAATGCAACAACAGAATAGCCAAAATCAAGACCAGGGCGATGGAGACCGCCAAGATGGAGTCTCTCTTGATTTGCTCCGCATTGGTGGCGGCAATCAGCGGGGCGCCCACAGCCGCGATTTCAACACCCGGAATTTCGTCCTGAATGGCTGCAGTCTTCTCCTCCAAGAACTTGGACAAGAGACCGTTGTTGTAACTCTCATTGGAGCCAAAAGGGCTGTCGAAGGTGATGATTCCGTGCTGTCCGTCAGCAGTAAACAGATAACCATCCAAGACTTGGAATGCATCGTTAAGCTTCAGCGAGTTAAGGCGTTGGAGCACAGGTGTAAAAAGCTGCAGCGGATCATTCGACATACTCTGGCGGAAGATGCCAGAAGTGGGGAACATCAGCATCTTATTAATCGCATCCAAACGGTCGTCAACAAGGCCAGGGGTCTTCAGCAAAGAATCAACACGTTCATAATCAGCCTCTTCCATAAGATAAGGCAGATGAGCGTACACGGCATTCATCAAATCCAGAAACTGCATCTCATCTACCGTAACATTCAGATTCTCCACCATTTCCTGATCGGCGAGGCTGTCGCCAAGGCGCTGCATGGCGTCTTCCATCGCGTTTATGTCGAAACTTTCAACAGCAGAAAACACGAGCACAATCCGATTTTGCGCCGCAAACTGCTGATACACCTCCTGATACTTCCTGCTCTCGTCATCGCGGGGCAGAAACTTGGCAATGTCCTCCTCATAGCGCACGCGGGAAGCGAGGAAAGCGAAAACAGCAGTGAGAACCAACGCCAAAGCGATGGTCAGCCCTCGCCGCTTTTCCAAGAAGTCGTATATCCGCAAAAAGAATCCAGTCATTCTTACTTCTTAATTCTAATTTTTAATTTCCGTAGTGTCCTTACTGGCAAGTAATAAAACAAGGCTCCGAAGGTGAGCACGCTATTGAGCACGCTGATCCGGAAAAAATCCCAGAACGGCCGGAAGTGGCTCACGCGCTCTCCTTCAGGTGGATAATAGACGCGCACAGGCACCGATACCACCGGCACACCCCGCCACGCCGAAAAGACCAACAGTTCCAGCTCCGCCTCATAACGCGGGGTGATAGGCCAACGTAAGTTAATGGCTTCCAGCGGATAAAGCCGGTAACCGCTCTGCGTGTCCTCCAAAGGAATGCCCGTCTGCAGACGAAACCAGAAATTGGAGAACTTGTTGGCGAAGGTGTTTTTCGAAGGCATATTATCCGCTGTCAGATTGCGGGAGCCGACAATCAACGAACCTTTATGTTGCAGGAAGCAATCCATCAAAACCGGGATATCCTCAGGAAAATGTTGTCCGTCGGAGTCGATGGTGACGGCGTATCGGTAGCCGAGTTCCAACGCCCGGCGGAAGCCCTGCATCAGCGCATAACCCTTGCCTTTGTTGGGGGTATAATCCACGATTTCAGGAAGTTCCGAAGCATCAAAAACGGCAGTGAGGACCGCCATCGTTTCGGGTGTGCTTCCATCGTTCACAACGATGATGTTACGGGTATAGGCTTGGATACGCCGCAGCACGACCACAATGGTCTTCTCGTTGTTGTACGTCGGTACAATCACACACGTATGTTCCTCGTCAAAAACCTTCTGCCATTCCATCATGCCTCTTTGCCAAAAACAAGTGAGAATTTCGTGAATACCCGTCCTCCTGACCTCAACGCGCCTTTTGTCATCACCACATCGCCCTCTTCTTCCAATTTGTCGAAACTCACTTCGACATCATCCGTGACAGGACGTAATATATCTATGTATTTCAACAATTTAACCTCTTTCAATCGCAATCCGAAGCCGCAAATGTCCTCTGCCAATTCTTCCACAATCCCCACCTGGCACACGCCGGGTGTCACTGGATTTCCCGGAAAATGACCTTGGTAGATCGCACACTCCGGCAACAACCGGATTCTCGCGACATTATCGTTCATCTCAACAATCGTATATAATTCGTCTTGCAATTTCATCTTCTTTCATCGCATCAGTTAAACACCGAATCCGCAATCTTCTCGTTCAATTTTGTGTTGGCAAAAGTAATCGTGGTGGTATCCCCACTTGCCTCTTTCATCTCCACTTTCGTCACGGCGTTGTGCTTGTCATTGAAATAGAGGTGGATACAAGTAAACATTTTTTTCAGTTTCGCCTGTTTCGGGGTGAGTTTGGCAACCCATTGGTCGCCCAAGGTGTACATTTCGACGGTGAACTCATCGTTGTTGGACAAGGCCGTGCCTGTGACACTGCCCATCACGATCTGTGCAATGCCTTTGAAGAGTTGTCCGCTCTGGCCGTCGGCCTTCCGGGTTTTGCCGTCCTGTTGCATATAGACCTGTCCATCGGCTTTCACGATGAGGGCATATTTGTTGGGCGACGTGTAGGCCCATTTGAGGTTCTTTCCAGAAAAAAACATCTGCCCTTTGGAGGTTTGTTTCTCTTTGAGCATGGTCGATTGGCGAACCTGCGTAAAGTCACACTGGATGCTCTTCACGGCGGCGGTGGCCTTCCCCACCGTCTCGACCATCTTCTTTGACTGTTCGGGGGTGGCTTTCTTGAGGGTTTGGGCGGAAGCCGAGGAGACGAGCAGGAGCAGCATCATGCCCCACACTGCGCCGCGCACTCTTGTATCGCTGCACCCGCATTCCGAACGCATGGTCTGTTTCCAGCCCCACACTGCGCTGCGCTTGTGTGGGGTTATTAGCGCTTCGCGCGTCTTGCCCCTTCGGGGCTGCTCAAGGAATATGTTTTGATACCCCCCTGCCCTGCGGGCATCCCCCCTAAAGGGGGAAATGGTGCTTCGATCGTTAGATTCGTCTATCTTATTCATAATTCATAATTCAGCATTCATAATTCATCATTGCGCCACAAAATAGCATCCCGCCATGATGAGCAAAACACCAATCCAGCGGGTGGCGGGCACGGTTTCGTGGAAGATGAGCACGGCGGCGAGCATGCCAAAGACGTAGCTCAGCGAGATGAGCGGGTAGGCGCGAGAAAACGGGTAGTTCTTGAGGATGTACATCCAGAGGACGGCGCCGGCACCATAGGCAGCACCGCAGCCAAGCCACCACCAATTGGTGAGCTGCGCCAAGAAAAACGAGCCCTTCCAAGCGAAAGTACCCATCTTCTGGAGCGCGAATTTCAGAAACACCTGTCCGGAACATAAAAGAACCGACTGGATAACAGCCAAAACGATTAGTCTCATAGCGTTTTTTTTATGATTTCGGCACGGTCCTCCGCACCTTTTTGGTGAATAACTCGCACGGCTTCAATCTCGTAGAGCGGATTCTCACCCGGTTCCACGGACAGCATCCACGCCTCAGAGCGGTTGTGAACCTCCAATTGCCCGAAGAAGTGGGGGTGCTGTAGTTGCAACTCCGTGAGTTCGTCGTTCGCGCATACGAGCGCGGTGCGCAGCCTGCCCGTTCGCAGCCGCAGAAAAGCGTCCTGCAACGCCAACTCGAACGAAACGGTCCGGTGCGAATAGGTGTTGTTGTAACCGTGGTTTTTCGTGTAAATCGCCATCATCGAGGCCACGGTGTTGTGGGTCGATTGCATGAAACAGGTGGGCATGTTCATCGTCTCGCCTTCAGCCGCCAAAGCGTTGAGCATCTGCACGGTGTTCTCCATGCAACCCATCGCAGTGCCGTTGAGGATGGCATCTGGTTCCCCTATCCCGCTGATTTCCATCGCTTTGAGTGCCGTCGCCAAAGCACGTTTCTGCAACTTGCCCATGCGGCGCGCCTTCATCGGTGGTATGTAACGGCTATATTCCTCCGACAGAACGTCTTTCACGATTGCGGTGACATACACTCTATTCATAGCGCGACAGGATTATGGACGAATCGTTGCCCCCGAATCCGAAAGCGTTGCACATCACGTGACGCAGATCGGCACGCGGGCACTCCTTTCCGAAGACAGGAACAACACATTGCTCGTCAAAATTTTGGTATTCAGATTGATACGGCAGAAAACCGTTGCGCATCGCCAATAGGCAGAAAACGGCCTCTATGGAGCCCGACGCGCTGGTGGTGTGCCCCGTACAGGATTTCGTGGAGGAGACATGCGGCAGCTTTTCGCCAAACACGCGTTTCAGCGCAGTGCTCTCCGAAGCGTCGTTGTTGGGAGTGCCCGTACCATGTGCATTCACGTAGCCGATGTCAGAAGGGGATAATTTTGCATCTGCTATAGCTTGTTTCATAGCCAAGTAAGCTCCTTCACCGTCTTCCGAGGACGCCGTCTGGTGGTGCGCGTCGCAGGCATTCCCGCCCCCGCTGAGCACCGCAAGGATCTTCGCGCCGCGCTGCAACGCCGATTCTTCGCTCTCCAGTACCAGATAGGCCGCGCCTTCACCCAAGTTCAGTCCCGCCCGGGTCTGGTCGAACGGGCGACAACGTTCCCTATCCAAAATCATCAGCGACTTGAAGCCGTTGAGATGGAAAAGCGACAGTGCTTCCGAACCGCCCGCCATCACGATATCCCGTTCCCCACTTTCTACCAGCAACTTGCCCATTATCAAAGCGTTCATGGCGGATGAGCACGCCGTGGAAACGGTACTGGTAAAGTCGAAATCGCCACAACAGTCGGCAATGTCATTCGTGGATGCGCCACAATCGTGAACATCGGGCATTCCCATGGGTAGTGGCTCCGGATAAAGGTGTTCGGTGACGTCCATACCGCCGACAGTGGTACCGGAAATCAACGCCAGACCTTTGTGACCTTGCAACTTGGCTTGTGCCAACGCTTCTTGTAGAGCCGCCACACCGAGCAGATGGGTACGAGAGTACAAACGGCCGGAAGGCAGCCCTAACGATTTCATGAGCTCTTCGTTAGATACCGGTACCTCGCCAACCGGGAACTCACGATGTTCCGTAGGCAGATAGCGAGCCTCTCTGATGCCGGAAATCCCGTTCATCAGGGCTGCTGCATTCGCTTCCGCACCCACACCGAGCGCGGAAACGACTCCCATACCGGTTATGACGACCTTCGGACGCATTATTTCGTACGGTTCGCGGCCACGTAGTCAGCCATTGTGCGCACAGAGGCGAAGATCTCCTTGCCCTGTTTCGGGTCGGCAATCTTGATGCCGTAGTTGCGTTCCAAGAGTACGATCAGTTCAAGCACATCGATGGAATCGAGGCCGAGGCCTTCGTCGCCGAACAGCGGCGCGTTATCATCGATGTCCGCCGGTGTCATCTCTTCGAGGTTCAACGCCTCGATCATTTTGGTCTTTAATTCTTCTATCAGTTCCATATTGTTTGGTTTTTATTCCTTTGACTAATATCGCTACTCTCGCAGGGGTGGCGGCGCTCGTGCCTCGTGCCTTACCCCTGGCTACCGAGCTCTTGCCCCTTCGGGGCTGCTCAAGGAAGATGTTTTTATCCCCCCCTGCCCTGCGGGCATCCCCCCTAAAGGAGGAAATGGTGCTTAGACCGTATCTTTTGTCATTCTTAATTCTTAATTCTACATTCTTCATTATGAATTAATAAATCCGCTTCGTACTCCGTTTCAGACACGGCCTCGGCCCAGCCGGTCAGCACGCTGGTTGTTTCGGAATCGAGAAACGCGCGCTCAATTGCCTGGTTCATTGTCTCTCCCGATTTCTCGGGCAGGAGGACAAAGCTGCTTTCGCCATGGTATTTGTTACGGATGGCAATCTCGCCGGTGACGATGTTGGGCAGCGTATAGACGAACACCGCCGGCGACGGGTAAAACTCCTCAGAATCGGCAATCGTCCGCTGGAACGTGCGGTCAGCATTCAGCGAGGAATGGCGGTTGAAGAGAATCACGGCACGGTCGGCGCGGGGCACAAAACGTTCGCCACCTTCGGTCTCCAACAGAATCTCCGATGCGATGAACCCAACCTTGCACAGTACATCCATCTTGAAGAACTTCGGATAATCCATCTTGTACTTGCGGTACAACTGCGTCAAAAACGATTCCACCGCAACGGCCTCCGCCACGCACTTCCCGTCCACCACCAAACTCCTCGGCGTCAATTTAACCCTATGTGTTACCTTCGGTTCCATCTTTCTTTCCGTCCATTGATCAATTATATTCTATAAACATTCTTTTTTGCTACCGAGCTCTTGTCCCTACCGGGACTGCTCAAGGAAAAAACATCAATAACCAATAACCAATAACCCTCAATAACCAATAACCTATAACCTATAACCTATAACCATTACAAAAAGCAGCGGCTGCGTTGCAACCACCAAAACCAGACAACAGCTTCACAAAAGCGTTTTCCTGCGTGTCCACCGTTTTCGAAGAGACCGGCACCGAAACGGAGACACCTAACTGGCCGTCGAAACCGCGGGTGGCGGGTACTTTACCATCCTCCAAAGCACGCATCGTGAGCAGCGTTTCCAAAACGCCGGCTGCACCGAGCGTATGTCCGTAATAGCCCTTCATGGCATTCACGGGCACGGAGTTCAGACCCGCACGGTTGATGGCAATAGCCTCCATCTCGTCATTGTACATCGTAGAGGTTCCATGCACGTTGAGGCAGGCCAAGTCGTTGGCAGTCAAGCCACTATCGGCAAGTACTGTCATCAAGGCGCGGTAGCTGCCCTCGCCTGTGCGCGAAGGTCCGGAGATGTGGTTGGCATCGTTGCGGACAGCTCCGGCCAACATCCGCCAGCCGTCGGAATTGTCGTCCACGATCTGATAGACCACGGTGGCAGCGGCCTCGCCCAAATTCAGCCCTTTGCGGTTCGCGCTGAACGGCCGGCATTGCTCGTCCGACAGGGCTTTCAGCGACTGGAATCCCGCCACGATGAACGGCGATAGCACGTCCGCTCCGATAACCACGGCGGTGTCGTACTGCCCGGACATCAAGCAACGATGCGCCTCAATTTGCGCACACAGTCCTGAAATACAAGCATTTGAAACCGTCAAAGGCACATTAGGATTTCCGAAATAGTCAGCCACCTTTTTGGCGGTATAGGCAGGGGTAACGCACTCTAAATCCGGATTCTCCTCCGCCAGCAATTCCACATTGCCTTTAGTGGAAGAAAGGATAAAGACAACGCGCGCTGACTTAGCGTCTATACCACTCTGTTTCACTGCTTTAATCGCAGAAAGCAGGGTTATTTTCTCAAATTTTGTGCGTAGCGAAGGGATCTGGGAGGCGTCCACTTCTTGGCAAAATTCCGCATCCAACCGTTCATCGGGAATCAGCGACACAAAGCATGGGAAGGGTATCCCCCACAACGACTCATAACGACGCAGAGCAGACTTCCCCGCCATCACGGCTGAAAAATTCTCCTCGACTGAAAAGCCGAGTGGTGACACGATGCTTTCTCCTATCTTCTTGACTATCATGCTTCTCTCCTTTCTCCTGACAAGGCTATCGTCAACTCTGCCACGGCAATCCGATGATTGTTCACAAAAGATTCGGTGGTCACCAATTTCATGTCTCCAAAATCCTCCACCACCTCCATGCGGGTGCGCAACGTCTCCCCCACACGAGGGGAAGCATCAATCTGCATCCGCTTGACGGAACCTATATATCCGATTCTTACATCGTCATGTCCGTTGACATAGACATCCGCATAGCCCAACTGTGCCGCACAGGTCTGCGCCATATTCTCGATAATCGCGTATGCTTTCAACATACCGTTTTCCACGAAGATATTGTCAGCCCGGACAAGCAGCTCGGTTTCCGCCTGTTTGTCATCGGCAGACAGCAGACGATCGACCATCAATATCGGCGGCCGCTGTGGCAAAAGTTCCTGTATGTCTATTTCACTAATCACTATTCACTAATCACTAATCACTATTCACCCCAAAATTCATAATAGTTAAACCATTGCTCGGGGTATAGGTGCAGCACCTCTTCCAGATGTCCGACATACTGGCGGACGTAGGCGTTAATGCGTTCCTCCTTTGTTGTGCCCTCTTTCTCCAAGCGGTTGACATATACCTTATAGCGTTTGGCTGACGTTTTCATCACATTCACAGTGAGGACGGGCAGATCGCGTTGCACAGCGAGGGCGAAGGAGCCCATCGGGAATTTCGCGGGCGCACCCAGGAACTCGCATTCCACGGTTCGTTGTTTTCCCAAGAGACGGTCGCTCGGGAAGCTGACGCTTTCACCGTTATCGAGGGCGTTGTTGATGGCAAACAGGTGCGACAGGTCTTCCTTCACGGGGATGATGCGGATGTTGGTGTCGTTAAACAGCCGCTGCCGGTTCTCCACGATGGCTTCGGCTTCTTCGCCGAAAGCGAGCGCGTTGAACCGTTTCTTCGTCGCCACCAATGAAAAGCCAGCCAGCTCGTAGTTGCCGACATGGGCGCTCAAAATCATGAAACCGGGTTCCCCCTCCGCCAATTCTTGGTAAAGATGATAGTTTTCGACATCCACATCGAATTTTCCGCCGCCGAACATATAGAAACGGTCTAGGATGACCTGCGAAAAGCGGGAGAAATTGCGGTACACTCCAGCAAAGGCTTTTAGAGAACCGTAACCCAGACGACGGTTAAAATAATGGTACATAGGCTTATAGCCCTTTGAGAACACAAAATAGAAAGGTACCACAAAGAGAGCCACAAAACCGTACATCAGTCGCAACGGCACGTGGCGGACGATACGCACGAGCGTCTTGTGCATCCACGAGGTCCCATCGGTACCGCCTTGCCAAGCCCGTTCCTGCGCCATGCGTGAGGTTTTACGCCACCTTGGAGGCTACATAATCGTAGAATTGCGTGAGGGTCTTCACCGACTTCATCTCGTCAGGTTTGATCTTGAAGCCGAAAAGCTTCTCCACAATCACCACAATATCAACAAAATCAAGACTGTCGATACCCAAATCCTCTTTCAATCGTGCCTCTGGCTTCAACTTTTCCTCGTCGATTTCCAATTCTTCCACCAAAAAGGCGTTCACTTTTTCTTCTATCTCACTTCGATTCATGCAATTAACTCTTTTTAAAAACGGCGGCAAAAATACGCAAAATTATCGAAATATCCGCTACTTTTTTTAAGATTTGAGACGTAGGACTTGAGACGTAGAAAAAAGCCCTTCACCATTTTGGCAAAGGGCTTCGATTTTTAAAATAAAGCAGAATCTTGGACTATTTCCGCGCCAGCTTTTTGTTGCCAGGCCAGGTGGTATAGACCTGCTCTTTGTTGCGTTCGTAAATATTGCCTTGTGCGCAGTTGCTGAATGTGAGGCCGGAAGCGGTCACATGGTAGTTGGCGAAGTCATATTGTTCAGTTTCCCAATCAACTGGGATGGCGACACTCATACCATAGCCGTTGCTGCCGCTGATGGTCACGTTGCTCAATGCAAGACGGGTATCCTCATTCATGTATAAAGCAGCATCCTCCGCATGCATGCCAGCGTTCTGGATGTTGCAACAGGTCATGTTGCAGCCGCCGTTGGTCTGACGGGTGGAACCGATTTCGATACCGCTCCAATAGCCAGGTTCGTTGCTGAGACCACGGAAGACGACGGGTTGGGAAGAGGTGCCGTTGACCTGCAGCAACGCGTTGCTGTTAACCGACACGTTCTGGTCGTATGCCATAACAAACACCACACCGGCATTCACCTTCGCAATGGCACTTCCGTCAACATGAAGACCTGATTTCAAATAATAGGGCACGCCCTGATTGCCGTAGGTGACCGTTAAGTTATCCTCATCAAGCCAATAGTTGTCAATCTCAACCATGTTGTTCGTGTTGTTAGCATAGGTATTTCCGGCACCGAGATTGTTGACCACCTTATGATTGGCCAAAATAACAGGACATTTGGTGTTTTTGACGGTATTGTTCTCAAAAGCGGAAAAATTGCCATCCTGACCAACAAAGACGCCATAATTTGTCGCACCATTGACCGTACAATGCTTCATGGAAAGTTTGCCGTAAATCAGCACCACTTCCTCGTAGCTACCGCCATTGATGAAGTTGACATACTCGAACTGGTTGTCATTGCGGTTGGAGTTGACCTGCACATTGTCCCATGCGCCGATGTTCTGGTTGTTGGCCGGACCGGTGAGGGTGATCGGCTTGTCAGCCGTACCCACCATGCGCAGACCGGCGTTTTCTTCCACAGTGATACCATCATTGACACTCGTGAACATGATTGTCACACCGGGCTCGATGGTCAGGAGGGCATTACCTTCCACATAGAAACGGCCTTCGATAATGTAGTCAACCCCTGCGCCGCGATCGGGCCAGTTGGTGTTGGCGCTGATGCTGCCGGAAACCGTCACAGCGTTTTCAGTACCACCACCGCCACCGCCAGGGGTGTCACTGAAGATGGCGATGTACTCGGCATTGCCACTCACCACAATCTTACGCGGGTTTTCGACATTGCCGTCGTTCCACGCTATGAAATAGTAACCTGTAACGGGGACGGCTGAAATGGTGACCGTCTCGCCATCCTTGTAAGTACCTGAACCCGTGACTGATCCCCAATCATTGTTGTTGGATTTCACCGTAATAGTGTAACTTTTCTTACAGCCCGTCAAAGTCAAAACGACCAACAGGGCCATAGCTGAAAATTTGATGATTCTTTTCATAATAATTATAATTGTTGCTTGTTTCTGCCTTATTTTTTCGGGCGGCAAAAATACAAAATAATTCGACTGTCCTTCCCAAAAAAAATGTATTTTTGCAATTTATAACAGAAATCCTCATCCGTATGAGAAAAATATACCTATTCTTTTTATTCATCTCCATTTTGGGCACCTGTATGGCACAGACTGTAAACATGGAAGAGGCCACCGCAGCTGCCCAACGCTTTTTCGAGCAGAATGGTAAAACGTTAACAAGCTGCGCCAAAATCATCCAAGATGACCAAAAAGCCCCGCTTCTCTATTTCTTCAACGCGGAGAACGGCTTCGTGGTGATTTCCGGTGACAAGAGCGCTCCGCCAGTGCTCTCCTTCTCCGACCACCAGCTCTATAACGACAGCGATGTGGTACCGCCATTCGAGATGTGGATCAACCATTACGCTGACCAGATCAAGGAAATCAAGAAACAGCATATCATTCAGCCACAATATGTCAGCCAATGGGAGGACATCCTGTCGGGTGCGCCCGTTTTCCGCTCAGGCGACGAAGTGGAGCCGCTGATGCTGTCGAAGTGGGATCAGGGCGAATATTACAACTACTACTGTCCGCGGGATGCGGCGGGCGACAACGGACGGGTGGTGACGGGCTGCGTGGCCACCGCCATGGCACAGCTCATTTACTATTACCGCTTCCCTGAAACCGGCATCGGCAGCTATTCCTACACCGACGAGCACTATGGTGTGCAGTCGGCAGACTACGGCAATGCCACCTACAACTACAATGCCATGTGCGACGAACCGACCTCCATCAACACCGAGATCGCCAAGTTGATTTACCATTTCGGCGTGGGCGTGGACATGCATTACGGTCCCGACGGCTCCGGCATGTTCAATCACAGCGCGGCGAGAGTGCTCCGCACCTATTTCAAGTACTCTCCCGAAACCGAATACCTTTACCGCGACTCCACCGACCTTGATTGGGACAGCGTGATTGTCAGTCACTTGAACCGAAGAATGCCGTTGTACTACGCAGGCTGGAGCGTTCCCAACATCAACGGTCACGGGTTCATCTGCGACGGATACAAGACGATGGACAGCAGCTACTATTTCCACTTCAACTTCGGGTGGAGCGGTTATATGGACAACTACTACTACACCAACTCCCTGTTTGTGGGATCCAGCAATTTCAACCTTGCCCAAGAGTTGATCATCAACGCCTATCCGGACACCACGCAATACACCTACCCCACCCCGCAACCGCTGACCGGAAGCATGCTGCTGACAGCTGACGAGGGGACGTTCACCGACGGCAGCCTGACCTACGAGCATTGCGCCGCCGGCATAGACTACATCTGGAACATCGAACCGGAACCAACCAACCTGGAAAAGGTCACCCTCAACATGAAATACAGCCTCGCTGCCGGCGACACGCTCTACGTGACCAATCCCACCGTGAACACCTTCGAGATGCGGACGGCTGACACGGGCACGCTGTCTGTCGATTGGGGCACACCAACCCTGACCGTCCACCTCATCACCCACTCCTCGACCAGCGAAGGTTTCCGTGCGCATTATACCGCGCACCGCACGAAATTCTGCAGCGGGACGAAAATATTCTCCAACTTGACCGGGCATATTGAGGACGGTAGCGGGGACCACGTCTATAACAACCTGACAACTTGCAGCTACAAAATCGTATTGGGCCCCTATTCCGCCATCCATGTAGACATCAACTCCCTGGATTTAGAAGAAGGCAAGGACTTCCTCTACTTTTACGACAACCAGATGGCCGACGACCATCATCTGCTCACGCTGACCGGCAACATGACCAATGCGAGCTACACCTTTGAGACGCGGCGTCTGCTGATGGTTTTGGAAACCGACGAAACCGGCAATGGCGACGGCTTCTCCCTCGACTACGAAGGCGGACACGTGGGCGTTGAGGAGCTGTCAAGACAGGAAATCATGATGTACCCCAATCCTGCGAAAGACCAGCTTCACATCACCAACACCACCCCCGTCTTGCAAGTGGACATTTACAACGTCGAAGGGGAACGCATCCACAGTGAAGCACCCGAATCGGAAGAGTCCGTGCTGAACATCGGCCACCTTCCCGCCGGAATCTACATCGTGAGAATGACAACGGGAGAACAGGTTTTCACCAGAAAATTCGTGAAATTATAACGGAAATCCCGCTGCAATTTCTAAATTAAAAAAAGGAAACATCATGGATCTCAACCAACCTCATATATTCCGATGAGGGTTGAATTTGATATACATGCTTGTCGTTCTGAAGGTAATAGTGTTTGTTATAATGGATCAAATAGACCTCATTAGGCTTTAATCCTTTTATTTTCAAAACATTACCATCAAACTGATATACAATCTTATTTTGGAAAGGAGTGCTCCAGAACTGCACCTCCATCAATTTCGGGGCATTGGCGGCGGCAGCCACCGCATTTCTGTTGGCATCGAAATATAGGACAGGAGCCTCATATTTGGATATCAACTTTTCGGATGTGACATTGGTCTCTTCTTTCCAATTGTGAGCCTGATAATCGTCATCATCCAACATGTAATCCATGGAATAATCCTCAACAAAAGCCGAATCCGCCGACAGGGAATCGGAGTCCGGATATACGACCTCATCCCCCGGAATCCGGTCATATTGATGTACAATATATTGATATACCGTATCTTTCCCAGCAGGTGTCGAGGGCATCGGGAGGACCTTCACCTCTTGAGGGGATTTGAGATCGAGCTTTTGTACCAGCACGAAAGCGACGAGCAGGCCGACCAGGAGTCCGATGATGACACCGAGCAGCAGGACAAATCCTTTTTTCGCGGGCTGGTTGGGTTGATTTTCCATCTTTTAAATGCTGTCAAACAAGTGCGCAAAAATACATTTTTTTCAATAATTTTCGTATTTTTGCCTTTTCAATAAATCCGTTTGTTATGAAAAGATTTTTCCTTCCGTTTTTGATTGTTTTGGTGGCCGCATTTTTCGTTTCCTGCCATCCGAAACAGACCTTCAAAGAGAACCCTGACATGGCCTACCGCACACTGGGCAGCACCGGTATCCGCGTGGGCGAAATCGGCATCGGCTGCGGCGCCTTCGGCAAGTTGGACACTGCCGAGTCGCGCAAACTGATGGCTTACGCCCTTGACCATGGCGTGAACTATATCGACATCTACGACGCCGACCCCAAGGTGCGCAGCAACATCGGTTACGCCCTCAAAGGCCGCCGCGACGAGATGGTGATCCAAGGCCACGTGGGCTGCTGGTGGAACGGTGAGAGCTACGAGCGCACCCGCGACGTGGAAAAGTGCAAGATCGGGTTCAACGACCTGCTCGAGCGCCTCGGCACCGACCACATTGAGGTGGGCATGGTCCACATCATCGACAACATGGAAGATTGGAACGCCCTGGAAGGCAGTCCCTACCTTGAATACGTGAAGAATCTGAAAAAACAAGGCAAGATCGAGCACTTGGGCATCAGCAGCCACAATGCGGAAGTGGCGTTGCAAGCCGCCAAGAGCGGTCTGTTCGAGGTCATCATGTTCAGCCTTAATCCAGCTTTCGACCGCGTGCTTTCGGGCAACAATCCGTGGGATCCCGCCAGCTACGAGCACATGCTGCCCGGGATCGACCCCGTTCGCGTGGAACTCTACGACTACTGCGCCCAGCATGACATCGCCATCACGGTCATGAAGGTCTTCGGTGGCGGCGGCAAGCTGCTCGAAGCGGACAAATCGCCTTTAAAAGTCGCCCTCACCCCCGTGCAGTGCATCGCCTACTCGCTTGCGAAACCGTGTGTGGCCGTGGCCATCTGCGGCGCCGATAACATCGAGGAGCTCGAAGCCGACCTGAAATACCTCAAGGCCACCGATGAAGAGAAAGACTACAACACTGTCCTTAGCAAGCAGACCGCGAAGGCCGAAGGCGGAAGCACCGGCTGCACCTACTGCAAGCACTGCGCCCCCTGCCCCGTAGGCATTGACATCGCCGCCGTCAACGAACTGCTCGACGAAGTTCAACAGAACGGCGGCGTGGTAAGCGACGAAATCGCCGCCAAATACAAAAAACTCGAACACCACGCCAGCGATTGCGTCGGCTGCGGCCAGTGCGAAGACCGTTGCCCCTTCGGCGTGCCCGTGAGGGAGAAGATGGACGAGGCGCAAACGGCGTTTGGCTATTAGCTGTTAGCTGTTGGCTGTTAGCTGTTGGCTGTTAGCTATTGGCTGTTAGCTATTGGCTGTTCACTTACGAGAAACTATTGGCTATGACTATGACTATGACTATGACTATAACTATGACTTTTAATCACTGAACTTTGAACTTTGAACCTTGAACTTTAAACTTTAAACCCATAAATATGAACATCAAAAATTACATCGAAGAAAACGAATCCCGTTTCTTAGACGAACTTTTTTCCCTTTTGCGCATCCCGTCCATCAGCTCGGAGAGCGAGCACAAGGGCGACATGGTACGCTGCGCCGAGCGTTGGAAAGAGCTGATCATGGCTGCCGGCGCCGACAAGTGCGAAGTCTATCCCACCGAGGGCAACCCCATCGTAGTGGGTCAGAAAATCATCGACCCCGCCGCCAAGACCGTGCTGGTCTACGGCCACTATGACGTGATGCCCGTGGATCCCATCGAACTTTGGAACACCGAGCCTTTCGAACCCGTCATCAAGGACGGCAAGATTTGGGGACGTGGTGCCGATGACGACAAAGGACAATCCTTCATGCACGCCAAGGCATTTGAGTACATGGTGAAGTCCGGTAGTCTGAAGTGCAACGTCAAGTTCATGCTTGAGGGCGAGGAGGAGATCGGCAGCACACAGCTCTACAGCTTCTGCGAGCAGCACAAAGACCTGCTCAAGTGCGATGTCATCCTCGTTTCCGACACGGGCATGATCGCCACCGACACGCCTTCCATCACCGCCGGTCTGCGCGGCCTCTGCAACATGATCGTGAAGGTCACCGGTCCGAACCGCGACCTCCACTCCGGCATCTTCGGCGGTGCCGTGGCCAATCCCATCAATGTGCTCTGCGACCTCATCAGCGGACTCATCAACGACAAGGGCGAAGTCACCATCCCCGGCTTTTACGACGATGTGGTGGTACTCTCCAAAGAGGAGCGCGAACTCATCGCACAAGCCCCGTTCAATGAAGAGGAGTACAAGAAATCTTTGGATGTCAAGGCGTTGTATGGCGAAGAGGGCTACAGCACCATCGAGCGCACGGGCATTCGTCCGAACTTGGGCGTGTGCGGCATCGAGGGCGGCTATACCGGCGAGGGTTTCAAGACTGTGCTCCCGGCCACCGCTTCCGCAAACATCTCCATGCGCTTGGTCGCCAACCAGGATTCCCACAAGATTGCGGAGCTGTTCCAGAAACATTTCGAGAACATCGCGCCCGATTACGTAAAAGTAGAGGTGATCTCCGCCCACGGCGGCGAAGCTTACCGCTGCGGCGTGGACGTCCCCGCTTATCAGGCAGCTGAGAAGGCCTACATGGACGTCTATGGCAAGCGCCCGATCCCGACTTACAGTGGAGGCAGCATCCCGATTGTGGCGCACTTCGAGAAGGTTCTCGGCGTGAAATCCATCCTCTGCGGCTTCGGCCTCGCCGAGGACAACATCCACTCCCCCAACGAGAACTACAAACTCGAGCACTTCCGCCGCGGCATCGAAGTGATCACGCACTTCTACGAACACTTCTGCGAGTAGTCATTTAGAAACTGGCACTCATAAATAGAAAGAGACGGAAAACTCCGTCTCTTTTTTGTTTGGATGTTTCGGCTATTGGCATTTTCCGCCTTGGCAAGAATCATTCATCTTAGACTTAGGCCATTCTTAAGTCTTAAGTCCTTAGTCCAACCAAAAAAGGCCGCCGCCATAATTGGCAACGGCCTTTTTTCGGTTTTCGATTTACGATTTGCGGTTTACGATATTCGCAAATCGTAAACTGTAAATCGCAAATCGTAAATCCTACTTCTTGACGAACGTCTTCGTCGCCACACCCTGTTCGGTGGTCACGCGCACGAAATACACGCCGTTGGCGAGACCGCTGACGTTGATGCGGATGGGCATGGGTGAATAATTATTCGCCCCTACAACACTGCGGACAACCTTTCCATAAACGTCAATTACTTCGACATCCTCCAATTGTACATTGTTCATTGTACATTGTACATTGACAACGTCGTTGGCAGGGTTCGGGAACAACGTGATGCTGTTTTCGAGGTAATTCACGATGCCCACATCGGTGGTCTGCGCCGTGACGGAGGCGCTCCAGTCGCTGAGGTTGCCGTCACCGCAGTTGGCCTGCACCTGGATCTCGTAGTTGGTCTTGCCCGTGAGATTGGTGATGGTGTAGCTGTTGGTGTTGACGGTCACCTGCGTCCACTGACCGCCCGCTGCCGGACGATACTGGACGTTCCAGCTGTTCACGTTGGCATTGGAGTTCCAGGTGATGGAGATAGACTCGTTCTGGATGTCGGTGGTGTGCAGGTTGGTGGGCACGTCACACGGTTGCACATCCTCGGGCAGCGTGGTGAAGGTCATCTCACTGCCATAGACGGTTTGGCCGTTGAAGGTGATGAACGCCTTGTAGGTGTAACCCGTGTTGGCGGTCAGGCCGGTGAGGTTGTAGGTGAGGTTGTTGCCCGTCACCGTCACAGGAGCGTAGGTGCCGCCTGCGGTAGCCTTCCACTCGAAGCCCTTGGCCGTGATGGCCACGTTATCGGGATTGGTAATCGCACCGTTGAGCGTGGCGCCCGTCTGCGTGATGCTGGTGGCAGCCGTGGTGGCCACAGTCGGGTCGGTGATGACAGGACCGGCACCGTTTACCACAACACTAATATTGTCGAGACTCAAATAGTAATTGTTGTTGGTACCTCCCGTATATTTGAAGACGATGTAGGCATTGCTGACCGTACTCGGAACATTACTGAAATCAACCGTATCAGCCGTCAATGAGGAAATCTGCGGGAACGTGGAGACCTCAGTGAATGTCGTGGCATCGCTGGGATTAGTCATATAACCCACAGAAAGCGTACCATTGGAAGAGGTAGTGCCCTCATTCCGATAGGTGA
>Ga0310691_10001808_pt1 | contig 30831 bp, 28 predicted proteins | sample 176DNAGHGlowgp2_FD_203887 | JGI IMG/M metagenome (GOLD analysis project Ga0310691, IMG submission 203887) | Sheep rumen microbial communities from Palmerston North, Manawatu-Wanganui, New Zealand - 1766 DNA GHGlow gp2 (v2) (version 2) | ecosystem: Host-associated > Mammals > Digestive system >... | reverse complement strand
TCAATTCTACCTCGCGTGTCTCATACCAACCTGTGGCTTCATTATACACGCGTTCTGTTCTTGTCTTGTGCTTCATTGTCACTTTCTTTTTGACTCCTAAAGTGACAACTTTTTCTAGTATAAGTCATCTCTACACCCGCCCAATTGAGATTGCCCGCGAGGCAGGATTCCGTATGCCGAAGCTGGAGATTCTGGAAGCAGAGCTGCAGTTTCTGGAAGAAACTCTCGTGCTGATACCTACTTCTGATTAGCCTGCTTTTGTAGGACTTTGCAGGTGCGCAATGCTTAAAACACTCGTTTTTAGGTATTGCGCACCTGATTTATTTGCCGTACCTTTGCACCGACAAAATTAATCAATGATGACAACGACGAGAACAACAATCCCTACGGAAATAAAGGTACTGATGAACCACATCTACGAGCTGCACAAGGGTGTGCGCCACATGGTGCTGTTCACCTGCAATAAGAAATATAGTGAACAGACTATCCAGCGACTGGAGAGTCAGGGTATACCCTATTTGCTACAGCCTGCAGGACGATACAATCAGAATATATACTTCGGGCGGCGCGAGTGCCTGGAGGCCATCCGGCTCATCGTCACCCGTCCGCTGAACCAACTCACGCCCGAAGAGGACTTCATCCTCGGTGCCATGCTCGGCTATGACATCTGTGCACAATGTGAACGGTACTGTAAGCGTAAAGGACAATGTGAGGGTGAGTGCCAGGGCAAGTGCGAAGAGTGTATCAACAGGAATTAATAACTTCTTTTGAATAAATCATAAAATGAACGAAACAATTGTAATCTATGGTTCCTCGACAGGAACCTGCGAGGCCATCGCAGAGAAGATAGCCTCGAAACTGGGCTGCGAGGCCCTGAATGTACAGGACCTGACAGCCGACATCGTGACCGCCAACCAAAATCTGATTCTCGGCACCTCGACGTGGGGTGCAGGCGAATTGCAGGACGACTGGTACGACGGTCTGAAGACACTACAAGGTGCCGACCTCAGTGGTAAGACCATCGCCCTCTTCGGCTGCGGCGACTGCTCAACCTATAGCGACACGTTCGTAGGCGGCATAGGCGAACTCTACAACGGCATCAAGGATAGCGGTGCCAAGTTCATCGGCAGCGTTGAGACTGACGGCTACACCTTCGACGACTCCGAGGCTGTGATTGACGGCAAATTCATCGGCCTGCCCCTCGACGACATCAACGAGGACGACAAGACCGACACCCGCATCGAGGCATGGATAGCCGCCATCGAGCCAAATCTATAATTATAGAGGTACAATAATCATAAAGTATTTGTTTAGTTTAGTGAGGTGGTTAGTCGGTGATGATTAACCACCTATTTTTTTATTAAGCTTTGTGGTTGTATTTATATGAGAATTTTAGATTCACGTCCAAAACTCCTTTTCGCCTGTGTCTTCCATCTCTCCCTGGCACTTGGGGCAGGTCTTCTTATCCCAGAGACGGATATTGTCGCTGCCGCATTGCAGGCACAGGCGACCGACCTCGCTTCTGTATGACGGGGCGACGTCAGCTATAATACCTCCCACGACAATGTTCTGAATGCTCTTGCAGTCAGGACATGACATGGGGGTAATCTGTTGCCGGAACAAGCCACGTCCCTCATACACCTCGGTTTCGTAACCACAAACCTTACAGCGATATTTCCGTTTCCAAGCCATCTTCTATTTGAACAGAGATGTGCAAAAATACGGAATTGGTGCAAAATCAGGATCATTTGCACCAATTATTTAGGATTGTTTATGAATTAGCAATCAACGTTATTTGCTCCAGGCCTTGATGCGCTGAAGGGCTTCTTCAGTCTTTTCGCGACTGCCAAAGGCCGTGAAGCGGACATAGCCTTCACCCGAGGGACCAAAGCCGACACCCGGGGTGCAGACGACATTGGCTCCGTAGAGCAGGGCCTCGAAGAACTGCCATGAACCCATACCGTCAGGACAGCGCATCCAGACATAAGGGGCATTCTCGCCGCCATAGCACTCATAGCCAAGCGCACGCAGCGTCTTCAGCATCATCTTGGCATTCTGCATATAGTAGTCGATGGTGGCCTTGATCTGAGCCTTGCCTTCCGGTGTGTAGATGGCCTCAGCAGCACGCTGACTGATATAGCTGCAGCCGTTGAACTTCGTACACTGGCGGCGCAGCCACAGCTGGTTGAGCGAAATGCGCTCACCCTCGAAGGTGCTGACGCTGACCTCTTTCGGGACGATGGTATAGCCGCAGCGCACACCGGTGAAGCCTGCCGTCTTAGAATACGAGCGGAATTCCACGGCGCACTTCCTGGCTCCGCGAATCTCGAAGATGGAGTGCGGTATCTTCGGGTCCTGGATGTAGGCCTGGTAGGCAGCATCGTAGAGAATCAGGGCATCGTTCTTCAATGCATAGTTGACCCACTTGCGCAGTTCCTGTTTGGTGATGACAGTACCCGTCGGATTGTTGGGGTAACAGAGGTAGATGACATCCACGGGACGGCCTTTGGGCAGTTCCGGCACGAAACCATTCTCGGCCTTGGTAGGCATGTAGCGCACATTGGTCCAGCGACCGTCACGATAGGTTCCGCAGCGACCTATCATCACGTTGGAGTCGATATAGACGGGATAGATGGGGTCGGTCACGCCGATGAAGTTGTCCCAATGCAACAGTTCCTGAAAGTTGCCGGTGTCTGACTTCGCGCCGTCGTTGATGAATATCTCATCGATGTCAAGATGGATGCCTCGCGGCAGGAAGTCGTCCTTCAAGATGGCTTCGCGCAGGAAGTCATAACCCTGTTCGGGGCCGTAGCCACGGAAGGTTTCGGCATTTGCCATCTCGTCAACAGCCTTATGCATGGCCTCTGTGACAGCAGGGCATAGGGGCTGGGTAACGTCACCGATGCCGAGGCTGATGACATCGGCATTGGGGTGCATCACCTTGAAGGCATTGACTTTCTTGGCAATGTCAGCGAACAGGTAGTTGTTCTGGAGGTTCAGGAAGTGGATATTTACTAATGCCATATTTATTTAATTGATAATTGAAAATTCTTACACCTAAAGGTATAAGCGAGCAAAGCTCGTAGGATAATTGAAAATTAAATTTCGACCTCGCCTTCGAAGACGAAAGCGGCTGGACCGGTCATATAGACGTGGTTGTCGCTCTCTCGCCATTCGATGCTGAGCGTGCCGCCATCCATGACTATCTGTGACAGGCGCCCTGCGCGTCCAGAGAGACATGCGGCGACGGTAGTAGCACAAGCACCGGTGCCGCAAGCCTGGGTAATGCCACTACCCCGCTCCCAGACGCGGGTACGAATGCTGCCGTCAGACTTAATGTGCGCAAACTCAATATTACAGCGTTGCGGGAATGCAGGATGACACTCTAACGCTCGTCCTGTCTCGCCCACCTGGTCGACATTGTCCGTGAAGATCACGTAATGCGGATTGCCCATGGACACGAAGAGAGCAGTCTTGGACAGTCCCTTGGCGTAAGCGGGATTGAACTGTCTTTCGTCTTCAAGGACAGGTTCACCCATGTCGACGGTGACGCTCTCCACCACGCCGTCATTGACGTGGAGGTTGAGCGTCTTGATGCCAGACTTTGTAAGCAAACGTATTTGTTTTTGTGTTGTCAGTCCTCGTTCATAGAGATATTTTCCAATGCAGCGCGATGCATTGCCACACATCATCGCCTCAGAACCGTCGGCATTGAAGATGCGCATGGTGAAGTCGGCTTCAGGAATAGGGCTTTGGTTGATGAGCACCAGTCCGTCAGAACCGATGCCCTTATAACGGTCACTCCAGGCAATAGCCGCCTGCTGGGGATTCGGCACGTTCTGCTCCATCATATTGATATAGATGTAGTCGTTGCCGCAACCATGCATCTTGGTAAACTTGATCTTCTCTGCCATTTCACTCATGTTTTACGATTCTGATACAGCGCTGTTACTTATTCAGGAAGGCGTTGACTTTCGCTGCGGTCTGCTTGCCGGAGGCCATAGCGCGCACGACGAGCGAGGCACCATTGGCCGAGTCGCCACAGACGAAGACGTTGGCAGGATACTCAGGATGCTCAGGCTTCAGGAAACCCATAGCCAGCAGGACGAGTTCGGCTTTGATAATCTCCGGCTTGCCCTTCTCAACCATGATGGGGCGACCGCCGTTGGGATTGGGTTGCCAGTCTATCTCCTGTACTTTCACGCCCGTCAGTTTGCCGTCCTTGCCCAGGAACTCCAGCGTGTTGATGTTCCAACGGCGCGTGCAGCCCTCTTCATGACTCGAAGTGGTCTTGAGCGTGCGAGGCCAGTTGGGCCAGGGGTTCTGCGGGTCTTCCGGACCTTCAACGGGCTTGGGCATTATCTCAATCTGTGTCACGCTCTTGCAGCCTTGACGATGCGCCGTGCCGATGCAGTCGGAGCCGGTGTCGCCTCCACCAATCACGAGCACGTCCTTGCCCTTGGCAGTAACGCGCTCATCCTTCGAGAACTCCATGCCAGCCAGAACGCGGTTCTGCTGCGACAGCATTTCGAGGGCAAAGTGGACACCCTTCAGTTCGCGTCCCGGTGCCTTGAGGTCGCGGGCAGTCGGCGTACCGGTGCTGATGACAACAGCGTCATACTGTTCAGTAAGCTGAGGCTGAGGCTGAGTCTCAGCAAACCGCACCTCTTCGCCATAGCGGAACTCGATGCCCTCCTGCTCCAGCAGGGCAATGCGACGGTCGATGATGGCCTTGTTGAGCTTGAAGTTGGGGATACCATACCGCAGCAGACCGCCGGCAGCTTCGTTCTTCTCAAATACCGTGACCTGATAACCCATCAGGTTCAGGTCGTTGGCTGCAGCCAGTCCGGCAGGACCGGCACCAATCACGGCCACCTTCTTACCGTTGCGTTCAATGTCAGTATGCGGCTGGATGTAACCCTCGCGGAAGGCGGCTTCAGTGATGGCGCACTCGTCCTCACGGTTGGTTGTCGGTTCGTGGTTGAAAAGGTTCAGCACGCAGGCTTTCTCACAGAGTGCAGGGCAGATGCGGCCTGTGAACTCCGGGAAGGGGTTGGTGCTGTTGAGCAGCGTGTAAGCCAACTCCCAGTCACCCTTGTACAGGGCATCGTTCCATTCCGGGGCTTTGTTGCCTAACGGACAAGCCCAGTGGCAGAAGGGTACGCCGCAGTCCATGCAGCGCGATGCCTGCAGTTTACGTTCGCGAGTGTTGAGTGTCTGCTCCACCTCGCCAAAGTCGTGGATTCTATCGTGAATCGGACGGTATCCCGCCTCCTGGCGGTGTATCTCTAAAAATGCTTTTGGATTTCCCATCGTGTAAAATTTAAAAATTTAAGAATTTAAAAATTAAAGAATTCAATGCAACAATTTTTACATTATTACATTTTTCTAATTTTTACATTTTACTAATAGTCTCGCTGGATGTCGGCTATCTTCTCGTGCAGGCGCGCCATCTTCTCTTCCTCGAGCACGCGTTTGTACTCGATAGGCACTACCTGGATGAAGTCCTCGACGTAGCGGTGCCAGTCGTCAAGCATGCGGCCAGCCAGGGGCGAGCCTGTGTGCAGATAGTGCTGGCGGATGAGCTCGAGCAGTTCCTTGCGGCTGACGCTGTCCTCCACCAGGTTGATCTCCACCATGTCCATATTACAGAAGTAGTCGAAATTGTGCTTGGGGTCCCAGACATAAGCCACACCGCCACTCATACCGGCGGCGAAGTTGCGCCCCGTATCACCCAGCACGACCACACGACCGCCTGTCATGTACTCGCAGCAATGGTCGCCTGCACCCTCGATAACGGCAATGGCACCCGAGTTGCGCACGCCAAAGCGCTCGCCAACCTTACCATTGATGTATATCTCGCCCGAGGTGGCGCCATAGAGTCCTGTGTTGCCTGCGATGATGTTATCCTCGGCATGGAAGTCCTCGCCACTACGGGCAGGCGGCAGAATGCTGATGCGGCCACCACTCAGACCCTTGCCAAAATAGTCGTTACACTCACCTTCCAGCTTGAGGTTCAGGCCGCGAACGGCAAAGGCGCCAAAGCTCTGACCTGCCGAACCTTTGAACTTGATGTTGATGGTGTTGTCGGGCAGGCCTGCCTCACCATACTGCTTGGCGATGACACCACTCAGCATGGTGGTCACGGCGCGGTCAGTATTCTTGATGGCGTAGTCGAGTGTCACCTCTTCCTGGTTGTCAATGGCTTTCTGTGCCGCCTTGATAATCTCCTCGTCCTTGACACCGCTCACCTTGGTATAGGCACCACGGTCCCAGAACAGCGCCTTATCCGTTTCAGGCTTGTGCAACAGCCGCCCGAAGTCAATAGTGCGCCATTTCTCGACGGCGACAGCGGCGTCGGCCGTTTGCTCGGTGGTTTTGCCGCCGAGGTCCTTCACCTCTATCAGCTCTGTGTGACCGATAATCTCCTTCAGGCTGTGAACGCCAATCTCGCTCAGGTATTCGCGCACCTGCTGGGCGAGGAAAGTGAAGAAGTTCACCACATACTCAGGACGTCCCTGGAAATGCTTGCGCAACTCCGGGTTCTGCGTAGCTACACCCATCGGACAAGTATTGGTATTGCACTTGCGCATCATGACACAACCCAGAACAATCAGCGGCAGCGTACCAAACGAGAACTCGTCGGCACCCAACATGGCCATGACGATGACGTCTTTGGCTGTCTTCAGCTGACCGTCGGTCTGCAGGCGCACCTGGTTGCGCAGACCGTTCATCACCAGCGTCTGCTGTGTCTCTGCCAGACCAATCTCAGGCGAGATACCGGCAAAGCGCATGGACGAGGCCGGGCTGGCGCCAGTACCGCCTTCGGCACCGCTGATGACAATCAGGTCGGCCTTGGCTTTGGCCACACCGGCAGCGATGGTTCCCACCCCACTCTCGGCTACCAGCTTCACGCTGACGGCAGCCGTCGGGTTGATATTCTTGAGGTCGAAGATAAGCTGTGCCAGGTCTTCGATACTGTAGATGTCGTGATGCGGTGGCGGCGAGATAAGCGAGATGCCGGGAATGGCATTACGCGTCTTGGCGATGATCTCGTTGACCTTGAAACCGGGCAACTGACCGCCCTCACCGGGCTTGGCACCCTGGGCCACCTTAATCTGTATTTCCTCAGCATTCACCAGGTACTCGGCGGTCACGCCAAAGCGTCCCGATGCAATCTGCTTGGTCTTGCTTGACAGCGAAACGCCATCCACTTCCGTGTGGTAGCGGGTATTGTCCTCACCGCCTTCACCGGTGTTGCTTCTCGCTCCTAACTTATTCATAGCCAGTGCTAAAGTCTCGTGAGCTTCAATGCTTAGTGCACCAAACGACATGGCACCTGTGACGAAGTGCTTGACGATGGACTCCACAGGTTCTACCTCGTCGATAGGCGTTGCCTTGGCAGCCTTCTTCCACGTAAAGAAGTCACGGAGGAAGATGGGCTTGTCACCATGATTCACAAGCGCCGACCAGTCCTTGAACTTCTCGTAATTCCCTTGTCGCGTAGCCAGTTGCAGCTTGGCAATGGTCTCCGGGTTCCAGGCATGCAAGATGCCATCCTTACGCCATGAGAACTGACCATTGTTAGGAAGTGAAGAGTGAAGAGTGAAAAGTGAAGAATTTGCTACCGCCATTCCTTCCGAATGCAAGCGGATGGCATCGCGGGCAATCTCCTTCAGGCCGATACCGCCGATGGTGCTCACCTCTGTTCCGAAGTAGCGGCGCAACAAGTCCTCACCGAGACCGATGGACTCAAATATCTTCGCGCCACGATAGGAACGGATCGTAGAGATACCCATCTTACTCATGATTTTCTTCAGGCCTTTGTCGACAGCCTTGATATAGTGAGCCTCAGCGGTGGCGTAGTCCTCTTGAATCTTGTGTTTCTTCACCAAGTCGTCGAGTACGGCGAACGTCATGTAGGGACACAGGGCGCTGGCACCGTAGCCTAAGAGCAATGCCGCATGCATGACCTCACGAATCTCGCCACTCTCCACAATCAGGGCAGTCTGTACGCGCTTGCCCACGCTAATCAGATAATGGTGGACAGCCGACACAGCCAGCAGCGACGGGATGGCGGCATGGGTATCGTCCAGGTCGCGGTCGCTCAGGATAATATAGTTCACGCCCTCGTCTACGCTGACTTCTGCCTGATGGCACAGGTCGTCGAGTGCCTGGCGCAGACCTTCCTCACCTTTCGCCATCTCAAACAGGATAGGCAACTTCTTGGTCTTGAAGCCCTTATACCTGATGTTGCATAATATATCGAGTTGTGTATTGGTCAATACGGGTTGCGGCAGACGCACCATCTTACAGTTCGAGGCGTCAGGCGTCAGGATGTTTGTGCCGACAGCACCAATATACTCCGTCAGCGACATGACCAGTTCCTCGCGGATGGGGTCGATGGCGGGGTTCGTGACCTGTGCAAACTGCTGACGGAAGTAGTTGAACAGCACCTGCGGACGGTCGCTGATGACCGCCAGCGGTGTGTCGTTACCCATGGCAGCCACAGGTTCCTGACCGGCAGTAGCCATCGGTATGATGGTCTTGTCGATATCCTCCTGGCCGAAGCCGAAGGTGACGAGCTTCTGCTCTAAGTCGCTGACGCCGTTGTCCACGTGTCGGCCGCTCTTCAGCTTCTCCAACTGCACGCGGTTCTCGTTCAGCCAATCGCGGTAGGGATGTGCCTTGGCCAGCTTCTCCTTGATGTCGCCGTCGTAGTAGATCTTACCCTCCTGCGTGTCAATGAGCAGAATCTTACCGGGTTGCAGACGGCCTTTGCTGACGACGTCGCCAGGTTCGAAGTCCATGACGCCGACCTCGCTGGCAACCACCATCATGCCACCCTTTGTAATGGTATAACGGCTGGGGCGCAGACCGTTTCTGTCCAGCATGCCGCCGGCATAGCGGCCATCACTGAACAGCAGCGCTGCAGGACCATCCCACGGCTCCATCAGAATGGAGTGATACTCATAGAACGCCTTCAGGTCTTCCGAGATGGGGTTCTTGTCGTTGAACGACTCCGGCACCAGAATGGCCATGGTCTGCGGCAGCGAGAGTCCGCTGAGCATCAGGAATTCGAACACGTTGTCCAGGCTGGCAGAGTCGCTCATGCCCTCCTGCACGATGGGTCGCAGGTCCTTGATGTTGCCTAAGGCCTCGCTGTTGAGCACGCTCTCGCGGGCCTTCATCCATCCGCGATTGCCACGGATGGTGTTGATTTCGCCATTGTGTGCCAACAAGCGGAAGGGCTGCGCCAGTTTCCATTTGGGGAATGTGTTTGTGCTGAAACGGGAGTGCACCAGCGCCAGTCCGCTTGTAAAGTAGTCGTTCGAGAGATCAGGGAAATAACGCCGCAGCTGTCCGCTGGTCAGCATGCCCTTGTAGATGATGTTCTTGCTCGACAGCGAGCAGATATAGAAGTCCTCGTCAGTAATTTTATTCTCTATTCTTTTCCTTATTTTATATAAGGTGCGATCAAACGCCTTCTCTTCCTCGACGGGGTCGTAATCACTACCCTCGCCCTTTGGTGACGTGCCGGGGGCGACGCTTTTCTTCACGAAAATCTGCTTGATGTCAGGCTCGACCTCACGGGCAGCGGCACCAAGCACCTCAGGATTTGTAGGCACAGCCCTCAGATGCATGAGCGTGAGTCCCTCGCGCTCAATCTCCTCAATCATCACGCTCAGGATGTCCTGCTGCGCCTGGGTGTCTTTGGGCAGAAACACCAGTCCTGTTCCGTACTTACCCTTTTCAGGCACGGGAATACCCTGCAACAGGATAAACTCGTGCGGAATCTGAACCATGATGCCTGCACCATCACCAGTCTTGTCTCGCGTCTCAGCACCGCGGTGCTCCATGTTTTCCAGCACCTTCAATGCATTGTCAACCAGTTCGTGACTTTTGCCGCCGTGGATGTTCACTACCATACCCACGCCGCAAGCGTCGTGTTCGTACTGGCTCTGATAGAGTCCTTTCTGCGAACATTGCCCCTCGGGCAATTTATCAGACGTCTGAAGTTTACATTTTGTCATATTATCCTTACTTTTACTTTCCTTTTGTCTAATTTCGGCTGCAAAATTAATGCATTTTGCGCAAACTGCCAAAGCTTTGCTTTCTTTTAATGATTAAAAAAAGCCCTACTTACACTTTGCTACAATCACCCCGTACTTTTCAACAAAGTGTAAGCAATGCACGCCATTCACCCCTCCAATTCTTACACTTTGACATTTACCCTAAAAAAGAATGCAGAAAACGCCCTAAACGGACAGGCCGACAACAGAAAATACAGACACTAAACCACGGCCATTTTGTGTTTTGTGTCCGATAACAGTTTGTAACAAAACGACATGATTTACCCGCAATTTGTTAGCAAAAAGACACTCATTAAGCTTGAAAAGTTTACACTTTGTCGGTTTCGTGTGATTTTAACAATCAAAACAGAACATTTTTCTTTTATTTCCTTGCAAAGTGTCGTACCTTTGCACCCGAGAACAAAAAAAACAAGTAGTTAGGCCCTACGAAAGGGTTAGTATTAATTTAATAAGGTAAAAAGGCATGAAAAAGATTGAAGCAATTATCCGCAAGACGAAGTTCGAAGAGGTGAAAGCTGCTTTGCTGTCATCCGACATCGACTGGTTTGAGTACCACGACGTTCACGGTATCGGCCAGAGCCGCCAGGAAAGAATCTATCGCGGTGTACAATACTCCACCGACGTCATCGAGCGCGTTGCCATCACGATTGTCTGCCGCGACGTTGTCCTCGACCCCACGGTGAAGGTGATCCTGAAGGTTGCCCACACAGGCGAGGTCGGCGACGGACGCATCTTTGTGAGCGACGTGATTGACACCTGGTCTATACGCACCGGCGAGAACGGCGACACGGTTTTGAGAGACAAGAAATAGTATTAATCAAAAAAACACAACACAATTATGAACGAAATAGGATTATCACTCGATACTGTATGGATGCTATTGGCAGCCATGTTGGTTTTCTGGATGCAGCCGGGTTTTGCGCTGTGTGAAGCAGGTTTTACGCGTGGCAAGAACACAGCCAACATCCTGATGAAGAACTTTGTCGACTTCATGTTCGGCTCGTTGCTGTTCTTCTTCCTCGGCTTCGGCTTTATGTTTGGAAGCGAGGGCGCTGGTTTCATAGGCGCTGCAAACTGGGGCGACCTGAGTTTCTATAAGGGCGACCTGCCCGTAGAGGGATTCTTGATTTTCGAGACCGTCTTCTGCGCCACCTCTGCCACCATCGTCAGCGGTGCCATGGCCGAGCGCACGAAGTTCTCGATGTATCTGATCTATAGTGCCATCATCTCGCTGTTCATCTACCCCATTGAGGGTCACTGGACATGGGGCGGCGGCTGGCTCTGCAACGATGCTGCCGACAGCTTCATGATGACGACATTCGGCGACGTGTTCCACGACTTTGCCGGCTCTGCCATCGTTCACAGCGTAGGCGGCGTACTGGCGCTGATCGGTGCCATGGCTCTCGGTCCCCGTATCGGCAAATACGGTGAAGGCAAGAAGAGCAACGCTATTCCCGGTCACAACCTGGCCATGGCCTCTTTGGGCGTGTTCATCCTTTGGTTGGGATGGTTCGGTTTCAACCCGGGCTCGCAGCTGGCAGCCAGTGGCGAAGTCAACCGCATAGCCATCAGCCATGTGTTCCTGACCACCAACCTCGCAGCAGCCGCCGGTGGTGTGGCCACGATGTTCCTCACCTATCTTAAATACGGCAAACCGTCGCTCTCTCTGACGCTGAACGGCGTACTCGCCGGACTGGTAGGCATCACGGCTGGCTGTGACCTCGTATCGCCTGCAGGAGCCATCATCATCGGTCTGGTCTGTGGTATCGTGCTCGTCTTCGCCATTGAATTCATCGACCACGTGCTGCACATCGACGACCCCGTTGGTGCCAGCAGCGTACACGGTGTCTGCGGTATTCTCGGCACGCTCATGACGGGTCTGCTGTCAACCAGCAACGGCGCTTTCTACGGTCACGGCTGGGGATTCTTCGGTGCTGAGTGCTTCGGCATCCTGGTCATCGACCTCTGGGCTGCCGCCTGTGGCGTGGTTTTGTTCTACGGCATAAAATATATTCACGGTTTACGCGTTGATAAACGTATAGAGGAGGAAGGTCTCGACGTGTACGAACATGGAGAGATGTGCTATAACTAAAGGTGAAAAAGTAAAAAGGTAAAAAAGTAAAAAGTTAAGTAGTTATGAAAAAGATTGTTTTAATGGCCATGTTGATGGCTACAGGAATGAGTGCTACGGCACAGGACGAAGTTGAGACGACGGTAGCAGCCGACGTAGTGAGTCAGTATGTCTGGCGTGGCCAGGACTTGGGCAACGTATCGCTGCAGCCCACACTGGGCATCGGCTACAAGGGCCTGTCGCTCTCAGCCTGGGGCAGCGTCGGTCTGGCTGACGCTGACGACACGAAGGAGTTTGACCTGACACTGGCTTACACCATCGGCGGTCTGAACATCGGTATTACCGACTACTGGTTCAACGCCGGTCTCGACCCCGACAACCGCTACTTTATGTACAACGCCCACTCGACGAACCACGTCTTTGAAGCTAACATCGGCTACGACTTCGGCGTGGCCAGCGTACAGTGGTTCACCAACATCGCCGGCAACGACGGTGTCAACAAGGACGGCAAGCGCGCCTACAGCAGCTACCTGGAGTTAGCTGTCCCGTTCAAACTTGCCACAGTAGACTGGACGGCCTCGGTCGGCGCCATTCCCTGGGCCACGAGTTTCTATAACGGCTGGACGTCGGGCTTCGCTGTGACCAACGTGTCGCTGAAGGCCACCAAGGATATCAAGGTGACGGACTCGTTCTCGATTCCCATCTTCGGACAGGTCATGGCCAACCCGCGCACACAGAACGCCTACTTGGCTTTCGGCTTCACGCTGCAGCCATTCCAGTAATATAACGGGGACAGGTTTCAGAATTCATTAAATAGGTACAGCCCCGCCTCCCTCTGTTGCGATGACAGAGGGAGTTTTTTGTCTTTGTGTCCGATAACAGATTGTAACGAAATGGCATATTTTACGTGCAAAGTGATAGCAAATGGTAAACAAAGAATGTTCAATGCTTTACAAATTGTCAATTTGCTATGTTTTTAACAAACAAAAAGTAAGCAAAACAATGCCAATCCCGACAATTTGCCGTACCTTTGCATCGTGAAACAGAAAAGTAAACAGTAAATTGTCACATTATAATTAAAAAAGGATTATGGAAGCATTAAGATTTCAGGTTGTCGGCGAGGCCTTCAAGAAGAAGCCGCTCGACGTAAAAGCACCCAGTGAGAGACCTTACGAGTATTTTGGCAAGAAGGTCTTCAATCGCGAGAAGATGTACAAGTACCTGCCGAAACAGGTCTATGAGAAGCTGGTCGACGTGATGGACAACGGCGCTCGTCTGGATCGTAATATCGCCGATGCTGTGGCAGCAGGCATGAAGCAGTGGGCCGTTGAGAACGGCGTCACCCACTATACACACTGGTTCCAGCCGCTGACCGAGGGTACTGCCGAGAAGCACGACTCGTTCATCGAGCACGACGGCAAGGGCGGCATGGTCGAAGAGTTCACCGGCAAGCTGCTCGTTCAGCAGGAGCCTGACGCTTCGTCGTTCCCCTCTGGCGGCATCCGCTCCACCTTCGAGGCCCGCGGCTACTCTGCCTGGGATCCCACAAGCCCCGTCTTCATCATCGACGATACGCTGTGCATTCCCACCGTATTTATATCCTATAGCGGTGAGGCACTTGACTATAAGGCACCGCTGCTGCGTGCCCTGCACGCCGTGAATGTGGCTGCCGTCGACGTCTGCCACTACTTCGACCCCACGGTCAAGAAAGTCACTTCCAACCTCGGCTGGGAGCAGGAGTACTTTCTCGTTGACGAGGGTCTCTATGCCGCCCGTCCCGACCTGCTGCTGACAGGCCGCACGCTGATGGGTCACGACTCGGCCAAGAACCAGCAGATGGACGACCACTACTTTGGCTCCATCCCCGAGCGCGTGGCAGCCTTCATGCGCGACCTGGAAATCCAGGCCCTGGAGTTAGGCGTTCCCTGCAAGACGCGCCACAACGAGGTGGCTCCCAACCAGTTCGAGCTGGCACCTATCTTCGAGGAGACCAACCTGGCCGTCGACCACAACATGATGCTGATGTCGCTCATGAAGCGCGTGGCACGCAAGCACGGCTTCCGCGTACTGCTCCACGAAAAGCCCTTCGACGGCATCAACGGCTCCGGTAAGCACAACAACTGGTCGCTCTCTACCGACAACGGCATTCTGCTGCACGCTCCCGGCAAGACCGCTGAGCAGAACCTGCGCTTCGCCACGTTCATCGTGGAGACGCTGATGGGCGTCTACAAGCACAACGGACTGCTGAAGGCCTCCATCATGAGCGCCACCAACGCCCACCGTCTGGGTGCCAACGAGGCGCCTCCCGCCATCGTCAGCTCGTTCCTCGGCAAGCAGGTCAGCGAACTCCTCGACCATATTGAGAAGGCCGACAAGGACTTCCTCGCCATGACTGGCAAACAGGGCCTGAAGATGGACATCCCCGAGATTCCCGAACTGCTCATCGACAATACCGACCGTAACCGCACCTCACCCTTCGCCTTCACCGGCAACCGCTTTGAGTTCCGTGCCGTAGGTTCCGAGGCCAACTGCGCCAGCGCCATGATAGCCCTGAACAGTGCCGTAGCCGAGGCGCTGGTAGACTTCAAGAAGCGTGTCGATGCCCGTATTCCCGAGTTCGAGAAGAAGCTCACAGGCACAGAGCACAGCGCCAAGTTCCACGCCATCATCGACGTGCTGCGCGAAGACATCAAGACCTGCAAGCCCATCCGCTTCGACGGCAACGGCTACTCTGACGAGTGGGTCATCGAGGCTGAGAAGCGCGGCCTGGACGTTGAGAAGAGCTGCCCGAAAATCTTCGAGCGCTACCTTGACCCGGAGAGCATCTCTATGTTCGAGAGCCTCGGCGTCATGACCAAGAAGGAACTCGAGGCCCGCAACGAGGTGAAGTGGGAAACCTATACCAAGAAGATTCAGATTGAGGCCCGCGTACTGGGCGACCTCTCAATGAACCACATCATACCCGTGGCCACCAGCTACCAGAGCCAGCTGCTGAAGAACGTGGAGAACATGGCTGCCATCTTCCCCGTCGACAAGGCCGAGAAGCTGAACGCCCGCAACATCAAGATCATCGAGGAGATTGCCGAGCGCACATCTGCCATCGAGAAGGGCGTCGAGGAACTGGTGAATGCCCGCAAACTCGCCAACAAGATTGAAGACGAGCATGAGAAGGCCATCGCCTACCACGACAAGGTTGAGCCGAAGTTCGACACCATCCGCTACGAGATTGACAAGCTGGAGCTCATCGTCGACGACGCCCTGTGGCCACTACCGAAATATCGTGAGCTGCTATTCATAAGATAAGGCCATAAACTTTAGGCCACTTCAAAATTTCGCCAGAGGCTCGGTACTGCGACAGCACCGAGCCTCCTTTTTCCCCCTCGGCACTCATTAGGAATATTCCAGTATCATATCAGCGTTGATGCCTAATTTCGAATGCAGTCGCTTTGCTATAGGCATAGTGATACGTCTCTTTCCGCTGAGTATTTGACTGAACACAGACTCGTTGATGCCAAGGAGCTGAGCACCTTCCTTTTGTTTCATATTACGAGCGTAGAAATAGTCCTCAATCGACCTGATTAAAGGAGTCTTTTCGCGAAGAGGCAAAATATTCATGTATTCATCCTCATACGTCGCCATCAACTTGCTCAATTCTGAGATTTGGCGGGTGTACTCATTATCCATCTCAGGTTCAAGCATGCCTTTTTCTGTCGCTTCAGAGATCAAAGCCTCCACAACAGCCTTCATCTCGTCATACTCCTGTCTTGTTGTCAGTTTCTTCTTCATAACTACTCCCTTCTTTTATATCGTTGAACAGTCTATCTTATCATATTCTGAATGTGTTCCCACAAATCGGATATTCATCACACCACCAATAAAGATGACCACAGCAACTATCCGATAGTTATTCCCGCCTATATTGAAAACATAGCGACCATTTTTTACATAGTCTGCCGATGGGAACGTGCGTTTCAGCTCTGCATGATTATACCATATTGCGCCTTTCACCTTTTCCACCCAACTGTTCAGTGGACCTGCGGACCGCGCATGTTTCTGCACAAATGCATCAAGTAATTCCTTGTTTGCAATGATCATCTTTATACTATTTGGGTGCAAAGATAGCGTTTTCTTTGCAATACTGCAAATTATTTTGCATTTTTGTAAAGTACAAAAGCAAAATTTGTATAGAAATCAGATTCAAAGCGGATAACAAAAACTTCGGAAATAAAAAAAACCGCTGAACTGGTAGGCTCCGAGTTTAGTTGAAGTAAAGTCTCAGGGCGAGATGTTTTCTGAAAAGTATTTTGTTTTATAGCTGATTATTTGTTATATTTGCAGTCAAAAATCAATAACACGATGGCAGAATACGAAGTGACAGGCGTCAGATGGCAGATGGGCGACGGGCTGACATTGGAGCAGCGAACCCAGAAGGCCGAAAGCTTTATCAGGACATTGAAGGAGGGTACGCCAATGATTTTGGCGGCAGAGCCCGACAATCCTCAGGACAACGAGGCAATCGCGGTGTATATGGACTATACGCGCCGTGTGGGATACATCAAGCATGAGTGTTGTGCAGAGGTAAAGCTGTTGCTTGATGGCAACGGACAATGTAATGCCAAGATCTGCGGTAATGATGGCCATGTGACGTTCTACGTAGAGATTCCTAATGCGCCTGAGATGAATGTGCCGCCCATCGGAGTCAGTCGCAAACTGCCTGAGTGTCCGCTGCCGCAAGGTATCGGATTGGGCTTTTGCGACCAGGAGCGGGCCTTGCAGGTAGTTGCTCCGCGACTGGTAGAACTGGCTGTCACGGCTGATACGGCTGGAACGCTGTTGGAAATGACGGAGCACTATATGCCGCTGTCAAGGCTCTCGCTTTGCTGCGAGGATGACTTCTGGCGCGACCGCGTACTGAAACAACTGCGCAAGGCCTGCAGGCTGGAACTGCCTCAGTCCGTGAAGGAACAACTGGAGCATTTGCGCGACGAGCTGCAGAAAACGGCAGGTGACTTTCATCGCACGCATGAGCGTTGGCAGCAGCGACTGTTTGACCGGCAAATAGAATTGCTACGCAAGCAGGCTGAAGGCGAGGAAGGGCTGTTTGCCAAGTATGAGAAGTACAGGGTGAATCAGCCTGACATCATCGAGAGTCTTGCGCGTTGGTTCGACGAGATGCCGCACGTTGAGCTGCGCAACTACAAAGAGCATGTTGTACTGGCTCGTCGGCTGAACTATATGAGGGTGTCGAGGCGTGAACTGTATGAAGTGTATGCAGCTATACTGTTGCTCGACAAGTATGGGGCGGAGCAAGAGAGAAGTAATGCCACACTGCCGAAGGAGCTTGATACGGCCAGGGCAAGGAAATACTTTGCCAAGGCCATTAAACTGCAATACATGGAGGTCGCGGAAGACGGCAAGTACCATTGGACTGGCACAGGTAAGAAGCCCAACAATTCTGAACTTGCCTATTTCCTGGGCCGAGTTTACAACTACCGATATTCCATATCGGGCAACATAGGCGAAAACTTTCCGGAAGACAGTCTCAACACATTATTCGGCGTAACGCGCCTGTATTCGTCATTAACCCAAGTATACAACGCCAATAAGCCACAACGCTGGCGCTCGCGGATTGACGCTATGTTCGAAAAAATATAGTACATATATAGTACATTTATGCACTATAGTTTGGTCGGACGATAGTGCGTACCTTTGCAGCAGGAATTCCAAACCGGAGTTTCTGCTGCTTTCTTTTTCATAGGTTGGCAACAGGACGAAAAGCTGAGCACGGCTCCGGGCACGAGACGAAGTACGCCTATCTATATCATCGTGCGAGTGCGAGAAGGCATTTTAATACCACTAATAAAAAATGAAGAAAAAGGTATTTAATGCAACAAGAACAGCCAGCCTCAATGGTTGGCACAAGAACACAGAATTGTGTGTGAACATGAAGACGCTTCTGCGCAGCGACGTGCGCATGAAGGTTGGTAAGGACTATCAGGGTGTGCTGCGACTCGACTCTGAGGGTGTTGTTGAAGAGTATCTCTCTCGCGACCCGCACTTCACCTTCATCGAGACGCTGCCATGGAGCACGAAGCGCAACCCGCGAGTGTTCCGCGGCAGGTACATCTCGGTGACCCGACGCGACGACGGCAGCCTCAGACTGAACTTCAAGCCGATGCCGAAGCTGGGCGCGAACCTGAGTGTGGACAACTACGCCTTCGAGGTGTATCGCGAACTCCGTCAGGCACTCATAGGCCTGGTAGAGGAAGAGTGAGTGAATAGAAATCTTACAATCTTACAATCTTACAATTAAAAAAAGGGGTATCGCCATCCTTATATATATTATATAACTAATTGATATATAGATATTTATATATATAACACAGAGTATGGCACCCCTCAAAAAAACAACTGTAAGACTGTAAGACTGTAAGAACGCAACAAGTTTAATTCATCTAAAAAGCTGAAATATAATGAGATACGATATTAGTAAACCCAAGGCACCCGAGATGCCTAACCTCGGCAAAGGCACAGAATGTATAAAATTGCTGCTCTCACAGGCCTCAAAAGACATGTACGAACCGTTGGTTCCGATGTTTTTCCCCATTCTTGGCGCTCATATTAGCGGCGCAGAATTTCAGTATCCCGACCTTACTTGGAAGGAAATGTGTGGCCAAATGGCACATCTCGTAGCCGATTCAGGTAACAATAAGGGGCAATTGGGCAATTTGGTGGAAGCTATTTGCCGTGATTTCCGTCAGCACGACGAGGCGGAAATGATAAAACTTGTGGAATGGGCGAAAATCGTCAAAACGAAGGCCAATAGTAAAGACAAGCCTGCCAGACCGGATACGGCCATCTTCTTCCCACCAACCGACACCACGCGTGCAGGCTTCTTGTTGAACGCCATGGGCTGCGAGACATTGGGTGGCCGAACCCAGTACTTCAACCTGCCTGAGGTGGAGATGGCAGACGGGCTCTGCGGCGGACATAAACAGGTCAGCCACATGCTCCGTAACATTTACGACAGAGCCCGTGCTGGTGCTATGAGAGCTACGGCCGACGGCGTGACGGGCAACCCCATCCTTCGTGCCTGCATGACCATATCATCGACGCCTGTAGCAGCCCGAAGCTTCTACAAGAACGAGCTGTTCAACGGCACCTTCGGCCGCATGGTGTTCTCCTATAAGGCTCGTACCAGCCGTAATGGCAGAATCCCCCGTCAGGGCCGCTATCCCGACGAGTTCTATCAGCAGCTGGACGAGTATCTGGCACGCCTCGACCTCTGCAAGGGTCGCTACATCATCAAGCCTTTGAACAAACTGACCGACAAGCTGGCTGAGGATATGGCCTCGGTTGCCGACCTCACCGACGATGATGTGCTGTGGGACATGTCGAAGCGTGCACTGGTTTCTGCGTGGAAGGCAGGCTGCATCCTCTGGGCACTCAATAACCAGACTTGGACGCGGTCAATGGGTGAGGTGGTGGAATGGCTCCTCTATCGGGACATCTGGAGCAAGCTTCGCATCTTCTCAGACCTGCTGAAAGGTGGCGATACCTGCACCCAAGATGCTAGTAAAGCAGGCCCGAAAAACATGCTCAACAGCCTGCCTGACACGTTCAACGAGGCACAACTGGAGGCGCTGCGTTTGGAGTCTGGCAAGAGCAAGGAGGGGACGAAGAACCAGCTGTATCAATGGGTATTCCGCAAGTTCATCACCTACTCGAACCAGACCGGGATGTACACGAAGACCGAAGAGTACCTGAAGGGAAATTCATAGTTCATAATTCATAGTTCATAGTTCTTAGTTATGGATAGACAAGAACTTCAAAAGCTCCGCGACCTGCCTATTGAGGGGGTCGCAGAGCGGCTTGGACTGCGGGTCGTGAGGCACAAGTGCCTCTGCCCGTTCCATGATGACCACCACGCCTCGATGTCGTTCCGGGTCAGCAAGAATACCTTTCGCTGCTTCGTGTGCGGAGCCAGCGGCGGGACGATTGACTTGGTGATGCGGTATCTGAACAAGGACTTCAAGGCAGCCTGTCAATGGCTAAGTACACAAAGGGGACGGTTCTTTTTGTGTACTGCTACACAAAGAGAACCGTCCCCGGTATGCGGGTTTGACGCCAGTCGGTATTCGCGTTTTTTTGAGCATCCTTGGCTGAATGACGAGGCAAGAAAGTTTCTCTTTGAGGAGCGGCGGATTGACCCTCGCGTGGCGCGGTGGTGTAGGATTACTTCGTGGAAAGACCGGCAGGGCGTGCCTTGGCTGCAGACGCCTTACTACGATCGCGAGGGCAGGCTGATTGGCGTGCAGAACCGCAACCTCATCAAGGGTGCCCTGCCCCGCTTCCGCTTTCCGCAGGGGGCCGTGACCAGCATCTACAACCTGCCTGTATTGAACCGTCTGAAGGCTGGCGACGAGCTCTACATCGCCGAGGGCTGCAGCGACTGCTGGAGCCTCCTGTCGGCAGGCCACAAGGCCATCGCCATCCCCTCGGCCACGCTGCTCACCAGGAAGGACGTGGAACAACTGTTATCGTTATCGTTAAGGTTAACGTTATCATTCCACATGTTTCCTGACAACGACGTGCCTGGCGAACGGCTGTTCCTGCAACTGCGGGAGGTGCTGCCCACGCTCGTGCGCCACCAGTTGCCTCCCGACTGCAAGGACTTCAGCGAGTACTATCTGCAAACTAATCCCTCCCCTTGAAAAGGGGAGGTCAGGTGGGGTTGATACTGGCCGCCTACGGCGGCTAAACTTATTGCGCACATGGGGTTGTCCCCCTGTGAGGTTGCTTCAAGTAAAAGGCGGGTTTAGTTCAGGTAAAATGCGGGTTTACTTCAAGTAAATTTTGGGTTGAAAATAATTGCAGAGAAACTTGAAAAAAAGTGTGTAAAAATTTGGTTGTTTGCAGATTATTTTGTATCTTTGCAGTGTCAATCATGAGAGACAAAAGGCGGGATGTCGGTCACCCGATGCAGATGGCCGCAACAGAATCTAATACCATAAAAAACACACACAACTATGGCAAAAAACAGTATTGCAATGGGCATTAATGTCCGTAAGAACAAGAACTCCAAGAGCCTCGCTTTTGGTAAGTATTACCCCGAGGTCGACACCAAGCCGACGCTGACGCTGAAGGGCTTCGCACAGCACCTCGTTGACCACGGCAGCATCTACGGCGTGGACATCGTCGAGGGCGTGCTGAAGAAGATCACCCAGTGTCTGCCCGAGCTGCTCTCGCAGGGCGTGCCGGTACAGCTGGAGCCCCTGGGGACGTTCTACCCCTCGGCCAAGGTGAAGGACCCGCTGACCAGTCTGGCTGACTTCGAGGGCGCCGACCCCAACGACGTGGTGAAGGGCATCCACATCCGCTTCCTGCCCTACGGCGTGGAGAACGAGAACATTACCTCGCGCCGCTTCAAGGAGGACTACTGCACGCTGCAGTGGGCGTACCTGGTGGAGAAGCGAGAGGTCGAGCTGGACGGCAAGACCGTAAGCGTGCAGGACAAGACGCCGTGGGCAACGGTCGTCGCCGACTACAAGAAGTCGCAGGAAGGGTGATGCGCTTCGCTAATGGAAAATTGATAATTGATAATGAGGCTGGCGCCTGGGACGAATAACAGGAGGCTCGGTGCTGTCGCAGTACCGAGTCTCTTTTTTGGGGGTTACATTTTGACACACCTTTTTCTCACTTAAAGGTGTATTCTGTGAAGCTCTCGCTGCGTCCGTTCATGCGCAAACGTTTCATGGCCGACGTCTTGCTGTCGACGATGAGCACGAAGGAGGTAAACAGCTGGCGTTTCTTGCCAGAGGGGGTGATGGTGACGGTCTGCTCGCTGCCCTTGGTGGTTACCTTGATGTCGTCGCCGGTAGGGATGGGCTGCTGGTTGATGACTGCTTTCAGCACTGCGTGGAAGTCGGCGAAAAGCGGGTTCTTCTTGCTGTCGGTCACGTGTTTCTTGCCCTTCTGGGTCATCGTAAACTTGGTGCCTTCCATGACGAGCTGGTCTTTGCCGCCGTCGGTGGAGATGCAGATGTAGTCGGGTTTGCGGATGGTCATGTCGCCTGTTGTCACGACATCGGTCTTGACGGCCTTCGAGTGGCTTACCTTGGTCACGGACTGCGCCCCTACGGATAAAGGTAAAAAGGTAAAAAGGTAAAAAAGTAAAATACCTTTTACCACTACCTTATACCATAACTGACTATTTATATTCTTCTTCATATCTTTACTTTTTTTACTTTTTTACCTTTTTACTTTTACGTGTACATGCCTCCGTTGATGGAGACGACGTTTCCGGTGATATAGCCTGCATTCGGCGATACGAGGAAGGCCACCAGGTCGGCAACCTCCTCGGGCGTACCGAAGCGGTTGGCGGGAATCAGTTTCTTGAGTGCCGCCTCGTCAAGTCCCTCAGTCATATCCGTCTTGATGAACCCCGGGGCAACGGCATTGACGGTGATGCCGCGGCGGGCTACCTCCTGTGCCAGGGCTTTCGTGGCGGCAATGATACCACCCTTGGCTGCCGAATAGTTGGTTTGTCCGGGCAGTCCTTTCAGTCCGCTGACGCTGGCCATGTTGACAATGCGTCCGAACTTATGCAGCTGCATGGCAGGCAGCAGGGGTTGGGTGACATTGAAGAAGCCCGACAGCGTGATGTCCACCACGCGGTGCCAGTCGTCCTCAGGCATCAGCGCCATCACGTTGTCGCGACGGATGCCCGCATTGTTGACAATCACTTCGATATAGTCCTCAGGATGGCGCTGTTGCCAGTCGCTGATTGCCGCACGTGTCTGTTCGGCATCGCTCACGTCGAAGGGCAGCAGTTCACCATTGCCACCCGCCATTTCAAGCGTTTTCTTGGCCTCAGCCTCATTGCTGGCGTAGTTGATGACGACCTGATAGCCCTCCTGGACCAGTTTCACGCAGATGGCTCGTCCGATACCTCGACTGCCACCCGTCACTAATGCATATTTACTCATAGTTTTTATTATCAATTATCAATTTTCAATTATCCAACGAGCTTTGCCCGCTTATACCTTTAGGTGTAAGAATTTTCAATTTTCAATTATCAATTAGGCACGTAGTGCCGCCAGCGTTTTAAACGCTGTCATAGTCACGCCCTCCATTCCGTGCAGCACCAGGCTCTGCCCCGTCAGGAACAGATTCGGTACAGGAGTCTTGGGTGACAACATGGTTGTCAGCGGCTGGCGGCAGTCTTTCCTGACGCCGAAGGCCGAACCGCAGGGCGACAGCGTATAGTCGCGCCACGTTAAGGGTGTGCTGGTGTAACGCTTCTCCACCATGTCACGCAGACCGGGTATGACCCTTTCTGCCAGCAGGATGCACTCATCGGCCAGCCGCTCCTTCTGCTGTTCGTATAGCTCGTCACGACGGCCTACGACGGTGTCCTCCCAGCGTTTGCAAAGCGTCCACGGCATAGGCGTCAGCAGATCTATCTGTCGGGCATAGTCGCCGCTCTCAGGCACCCGGCAACTCACCATCACGCCGCCCACGCTGTCCATGTCCTCATGGAACGTCCATACATTCGCCTCGTTGAAGACGTATTTGTTGTGGTTGAAATACGGCAGGGTATCCGGTTTCAGAACCAACGAGGCCGTAAACATGCCGAAGGTGTTCTCTAATGCCTGGATTCGGCGGCGGAAGATGCCTTTCAGCAGATGTGAGTCCTTCAGCCAGCCGAAGGTCAGTTGCGGATGTACGTCGCTGATAAACACGCGTGCCTCGTAGGTCTGGCCGTCAGCACATTTTGCCGCCACAATCCTGCCGTCCTGTTCCACGAGTTCATTGACCTCGGCACGGCAGACGACCTCACCACCAAAGGACTTGATGTCGCTGACCAGCGAACGGACTATCATGTTGCCACCACCCTTGAGTCGCCAACTGCTCTGGATATAGCTGCTCATGGAGTGAGCAAAGTTGAACAGCGGCAGCGACTCCCGCCTCAGTTCCATCTTCATGGCCGTAGCCGACAGCACGTTGACGAGCAACGGGTCGCGGAACAGCGATGTCAACCAGTCGTAGGCATTCACCTCGACAGACTCCTCCAGTGGTGGCAGGTGGCGAAGCATATCGACATATTGTCTCAGGGCGTTCTTCTCCTGCGGGAAATACTCACCCAGCGTGTTGGCAAAGCGGTCGAAGCCCTCACACAGCGGAAATGTCTGACGGCCAATGGTCACCTGATCAAAGCCCTCTGCGTCCAATCGCACCCAGGGCAGCCGCATCAGTCCCAGCTGCTCAAAAGCCTCATACAGCGGTTGCCCTTCGGCCAGTCCGCCTACATAGTGCAATCCTGTGTCAAACTCGAAGTCTCCGCGACGATAGCTTTGCAGACAGCCTCCCGGCTGCGCCTGGCGTTCGAGCACGAGCACGCTCCTACCCTTCTTCGCCAACTGTCGCGCACAAATCAGTCCGCCCAGTCCGCTGCCAATGACAATTACATCATACTTCATGGCGGTAGCAAATTTTTCACTTTTCACTATTCACTTTTACCTTCCTATAGATAGCCGGTTGCAGGACGTAAGCCAGGATGACGGCAGATAGCAGTCCGACGAGTGTAGAGAATCCGACGCTACGGATGGCAGGATGAGCAGCCAGAAGCATGCTGCTGACTGTTGTTATCAGGGTGACGGCACTCAGCAGGATGGCCGTCTTATGATAGTGCAGCTTATCGTCGTTGGCAGATGTCAGTCCATTCATGACGAAGATGCTGTAATCGACTCCGATGCCGAAGATGAACGTGGAGATGATGATGCTGATGAGATTGAAACGCACATCGAACAGCACCATGGCTCCAAGCACGATGAGCCAACTGAGCAGGATGGGCATGAAGCCCAGCAAAGTATGCTTGATGTTAAAGCGGAAGCTCAACAGCAGCACCACAAAGACAAACAGCATCGACAGCCATTGCAGCACGTTGAAATCGTCGTTCATCTGCAGCAGCGTGTCGGTCGTATAATAATAGGTGTCGAGCACCAGCAGGTTAGGGTCGCTGGCAATGGCGTCACAGATGCGGATATAGTCGCTCTCGCTGCTGCGCACGGAGTCGTTCTGGCAGCGCACGGAGGTGAAGCAGAGATAGTCGCCGCCATACGACTGCTCCATGAGTGTTGACTGATAGCCTGCGGGTATCAGCCCGGCGGCATAGAGCGAATCGGGCTCGTAGTCGCGAGTGGCCATCTCGAAGAAGGTGCCAAAGGCCTCAGGGTCGAGGTCGGCCTGCGGTGCCGTCTGAGCTATCAGCGTGCGCACCTTGCTGAGCCTGTCTGGTGTCCAGAACCGTTTCCAGGCATCGATACGCTCCTGCTGAACATGCATTGGGACGAAAATCTGATGGGTGCGGGTGTAGTCCTTGACGAGTCCGAGCTGCTGCAGGGAGTCGAGCTTGCGGTCAAGGACGGCGAAATGGTTGATGGCCTCCTCCATCGTGCGGCCCTTGCTGGCAAAGTATTTGGTCTTGTCGCCTGTATAGGTCTTGCTGCGCAGCAATTCTTCTGAGTGTTCGGTCATCGGGTCTTCATAGCCCAAGTTGTGCATGTCGGCATCAAAGCGAATGCCTCCTGCAAGGTAGGCGCCGACACCGACGAGAATCACTAAGCAGACCACGACCAACAAGGGTTTCTTGCGGTCGAAGGGATAGGTATTGATTGCCTCGATGAAGGCAGGGAAAGGCTTACGAGCCTCACCTGTGAGCATCTGCGGCAGATAAACCAGCGAGAACAGCGTCGTGCCGAGGATGGCGAAGGCTGCAAACAGGCCAAAGTCCTGCAACAGGGCGGTATTGATGAAGATAAGTCCTGCGAACGAGCCGATGGTGGTGATACAGCCCAGCAAGACGGGCTTTACCTGGTCGCGCAGCAGTTGCTCTCCGTCAGTCACATACTGATGATGGGTCAGAATATGGAGCACGTAACTCATGGCAACGCCCAATACCACACCGCCTATGCCCAAAGCCAAGAGCGAAAACTCTCCCTTCAGCCAGTACATCATCGACAAGCCGAAGAGCGTGCCGAAGGCTACTGGCAACAACAGCAGGGGGATGGTGTCCCAACGACGGAAGCAAACAAAGAGGAATACCAGCACCAAAACGAGTGCCCCGGCAATGGTGGTCGTCAGGTCGCGCTTGATGGTTGTGGAGTTGTAATAACCGCTGGCTGGCGTGCCGTGATAGGAGATGCAGACATCAGGATAAGCCGTGGCAAACTGCGCGATGAGCGTGTTCAGCCGCTCAAAGAGTGCCGACCCCTGTCCCGTATTGGTCGATGAGAAACGGGGCGTCAGGAAGGCGATACACACCGTGGAATCGGGCACGAAGAAGTGGTTGTCAACTGTCTGGTAGCTGCCGGCACTCAACAATGGTGCCATCTGCTCAGCCAATACGTTGCGCATGCCCAACGGGTCCATCTCTATCAGTTCAGGAAACATCTCTCCCACTTCGCTCAACAGGTCGTCATGGTTCTGCTGCATCTGTCGGGCGAAGTGTTCACGTGTCAGTAGTGAGTCGAAATGTATATAGGCCGCTGTATCGATATAGGCGGGCAGGTGGTCTGAAAGATAGTCAATGCCATTGGGCAGCAGGTCTTCGTCCAAATGGTAGAACAAGTCCTCTATCAATGCCGAGTCTTGTCTGAGTGAGTCAGCAAAAGCATCACATATTTCTGTGAGCTCTGTTATCTCTGTGCCCTCTGTGCTTTTTGTGCCCTTTATCCTTTCAAACAGCAGAAATGTCTTGTCTTTGATTTTCAGGTCGGCAAAGGCGAGCTTAGTTGTTCCGTCCTCATTCTTCGACGAAGGCATCAGCTTGTTGATGTCCTCCTCTAAGTGCAGCTGTGCGGAAAAGTAGCCAAAGAATACAAACAGCGCCACCATCGACAGCCAGCAGACCAGCCGATGGTTGCGGAAATAATGATAGATGCGAATGAAGAAGTTGGTCATTGCTGCATAAAGATTTTTAGTTGCGCCTTGGCTATCAGTTCTTCTCCTATGCGGCTCTCGCCTGTGGCGATGGTCACATTGCCGAAGGTAAACCCGAACTCGACGGCGGTACTCACCTTTTCGCCTGTCCGGGGACGGCGTTGGCATTCAAAGCGCTTCACCTCGCCGATGAGTCCCACAGGGGGATGGGCCAATTGCTGATCCAGCGCCTGACAACCCATCAGCGCCGAGCACGACTGGGCAATATGCTCTATCAGTCCTGTCTCGGACATGGTGCCGTCGGGCAGCATGAAATAATTGTCAGCGCGGACGGTGAGAGCGGTGACGGCATGGGTGTCGTCACTCGCCTCTATCTCGTCCACCATGATAAACGGTTCACGTTGAGGTATCAGCCGTTTAATGTCTTCGCCTTTCAACTTCTTCAATCTTTCAATCTTTCAATTTTACAATTCTTCCCTTAAATGTGCTGTTCAATGTAGTCGTACAGGTCGTTGAACGACTGAATCTTATGCAACTCTGCCACGGGAATGGTTACCTTGTAGTTCACCTGCAGCAGAGCTACCATGTCAACCAGACTCAGACTGTCGAGGCTCAAGGTTTCCTTGATGTTAGCCTCTGGGGTAATGTCACTTACTTCTACTTCAAACTCACCAGCGAGCAGCTCGTTAACCTGCTCAATAATCTCATTTCTTGTCATCGTTGTTTTAATCTTTAATATTTAATGTTTAATCTTTAATTTTTAATCTTTAATGTTCTTCACGATCAATGTCGAATTGGTTCCTCCGAAGCCGAAGGAGTTACTCAGGAACTGGTCGAAGGCTATCTCCTTGGTTTCGCCCAGCACGTTGATGCAGGCCGTCTCTTCGTCAGGATTCTCGAAATTCACGTTGCCGGCAATAAAGCCGTTCTTCATCATCAGTATCGAGTAGATAATCTCCGATGCGCCTGCCATCCACATCTCGTGACCCGTCTGGCTCTTCGTCGACGTGACAGGAACATTGCATTCGCCAAAGAATTGGGCAATGGCCTGAGCCTCACGGGCATCACCAATCTTGGTCGAGGTGGCATGGGCGTTCACATAGCCTATCTCCTGGGGAGCGACGCCGGCATCCTTCAGACAGAGTTCCAGCGAACGGGCTGGTCCTGCCACGTTAGGTGTCGAAATATGGTCGCCATTGCCCGAGAATCCCCAACCTACGATTTCTGCCAGGATGGGAGCGCCACGGCGCACAGCACTCTCGTAACTCTCCAATATCACCGTTGCAGCACCACCGCCCGGCACCAGACCGTTGCGATCGCGGTCGAAGGGACGGCTGGCCTTGGTGGCGTCATCGTCGTCGCGCAAGGCAAACGACTGGATGCCGTCGAATGAAGCTACGCCATACATGTTGGCCTCCTGGGCACCGCCACAGACCACACACTCCTGCAAGCCGTTGCGGATAAGCAATGCGCCCAGACCGATAGACTGTGAACCGCTGGCACAGGCTGCCGAAGCTGTCAGGTTGATGCCCTTCAGATGGAACAGGCAGGCCAGGTTCATCGTCACCGTCGAGTTCATCGACTGGAAGATGGCGCCGCTGCCACAGGCGGCTGTCGAGCCACAATTGCGGAATTTGTCGAGGGCTATCATCGTGGCCTCGGCGACGGAGTCGTTGCCGTAGATGATACCCACTTCGTGCTGGTCGATATAGTCCTGATCCAGACGGGCTGCTGCCAGCGCATCCTTCGTGGCCATATAGGCATACTGTGCCTCCTCGGGCATGAACTGCCGCTGGTTGCGACCGATAAACGGTTTCAGGTCAGGTCGCGGCACATTGGCTGTAAACGGCGAGCGGAAACCCGCATCCACACGTTCCTGACTCTTGATGATTCCACTCTTTCCTTCGTAAAGGGACTGGCGCACCTCGTCGAGCGTTACGCCCAAGCACGACCATATTCCCATTCCTGTAATGACAACTCTATTCATTTTATCAATTATCAATTATCCATTATCAATTATCCATTAGGCACGAAGTGCCGCACAATAGCATCTGCGTCGCTTAACAACCTCCGGGTGCAGGGGCTTCCATTGCGACAGTTCACGCACATTGTCCTCCAACTGCGGTCCCGTCTCAGCCCAGCGGAACCCATACTTATTATATATAGGTATAAGGTCTTCAAAGAACAGCGCGTTCACGCCATAGCCCTGCAAGTCGGGACGCACAGCTATCAGCAGCATCTCGGCATTGTCTTCATGCTTCCACTTGAGTGATTTCAGCAGGTGATACCAGCCCAGCGGCCACAGACGGCCACCGGCCTTGTGCATGGCCTGCGAAAGACTGCCCATCGTGACAGCCACACCCACCACGTTGTCATTTTCGTCAACGATAACGGGTATCAGCTGTTTGTCAATCACAGGCAGGTATTTGTGCAGGAATTTGTTGACTTGCTCGTCGGAGAGCTTGGTAAATCCAAACAACGGCTCGTAGGCTTCGTTCAACAAGTCGAAAACTTTCTTGGCGTATCCCTGATGGTAAACCATGTCGTCAGTCACCTTGATGACCCTCAGTCCCATCTGTTTCCTGCAGTACTGGGCTACACGCTGGTATCGGGCAGGAATCTCCGTGGGTATATTGATATGGATCTGCACCCAGTCCACCTCCTTCTCCAGTCCCAAAGCCTCCATGTGGCGGGGATAGTAGTCGGGGTTATAGATGGTGCTGGGCGACCCCAGCATGTCGAAATCCTCAACAAGCATACCTTCCTTGTCGAAATCGGTGATGCCCAAGGGTCCCTGTATGCGGGTCATGCCGTGCGAGCGTCCCCACTCGGACACTGCTTCTATCAATGCCCGCGACACGTCGAGGTCGTCAACGAACTCTATCATCGAGAAGCGCACATTTTTTGTCTGCCACTTCTCGTTGGCGCGCTGGTTGACGATGCCCACGATACGGCCTACAGGCTTTCCGTCACGATATGCCACAAAGGGCTGGATGTACAATGCATTCAGCTTACTGGGGGACAGACCTTCTGTGAGCAGGGTTCGGACGTCGCTCCGCATGTCAGGCACATACTGCGGACAATCACGGTATATATAGTCCGTCAAGCGAATGAAATCATCCACTTCCTTCTTGCACGTCACCTTCTTAACCTCTACCATTTTTCATCGCTGGTTTTCAGGTTGATAGTATACATAATGGGATATTCCATGACCAAAATACAAACCGGCTGCAAAATTAAACATTTTTTGGAAAAAAACGTAGATGGTATTGTAATTTTTTGTATCTTTGTACCTAATAAGGACATGAATACAGCAAACTTAAACATGATACTGGTATTCGGAGGTACGACGGAAGGCCGTAAGGCTGTTGAGGTGCTGGAAGAGGCTGGCAATGCCTATTACTACAGCACGAAGACAGGCGAGCAGGACATTACGCTGCACCATGGCTTTCGCTTGGACGGCGCACTCGATGCTTCGGCGATGTCTGTGTTCTGTCAGAAGCACAACATCCGGCTTATCGTGGATGCTGCCCATCCCTTTGCCTCGCAACTTCACCAGACCATCGCCCAGGTTGCCGAATCCTTGAACATTCCCGTCATCCGCTATGAACGCATCTATCCGCCACGCGATGCCAGCATCACGTGGATTGACGACTATTCAGAGCTCCCCGCACTACTGCCGCCTCATGCCACACTGCTGGCTACCACGGGCGTTCAGAGCAT
>Ga0310691_10001806_pt1 | contig 30867 bp, 14 predicted proteins | sample 176DNAGHGlowgp2_FD_203887 | JGI IMG/M metagenome (GOLD analysis project Ga0310691, IMG submission 203887) | Sheep rumen microbial communities from Palmerston North, Manawatu-Wanganui, New Zealand - 1766 DNA GHGlow gp2 (v2) (version 2) | ecosystem: Host-associated > Mammals > Digestive system >... | reverse complement strand
AAGTCAAGGAAAAGGAACTACTTTAACGACAAGAGTAGATTCTACAAGTTCAAGTGCAGGAACAGAAGTAAATGCAAATACAGCAGTACTTAAAGGAACAAGTATATGGGCAAAATCAGTTGCAAATGCAGGATATAATACTCCAAAACTAACAATAGGAGGAGTAGATAAAACAGCTGCAGGAGCAAGCGTAACTGTAAATGAAGCAACAACAGTAGCATCAACAGCAACAGCAAATACAGCAACAATAACAATAAACAAAGATGGAGAAGCATGGAGTTCTAGTGGAATAAATGTAGCATTATATTCAGGAACAGCTTCAAAATATGCATATAGTACAGCTACAAAGAGTGGTGCTACAGTAAAATGGAGTGCAGTAGTAGCAGGAACATATGATGTATATGCAAGTAGAACATTAGAAGGAGTAGCAGTAATTGCGGATACTGGAATAGATGTAATAGTAGATAAAACTGGAACAGCAACAATAGATTATTATCAATTAACAAAAACACAAGGAGCAAATACAACATTAACAATAAAATTAGATAACTCAAGTGGAACAGCTATAGCATCAACAACACAAATACTTAAGAATACAACTATACATATAACTGTATCAGCAGCAACAGGATATACAGCATCATTAACAGTGGGAGGAAGTGCATTTACAAGTGGAAACACAAAGAAAATCACATCAGCAACAGCAGTGGTATCTAGTGCAGCAGATAAAACAAAGCCAACAGTAACAGTAACAAGAAAAACATATAAATCATTTGATTGGACAGCAAGCGATGGTGTAGGAGTAACAGGATGGCAAGTAACAACAAGTGATTCAAAACCATCAGCAACAGGCTCAGGATGGACAACAAGTGGAACATTAACAAGTGGAACATATACAAATGTAAGCACAACAGAAGCAAAAACATATTATTTCTGGGCAAAAGATGCAGCAGGAAATGTAAGTGATGCAGGAACAATAGAATCATACTTAGTAACAAGAAGTCAAGGAAAAGGAACTACTTTAACGACAAGAGTAGATTCTACAAGTTCAAGTGCAGGAACAGAAGTAAATGCAAATACAGCAGTACTTAAAGGAACAAGTATATGGGCAAAATCAGTTGCAAATACAGGATATAATACACCAAAATTAACAATAGGAGGAACAGAAAAAACAGCAACAGGAGCAAGTGTAACTGTAGATGTAGCAACAACAGTAGCATCAACAGCAACAGCAAATGAATTAACATTTGCAAATCAAACAATAACAAAAACATATAGTACAAGTTCACAAACAGCAAATGTAACAGCTGCAACAAATGGTACAGGTTCATATAAATATACTAGAAAATCAGGAGACTCAAGTATTTCAGTATCAGAAGCAGGAGTAATAACAATACCTGCAAGTAAGACGGTAGGAACTTATACAGTAGTAATAACAGCAACAGATAGTAATTCAGGAAAAACTAAAGACGCTACATATACAATTAAAATAAATAAAGCAAAAATAAATATTCCTACAAGTCCAGCAGATAAGACATATAATGGTTCTTCACAAGCAAGTGGAATTTCAACACCAGCAAATACATCAATTGTTACAACACCTGAATTAATAAATAATGGTGATGGATCTTATGGAAATAATACGAACTTCTCATCTTGGACATATGATAGCAGTAATTCAACTAATGGATCAACAGGTTCATTTAAATATAGTTCAAAAGCAACAGTTCTAAGTGATGAATATTTTGCACTATCTACACAAGATGCAACCTATACATTATCTTTTGATGCAAAATCTACAAATAATGCAGCAACATATTATGCTATGATTGCATGTTATGATATTGATAAAAAATTAATAGGTCCAACCCACCATATGTTTATATCTGGATCTACAACAACATTATCGCAAGAATTAAAAAATGGTGATACAGTTGTACATTTCACAAATCTTTCAGGATGGAACACGGGTTATACAGAAACTTATAGAAGAGGATTTATATTCTGGAACTATAAAGATAGTAAGGGATTTGCATATCCACCTGAAACATATTCTCGTAATTATTATGGAAATATGTATGCAGGAGCATCTTCAATAAATGTATCTGAAGGAACAATTACACTATCTAGTGCATGGAATGGAGGAACTATACCAGCAGGAACAGCGGTTTCACAATCTAATTCAGGCGGACAATACAAATATATGTGCTTATCGAATGTAAAAATACCAAAAACATGGACACATTATAGTGCAACAATTTCAGAAATAGATTATTCTGGAAAAAATACTTTAAAATTCCCACCATATGCAGTATATGGAAAAGTTGGATTTTTGTGGAACAATAATGATGCAACAGATACATCATATATAACAAATGTTTCTGTAACAGGAAAGAGTGTAACAAGTGCAACAAATGTTGGAACATATTCAATAGCATACAAACTAGATGATCCAACAAATTATGAATGGTCTGATGGCACAACAACAATAAAAACAGTTCCATGGACAATAAAGCCATATGATATTACAAGCAATGGAACAGTTGGAACAATTTCAAATCAAACATATACTGGAAATAAAATAACACCAAACCCAACAGTAACAGCATTAAGTAAAACATTAACAAAAGATACAGATTATGCTTTAACATATAAGAATAATACAAATGTAGGAACTGCTACAGCATATTTAATTGGTAAAGGTAATTTTAAAGGAAGCAGAACAATAAACTTCTCAATTGTTAAAGCTACAAACCCAATATCAGTAACAGCAACACAAAGCTGGTCAGAAGCATATGCAACAAGTGCAAAGACAAAAACATTAACAGCAGCAACAGGAGCACAAGGAGCAGTAACATATGCAATCCAATCACAAAAAAATACAAGTGGAACAACAGTAAACAACTTCTCAATAGCAGATAATACAAAAGCAGTATTAACAATGGCAGCAAAAACACCGGTAACAGGCTCAAATTATACAGTAGTAATAAGAGCAACAGCAGCAGGAAATAGTAATTATAATTCAGGATATAAAGATATAACAGTAACTGTAACGGTAACGAAGCAAACAGTAAATCCACCAACAAATGTAAAAGTTGGAACAGATGGAAAGGTAACATGGACAGCAAGTAGTAATGCAACAGGATATGAAATAAGTATGAGTTCAAACTCAGGATTTACAAGTGCAACGAGTGGAGTAAACTATTTAAGTTCAATTACATCAAGTGCAGGAAGTAGAACAGTATATGTAAGAGCAGTAAATAGCGATACAGCAAACTATGCAACACCAAGTACAAATGCTACAGCTACAGTATCTGTATACTCTGCAAAGTTCTACTACTATAATGGAAGTGCAATAACTAATAAAGAGGTTAAAGCTATTGCAGGAACAGATGGAAAATCAACTATAACAATACCAACAGCAGTAACAGGAAGTACAGGTAAATATGGTAGTGGCTATGGTGGATTAAGTACAAATACAGGAAATATGACAAGAGCAATAACTGGAACAGCAACAACAGTTAGCATAAATGCAAATACAACATATTATGCAGTATATAGTTCGCCAGTAACAATTTACTATCCAAAGACAGCAACAACAAGAGATAAATATGATTACTTTAGAAATGAGTACTTTACAAGTGCTAGTGCAATGACATCAAAATTAGCAACAACAAATACAGGAACAGGTGATTTTACATTTAGTTCAAGTGTAAGTGGATATAGTTTGTATGGATTCCATACAGCAGCAGGAGCAAATACACAAACATATGCAAATGTAGGAGCATTAGCAACAAGTACAACAACAACAGCATATGCAATACTATATAAAGCAATAACACCAACATTCTATTATTCAAAAGGTAGTGATGGAACAAAGGGAAGTGTAACAGGAACAGCAGCAAATCAATATATAAGATGTACAAGTAGCGCAGCAGAGACAAATAATACAAACTTCACAGTACCAACACTAACAGGAGAAGCGGTACCATATAGTACAACAGCAGTAGGATGGCAATCAGGAGCAAGCTCAATAGGATCAACAACACCAAGTACAGCAAGTGATAAATGGTATAGAAGTTATAGAAGTACAGTAAATGTATATAGACCAACAAGTGCAAGTGCAGCAAGTAAAGTAGATGTATATAGAAATTCATATTATGGAACAGCAACAAAATATACAACAGTAATAGCAACAGGAAACACAGGAACAAGCAATATGACAAGCGTAAGTGGATTATGGTCAAGTGCAACATTTGCAGGATATGCAACAAGTAGTAATACATCTAGCATAACAAGTGGATTAACAAGTGTAGCAAGTATAGCAAGTAGAACAGAGACAAAATACTACACAATAGCCACATATACAACAAGTGTAGAAGCAACATTCTATTACTCAAATAGTAATGTAGGAGCAAAGACAAATTCAAAAGTAAGTGGAACACAAACAAGAAATGTATATTGTTCAAGTGATAGTGCGGCAACAACAAATGTAAAGACACAAGGAACAATAACAGCACCAAGTACAACAGCACCATATGGAACAACACTAGTAGGATGGGCAACAAGTGCAAGTACAATGACAACAGCAACAGTAAATACAGCAAATACGTCATATTATGCAGTATATAGAGCAACATTAACAATGTATGCACCAAAAACTACAACTACAAGACAATCATATACACGCTATAGAAATTCATATTATGGAACGGCAACAAACTATACCACAATAATATCTAACTCGGATTCAGGAACAAGTAATTATACTTATAATTCTGATGTAAGTGGATATAGTTTATACGGATTCCATACAGCAGCAGGAGCAAATACAAAAACATATGCAAGTGTCGCTGAATGGGCAACAAGTACTACAACAACAGCATATGCAATACTATATAAATCAGTAAAAGGAACATTCTATTATTCAAATAGTACATCAGGAGGAAAGACAAGTGCAGAATCAGCAGCAGCAAATCAATATGTAAGATGTACAAGTAGTGCAGCAGAAATAAGTAACTCAACATTAACAGCACCAACATTAACAGGAGAGACAGCACCATATGGAACAACAAGAGTATCAGGATGGGCAACAGGTGCAAGTACAATGAGTACAACAACTACACTAAATACAGGAACAACAAAATACTATGCGGTATATAGAGCAAATGTAACAATATACTATCCAAAGACAGCAACAACAAGAGATAGTTACGCATACTTTAGAAATGCATATTATGGAACAGGAACAAATTATACAGGAGTAATAGCAACAACGAATACAGGAACAAGCAACTTTAGTTTTAGTTCAAGTGTAAGTGGATACAGCTTATATGGATTTGCAACAAGTGCAGGAACAAATACAATAATAAATGGAGTAAATACAGTAGCTAAATTAGGAACAAATGCAAATACAACAGTATATGCAGTACTATATAAAGAAGTAACGGGAACATTCTATTATAATAGCAATACTACAAGTGGAAGCTTCACAGCTGCAAATACAACAGCAAAAGCAAATCAATATGTAAGATGTACAAGTAGTGCAGCAGAAACAAGTAACTCAAACTACACAATACCAACAGCAGTAACAGGAAGTAAAGGAAAATATAACGCAGCATATGTAGGACTAGCAACAGGAAAGAACACAATGAGTTCAAGTACAACAGCAAATACAGCAAATACAAAATTCTATGCAGTATATAGAAGTGCAGTTACAATCTATTATCCAAGTAGTACATCAGCAAGAGGAACATATTCATACTATAGAAATGAATATTTAACAGCAGATGATGGAAGTTCAATCGCAACAAAATTAGCCACAACAAACACAGGAACAAGTGACTTTACATTTACATCAAGTGTAAGTGGATATAGTTTATATGGATTTGCAACAAGTGCAGGCTCAAATACAAGAACATATAATGATATAGCAGGATTAAGAGACTCAGATACAACAACAGCATATGCAATACTATATAAATCAGTAAAAGGAACATTCTATTATTCAAATAGTGCATCAGGAGGAAAAACAAGTGCAGAATCAGCAGCAGCAAATCAATATGTAAGATGTACAAGTAGTGCAGCAGAAATAAGTAACTCAAACTTAACAGCACCGACATTAACAGGAGAGACAGCACCATATGGTACAACGAGAGTATCAGGATGGGCAACAGGTGCAAGCACAATGAGTACAACAACAACATTAAATACAGGAACAACATCATATTATGCAGTATATAGAGCAAATGTAACAATATATTATCCAAAGACAGCAACAACAAGAGATAGTTACGCATACTTTAGAAATGCATATTATGGAACAGGAACAAATTATACAGGAGTAATAGCAACAAGTAACACAGGAACAAGTAACTTTACATTTACATCAAGTGTAAGTGGATATAGTTTATATGGATTTGGAACATCAGCAAGTTCAAATACAATCATAAGTGGTGTAACAACAGTTGCCAAATTAGCAACAGATACAAATACAACAGTATATGCAATACTAAGAAAATCAGTATCAGCAACAATCTATTACAATAGCAATAGCACAAGTGGAAGCTTTACAGCTGCAAATACAAGTGTAAGTGCATATCAATATATAAGATGTACAAGTAGCGCAGCAGAAACAAGTAACTCAAATTACACAATACCAGATGCGGTAAAAAATAGTGTAGGACAATATAACGCAGAATATGTAGGACTAGCAACAGGAAAGAACTCAATGAGTGCAAGTACATCAAGAGGAACAGCAAATACAAAACTATATGCAGTATATAGAAGTGCAGTAACAATCTATACACCAACCAGTAGCAGTACAGTAAAAACAAAGACAGCATATAGAAATGAATATTTAACAGCAGATGATGGAAGTACAATAATCACAAGACTTGCAACAAGTGACACAGGAACAAGTAATGCAACATCAGCAAATATAGGAATCTTTGGAACATTAAAAGGATTTGCAACATCAGTAAACACATCTACAGTGTCAACAAGTCCTGCTTTGGGATCATTAGATAAATTAAGAAATTCAAATGTAACAACAGCATATGCAATAGTAACAAATAGCGAGAATGCAACATTCTACTATAATAGTAATACAACAAGTGGAAGTTTAACAGCATCAACAGCAACACAATCAACAACATCAACATACTACTGTAAGACAACAACAACAATAAATGTAACACATGGAACTACAACTACAGTACCAAGTGCAGTAAGTTCAAGTGTAGGAAAATATAATGCAGTATATGCAGGAATAGCAGATGGAACAAGCAAGATGAGTAAAGTAACAACATTTACAGGAGGAAGTACATACTATGCAGTATATAGCTCAGCAGTTACAATTTACACACCAACCAGTAGCAGTGCAGTAGGAACAAAGACAGCATATAGAAATGAATACTTTACAAGTACAAGTGCAATGACAGATAAATTAGCAACAACAAACACAGGAACAAGTGATGCAACATCAGCAAATATAGGAATCTTTGGAACATTAAAAGGATTTGCAACATCAGTAAACACATCTACAGTGTCAACAAATCCAGATTTATCAACATTAGCTAAGTTAAGAGATTCAAATCAAACAACAGTATATGCAATAGTAACAAATTCAAGAAATATTACATTTAAATCTGGTGACCCAGCTAATGTTACGAATAATACAGTTGCTCAAACAATAACATATTATTGCAAAGCAACAAATACGATAGCTAGTTCAAATGGAACAATTACTACACCAACACCTGTCAGTGTGGATAAATGGACAACTTTAGGTTGGAGAGATGACACAACTGCTGGTGCAAAGGAACAAAGTTCTGCAACATCAATTACACCTTCAGTAACAACATATTATGCAGTATATAGTAGAACATTGACAATTTCATATAATGGAAATAATGCAACATCAGGAAGTACAACAGCAACAACAAAAACAATTTACTTAAATTCAAATAGTACAACAACAAGTAATCAAGCAGTAACACTAGCAAATAATGGATTTGTAAAAACAGGATATACATTTAGTAAATGGGCTGTAGATAGTACAAGTGGAACACAATATAATGCTGGGGCAAGTTATACAGCAGGATTAGCATATAATGCAAGTACATTTGGAAAAACAATGTATGCTATATGGACAGCTAATACATATAAGTTGACATATAACTATAATGTAGGAACATATACATATGAACAAAAAGAATATATCGATACAGACTATATTGTAAATTGGGACGAAGACTTCAAGATAGATGCTATAATAAATTTACCAGTAGCGGGAAAAAGATATTTAATAGCTGGATGTTATAAAGATGCTACTACAAGTAAGGATTTGAGTATAGAGGTTAATTGGGATAATAAATTAAGAGTTTGGATAGATGGTGAAGAAAGAGGAGTTTCGACTGGAACAGTTGCAACGGGAACTGATTTAACAATTTCATTTACATGGATAGCAAGTACACAAACTTATACATTAACATCGACTGGAACTAACTCAAATGCAAGTGTAACTGGAACATATTCTATTACAGGAAATTCGTTGAATTCATTAAGACAAGGTACAAAAGACCATAGAGATGTAGAAGGAGCATTTAAACCATTTATATTAAAGAACTTTAGTATTACTAAAGATTATACTTATGGAACTCAAATAGGAGATAAACTAATATCACCTGAAAAGTATGGATATACATTTAATGGTTGGTATAACAATGAAACATATAGTACTCAATTATCATCATCAAGTTATATTACACCAGATACAGCAACATTTGAAGATGTAAATACTGAAGGAACTAAAGCAAATATTTATTCAAAATGGACAGTAAATACATATACTGTATCATTTAATGGAAGTGGAGGAACTCCATCTGAAGATAGTAAGTCAGTTACATATAAAGATACATATGGAACTCTTCCAACAGCAACAAGAACAGGATATACATTTTTAGGATGGAATGGTAAAAATAAATTTAACAAGGATGCTACTCCAGTAAGTTCAGGATATATAAATGCAAATGGAACTATGTCTTCAACTGATGAATATTCAACATATCAAATTAATGTTTCGCCAAATACAACATATACAATAACAAATTCAGGAGGATCTACGGCGCCGGGATATGTAATATATAATTCAAGTGGAAGCGTGCTTACAGGAGCTGGTTATGCCAATACAGCAGTTATAACATTTACAACACCATCAACAGCTTCATACATTAAAGTATCTGTAGTAACAAAAACTACATCGACAAGGTATGATAAAGACAGTTTCCAATTAGAAATAGGAAATTGTAGTACACAATATGAACCTTATTATTTAACAAGTAGTACAAAAGTAACAATAGCAGAAAATCATACACTAACTGCATTCTGGAAAGCAAATACATATACAGTTAAATTTAATAGTAATGGTGGAACAGGTACAATGGCTGATCAAACATTTGCTTATGGTGAATATAAGGGATTATCAGGAAACACATTTACTAGAACAGGTTATCAATTTGCAGGTTGGTCAACTGCTACAAATGGCAAAAGTATAGTATTTGATAATGCTGAACAAAGTAAAGACAATTCAAGTGGAACAACTCATGCTACACTTAAACAATATGAAATACCAGGACCATTTTCAAGTGGAGATGTGTATCAACTTGAATTAGATGCAAAAGGTTCAGGAACATTAAGTAATTTCTTTTATAGAACTGGTTCTTTACTAGTTTCAAGTTGGACTAATTCAAAAGGACAAAGCGGAACAAATACAGATGGAAATAATACTATACCAATTTCAGAAAATTATGCGCATTATTCAGTAACATTTACATTGGGAAGTACAGGAGATGGAAGTTTGAATAAATACTTATTATTTAGAACACAAGTAGGATGTAGTGCAACCATCAAAAATGTAAGATTCTATAAGGTAACAAGTAGTTCTCGTGCATATATAAATGGACATGGTGTTAGCAATTTGACAGCAACAAATGGAGGTACAGTTAATCTATATGCTATATGGAAACCAACATATTATTTTGTTAGTGCTCCATATAAATATACAAATACATTATCAGATGCTGTATCAGCTGCAAATGCAGGTGCTACAATAACTGTTATGGTGAATAATATTACAGATGCTTCAAATACTACAATAAATAAAAATATTACATTGAACTTAAATGGCAAGACATTGACTAAATCTAAATATGGTATTACCATAACTGCAGGTACAACCACAGTTAATGGTACTGGAACAATTTATAGAAACGGTGTTAATGAAAACAACGAAACAGATCAAAATACGCTTTTATTTGCTTGTAAAAACGAAAGTAATATTAGTATTAAAAATGCAATTGCTAGATCAAATGGTACTGTTATTAGACTATATAGTGGTTGTAGTGGAACAGCGAATATTGATAATTCTGCTCTAAGAAGCAAGAAAGGAATAACAATAATATCAGCAAGTACTGGAAATATGACAATAAATAATTCTACTGTTGTTATAGACGCATATGATTATTTTGCAATACAAGTAATGGCAAATTGCTCTAATACTACGACGATAAAAGGAAATTCTATAGTTGGTAATGGAGCAGGCAATGTATCAGTTGAAATAGAGAATAGTACTGAAAGTGCGATTGTTATTGGTACAAATAATACACTTAGTGTGGAAGGAAGTTCATATATTCTTGCTAGTCCAAAATCTTTTGGAAGTGGAGTAGATTTATGGGATAATTCAAAGATATATGTAAAAGGTTCTGCAAGTATTTATGCTTTTGAAAATTATTGTATAAATTGTGTTCACCCTAATTGTACAATTAATGTAAATACAAGTGGATATTTATATTCAGGAGCAGACTATACTATATTTGGACATAATAATCCAACAATGACTTTAACTAAAGGACATTTTGTTTCAACTGGAAATAAATATATGACTCGTGCTAATGGTACGGACGGAAATCCAGGAGGAAATACAACAAGTTCAAGAAACTTTGTCAAAATATCAGGTTTTGATGAGACAACTGGTAAAGCAACAATAACAACACAGTCAGTTACAGGATGCTATTATTTAGCAAAATAATTATAGCTTTAATACAATAAAAAAAGAGATAAGGTCAATTTAATTTGACTTTATCTCTTTTTAATAGTTTTAAATACAAAAAATATCATGACAGATATATTTTAATACTTTTCTAATAATTCTATTCTAGCATCTACAGCATCATTAATATTAATTTCTTCGCCTGTAACAAAATTTGTATAATCTACCGATTCATGAGGTTTAATTTTTTCTTTATAATTAGCAACAACTGAAGTAAGCACTTCTCCATTTTTATTCACTATAGCTATTTCCATAAAAAAGCCATTAATAGTAGAGTTTGAATTATTAATTATAGTAGAAAAAACACTAATTTCAGATCCACTTTTTTGAATTTTAAGTTCTTTAACTTCAAGTTCATCTTTTTCAATTTTATTATCTTCTGTGCTAGTTATTATATGTGTATAACTTTGCTCATCATTATTTGTTTGCGTATTAGTAACATTATTTTTTTTTATAATAAAAAATATACTAAATCCAACTATAACAATTAAAATTAATGAAATAATTACAATAATTTTTTTATTTTTCATACTATTATACCTCCAAAAAAATATATTTATTTTATATTATCATAGTATATAAAAAATATCAAATATTTTTGATAAAAATTTGTAACGGTTTTTGACTTAAACTGTTTGCAACAAAAAAAGATTTTCTCCATTTTTTCCATTGACAAAGAGCTTAAAAAATAGTATTATAGAAGTGGACAAATATAGTTTTTACTAAACTATAATCAAATCAGACTTTTAATTTTGGAAGGAATGAAAATAGAGTATGAAAAAAGAAAGGGTAAATGGCAGAATTATAATACAAATAAGTATAATATGGATATTTGTTTTCGCTATTATTGCAACATTTGTAATAGCTTTTTTCCATAATCGTATTTTTGCAACAAGTGGTTCTAAAGAGGAAGAAAAAGTAGTAGATGTAGAGTTAAACGAGAATTCAGTAGATATTTTAAAGATTATGGTAGAAAATAATTACTCAAATAAGAAAATAGTAAATGAAGAAAGAGAAATAGATTTTTTAACAGAAGAAACTGAAGACGATCAACTTCCAAAAGGTGAAAGGAAAGTTTTACAAAAAGGAAAAAAAGGGAAAAAGCAAGTTAAAGCTTTGCAACAATTTGAAAATAATACTTTTATTTCTGAAGAAATATTAGAAAGTACAACTACGAAAGAACCTAAAAATGAAATAGTACATATTGGAACATCAGAATTCTTAGAAAAATATAAAGTACATATTGGCGACGAGATGTATTTATTAGAAAAAACAGAACTTAAAAAAGAAGCTAAAAAAGAAGCAGAAGATTTAACAACAATAAACAGATATTTAAATTTTGAGATTTTAGAGGTATCTAAAGATTGGACAAAGGTTAAGTATAAAGATTTTGAAGGATATTTACCAAATGACAAACTAACATCAGAAGAAGTAACTCCTGTAATTAAAGAACAAAATAGAATAGCATTAATTAAAGAAAGTTTAAGTAAAGATATGGACTTAACTCTTCCAAGTGGATTAACTTTAAGTGATTACAAAACAATACTTGGATATAATTCAAGTGACAAAAATTCAATATTTGCAGACAATTACGAAGCATTTTATAATGCAGAGCAAACTTATGGAGTAAATGGAATTTTTATTGCAGCTGTGGGAATTCACGAAAGTGCTTGGGGCACATCATATTTAGCAAAAGAAAAGAACAATTTATTTGGATATAGAGCTTATGATAGAGATCCAATAAATTCAGCACAAGATTTTGAATCATACACGGATGCTATAAATGTTGTAGCAGAAGCATTACATAAAAATTATTTAACACCTACAGGCAGTTACTATAATGGGACAACTATAGAGTCTGTAAATCAAAAATATGCAAGTGACAAGGCTTGGCATGAAAAAGTATATAAATATATGGAGTATTTGTATGGTAATTTGGAATAAAAAAAATTTAAAGAAAAAAACAAGCAGTAATAAAAAAATAAAAAATGCTAATTGGAATAGAATTAATTGGGATAAGATTGATAAAAAAGTCAGTGTTAAAAAGGTAATTTTTCCTATTATGGTAGTTTCACTTATATTTTTAAGCTTAGCATGGGGAAGAATTACATATAAGTATATACAAAAAAGTATATTTACAGGAAATATGGAAGATGTAATCTCAAAAAACGAAACTCCTACATTTTCAATAGAAAAAATATATTTATGTAGTAGTGCAAATGCAATAGACAATACTTCAGAACAAAAGTTAGACAAATTAGGACTATATCAATACACTGATATTGCAGTATATTTAAACAACTACAAAGATAATGGATTAACAGAAAAAAATACTTTAAAAGAATTATATATAGATGATATAGATATTGACTTAGACTACAATATTGGAAAACCTAGTTTAGTATACACAAATCTACTAAAAATGGGAAGCAGAGAAGAATTATCACAAATGCTTACATTAGCAAAAAATATTCAAAAAGACAGAATAGATTTTAATATATTAAGTACAAATGAAGAAAACGAAGTAGCAGACTATGAAGAACCTACATTTTATGCAGATTGCTCAAACCCAGTAAGCTTAAAATATATTAACGAAATAAGTGCAGAATACACAGTAGAGAAAAACACATCAGCCACTTTTGATGGATCTATCCTAGAAAAAGCTGGAATAAAGCCAGAAGATATAAATGCTAGAATTAGTTTTAGAATAAATTTAGTTAATAATAAAGATGAGTATTATAGCAATTATGTAAATTTTCAAATCCCTTTAAACGACATAAATAAGGGAACTACAATAAAAAGCAAGACTACAGTTGGTAGTGAATATAATTTCTTTACGATTTGAGGTTGATTTTGGGGACGGAGGAAAAAATCACTCTGTAATATAAGTTGTTAATTGGGGAGCAAGAAAGAGTAATTACTATAATGAAAGGAATAGGATTAATATGGAAAATATAATTTTAAAAATTAATGGTATGAAATGCACAGGATGTTCACAAAGAGTGGAAAGAGCTCTTAAAAATACAGATGGAATTGGGTCTGTAAGTGTGAATTTAGAAACAAGAGAAGCAAATATTTCATATAATAAAGACTTAGTTACTTATGACAAAATTTGCGAAACAATTGTAGATTTGGGCTTTGAAGTTGAAAAATAAAAATGTTTGTATAATTATTGGAGACAGAGTAAGTTTGGCACTGCAAATCAATGTATTAATGAAGCAGAGTGAATTTTTCCTCCGTCCCCAAAAGAGAGGTAAAAGATTGAAAAAAATATTATTAAAAATTGATGGTATGACCTGTAGTGCATGTTCTACAGGTCTTGAAAAATATTTGAATAAACAAGAGGGCGTAAAAGCTTCAGTTAATCTTGTAATGAACAATGCGAGTATTGAATATGATGAGAAGAAATATACTGTTGAAGATTTAGAAAAATTCGTTGCAAAAGCTGGATTTGAGAGCTTGGGAATTGATAATCTTGAAAGAGAAGAAAAGAAAAAATCAAATGAGAAATATAAATTAATTGGAATAACAATAATATCACTACTAATTTTGTATATATCAATGTCACACATGGTAGGATTGCCTGTTATTCCATTTTTAAATATGATGAAATTTCCTATTAATTATGCTTGTGTATTATGGATTTTATCAAGTATTGTAATTTTCATAGGAAAAGATATTATAAAAAATGGAATTAAAAACTTCATTCATAAAACTCCAAATATGGATACATTAGTTACAATTGGAGTTGTAAGTAGCTATTTATATAGTGTTTATGAAATGATTATGATTTTTAAAGGACAGACTCAATATGTGGAATCTTTGTATTTTGAAGCATCTGCAATTGTTATATTTTTTATAAAAATAGGAAAATACATAGAAAATATAAATAAAAATAAAACTAAACAAGCTATACAGGATTTGATGACAATTACTCCAAATAATGCGACTATTGAAAGAGATGGAAAAGAAATAATAGTTACTATAGATGAAATAAAAAAAGGAGATATTGTTGTTTGTAAGCCAGGTGAAAAAATTGCAGTAGATGGTGTTGTTTTAGACGGAGTTTCGCACATTAACGAATCTTTTATAACAGGCGAAAGTGTACCTGTAAAAAGAGAAAAAGGGTCTAAAGTTGTTGCAGGAAGCATTAATTATGAAGGAACTATTAAATATGAAGCAGAAAAAATAGGAAAAGAATCAACTGTTTCAGAGATTGTAAGACTTGTGGTGGAAGCTACAAACACAAAAGCTCCTATTGCAAAAATTGCAGATAAAATAAGTGGATTTTTTGTGCCTGTTGTAATAATGATTGCTATAATTTCTTTTGGTGTATGGCTTGCGATTTCGAAGGATTTTGGAACAGCCATAAATGTGTTTGTTTCAATTTTAGTTGTTGCATGTCCTTGTAGTTTGGGTCTTGCAACTCCTCTTGCAATAGTTGTTGCAACTGGTAATGCAAGTAGAAAAGGTATTTTAATAAAAAATAGTGAAGCTTTAGAAAATGCTCATAAGGTTAAAACTATTGTGTTTGATAAGACAGGTACATTAACAAAAGGTGAACTTACAGTTTCAAAAATATGCAATTATTCTGAATTATCAGATGAAGAGATTATTAGAGATGTTGCTGTAATTGAAAGAAAATCTGAGCATCCAATTGCAAGAGCTGTTGTGAGATATGCAGAAGAAGTTAAACAAGAAAAGATAGGAAGATTGAAAAAAGAAAGAGAAGAATTGGCAAAAATAGAAAAAGAAGCTAAAAGAGAGGAAAAAGAAAATGTAACTAAAAGAGAGGAAACAGAAGAAGTAGTAAAAAGAGAAGAAACAGAAAAAGTAGATATAGAGAGAGTAGAAGTAATACAAGTAACAGGTTTTAAGGCGATTCCAGGAATTGGTGTATCAGCTATAATAGATGGTAATAATTACTTAATTGGAAATAAAAAACTAATGATTGAAAATGAGATTGAGTTAAATAGTGTTTTTAAAGCAGAGGATAATTTAAATAAAGTAAAAGCAAGGGAAGATGAATTGTTGAAACAAAGTCAAAACAAAATAGAAAATGATGCAGAAGTTTTAAGTGATAGCGGAAATAGCTTATTATTTGTGGCAAAAGACAAAGAATTGATTGCATTGATTGGGGTAAAAGATGTTGTAAGAGAAAATGCAAAAGAGGTAATAGAAAGTTTATATGCCTCAAACAAAAGAGTTGTTATGCTAACTGGTGATAACGAAAATACAGCAAGATACATAGGAGAAGAAATAGGGATAAAAGAAATTATTGCAAATGTTAAGCCGAAAGAAAAAGCAGATAAAATAAAAGAACTAAAAAAAGATGGATTAGTAATGATGTGTGGAGATGGAATAAATGATAGTGTAAGCCTTGTCACAGCTGATATTGGTGTGTCTATCTCTACAGGAACAGATATTGCGATGGATAGTAGTTCAGTAGTATTAATGAATGAAAATTTATCTAAGATAAATGATTTACTCGAAATTAGTAAAAGAACAATACGAAATATAAAACAAAATCTATTTTGGGCATTTTTCTACAATATTTGTATGATTCCTATTGCAATGGGATTGTTTAGTGGCCTAGGTGTTGCGATGAACCCAATGATGTCTTCGTTTGCGATGACTTTAAGCAGCTTGACAGTAGTATTAAATGCGTGTAGGTTGATTAAAAAGTAGAATACTATTAGGAATTTCATTAGTAATATATATATTTTAAAAGTTTTCATGAAATAATATTAAGATGAGAGTTTGTTTTGCTTTTTTGTGAATTTCAATAAAATACAGATGCAATAGGAGTGAAAGTTTGAACAATAATTTACAAGAAATTATTGTTATCAAATTTTGTGCCTAAAAGGAAAGGAATGTCAATAAAAATGGAACCAAAAGAAATAACTAAAATAGATAACATAGGACACCAATTAACCACAGATGTAAACTATAGAAAGTCTATATGGGTTAGATTTATTAAAGGAATAAAAGAATTTAAGATGATAAATAAAGGTGACAAAATTGCAGTATGTATTTCTGGGGGAAAAGACTCAATGCTTCTTGCAAAATGCATTCAGGAATTGCAAAAACATAGTGATGAAGATTTTGAAGCCGAATATATATGCATGGATCCGGGTTATAGCCTTCAAAATAGACAAAAGATTATAGAAAATGCGAAACTTCTAGAAATTCCTTTAACGATGTTTGAAACAAGAATTTTTGAAGCAGTAGATAAAATCGATGACAGAGCATGCTATTTATGTGCAAGAATGAGAAGAGGCTATTTATACAGAAAAGCGAAAGAAATGGGATGTAATAAAATAGCATTAGGTCACCATTTTGATGATGTAATTGAAACTGTTCTTATGGGAATGTTTTATGGCACACAATTTCAGACAATGATGCCAAAACTACATAGTACTAATTTTGAAGGAATGGAGTTAATTCGACCTCTATATTTTGTGAAAGAAGCAGATATTATAAAATGGAGAGATAAAAATGGCTTGGAGTTTATAAATTGTGCATGTAAAGTTACAGAGAAGAATAGAGCTCAGAATTTAGAAAAAGTTGGTTCTAAACGTGAAGAAATGAAAAGACTTTTAAAACAGCTTCGCGAAACAAATGAAGATATAGATATGAATATTTATAATAGCACTAAAAAGGTAAATCTTGATACCATTATTTCGTATATGAAAGATGGGGAAGAGGTTAGCTTTTTGGATAATTATTAAGGTTGATTTTTGGGACGGAGGAAAAATTCACTCTTAACACTTAGCAAGGTGAATTTTTCCTCCGTCCCAAAATTAATTTTTAAAAATTAGCACTCTCTTATTGACTTTGCTAAAAAATTGTTGTATAATATATTTGAAAAATAAAAAAGGCGCATTCTTATCTTACAGAATAGTGCTTTTTTGAATTGCTAGGCAATTCAAAAAAGCTTTGATGTGCAGAAATTCTTTAAAAGAATTTCGCACAGAACAAATTTACGAAACGTATTAGCTATAAAAAGACAAAAATAATAAATCACGTTTCGATTTGTTCTTGTTTTGAATAACTAGGAAATTCAAAAAAGCTTTGATGTGCAGAAATTCTTTGCAAGAATTTCGCACAGAACAAATTTACGAAACGTATTAGCTATAAAAAGACAAAAATAATAAATCACGTTTCGATTTGTTCTTGTTTTGAATAACTAGGCAATTCAAAAAAGTTTTAATGTGCAGAAATTCTTTGCAAGAATTTCGCACAGAACAAGCTAAACAGAATGTGCAAAAAAGGAGGTCGAGGAAAAATGAATTTACAAAAATTTACGCAAAAATCATTAGAGGCATTACAAGAAGCACAAAATATTGCTACAGAAAATCAAAACCCGCAAGTTGAACAAGAGCATTTATTACTTGCACTATTAGAACAAGAAAACAGCTTGATAAAAGAGCTTATAAAGAAAATTGGAAATGCTCAAATGATAGAAGAGGAAGTAAGAAAACAGGTACAAAATAAGCCTAAAGTTACAGGAGGGGCAAGGCAAGCTAATAATATGTATGTTTCTCAAGATTTAGATGTAACACTTGCAAATGCTGAAAAGGTTGCAAAAAGAATGAAAGATGAGTATGTTTCTGTTGAACACATTATGCTTTCATTGTTTGATAATTTTAATACTACTTTAAAAAATATTTTTAGAGAATATGGAATTACAAAAAATGATTTCTTAAAAGTATTATCCGAAGTTAGAGGAAATAGAAGAGTTACATCAGATAATCCTGAAGAGACTTATGATGCTCTAAAAAAATATGGTCAAGATTTGGTAGAAATGGCAAGACAGCAAAAGCTTGACCCTGTAATTGGAAGAGATAACGAGATTAGAAATGTTATAAGAATTTTATCAAGAAAAACAAAAAACAATCCATGCTTAATAGGTGAGCCAGGTGTTGGTAAAACTGCAATTGCAGAAGGTTTGGCTTTAAGAATTGTAAGAGGAGATGTTCCGGAAGGTCTTAAAGATTGTACAATTTTCTCTCTTGATATGGGTTCTTTAGTTGCAGGTGCAAAATATAGGGGAGAGTTCGAGGAAAGGCTTAAAGCTGTTCTACAAGAAATTAAGAAAAGTGAAGGAAAAATAATCTTATTTATAGATGAAATTCACACAATTGTTGGAGCAGGAAAGACAGATGGAGCAATGGATGCAGGAAATCTTTTAAAGCCAATGCTTGCAAGAGGAGAGCTTCATTGTATAGGTGCTACAACTTTAAATGAGTATAGGCAATATATAGAAAAAGATCAGGCTTTGGAGAGACGTTTTCAACCTGTTTTGGTTGATGAGCCAACTGTAGAAGATACAATTACAATTTTAAGAGGACTTAAAGAAAGATATGAGGTTTTCCATGGAGTTAAAATTGCAGATAATGCGCTAATTACAGCAGCAACACTTTCACACAGATACATTTCAGATAGATTCTTGCCAGACAAAGCCATAGACTTGATAGATGAGGCTTGTAGTATGATAAAAACAGAAATGGAGTCAATGCCTACAGAACTTGACGAAGTTTCAAGAAAAATAATGCAATTAGAAATTGAAGAAACAGCGCTTTCTAAAGAAAAAGATGATATTTCTAAAAAGAGATTAGAAGACATTAAAAAAGAAAAAGCTGAGCTTAAAACAAAGTTTGATGGAATGAAAGCAAAGTGGGATAACGAAAAGCAAGCGATAAATAAAGCTCAAAAATTAAGAGAAGAAATAGAAAATGTAAATGGTCAGATAGAAAAAGCAGAAAGAGATTATGATTTAAATAAAGTGGCTGAACTTAGATATGGTAAACTTCCTGAATTACAACAACAATTAAAACAAGAGGAAGAATTAATTGAAAAGAGCAAAGAAAATGGATTACTTAGAAATAAAGTAACAGAAGAAGAGATTACAAAAATTATTTCTAAATGGACGGGAATACCTGTTACAAAATTGATGGAAGGCGAAAGAGAGAAAATTTTAAACCTTGATAAAATACTTCATAAAAGAGTAATTGGTCAAGATGAAGCAGTAGAAAAGGTTTCTGAAGCCATAATTCGTTCAAGAGCAGGAATTTCTGACCCAAGAAGACCAATAGGTTCATTTATGTTTTTAGGACCTACAGGTGTTGGAAAAACTGAGCTTGCTAAATCTTTGGCAGAGAGCTTATTTGATGATGAACACAATATTGTCAGAATCGATATGTCTGAATATATGGAAAAATTCTCAGTTTCAAGACTTATTGGAGCACCTCCAGGATATGTAGGTTATGAAGAAGGAGGACAATTAACAGAGGCAGTAAGGAGAAGACCTTATTCTGTTGTTTTGTTTGATGAGATAGAAAAAGCACATCCAGATGTATTTAATATTTTGCTTCAAGTGCTTGATGATGGAAGAATAACAGATTCGCAAGGAAAAACAGTAGATTTTAAAAATACAATTATAATTTTAACATCAAATTTAGGATCAGATTATATTTTAGAAGGAATTCAGGACGATGGAGAAATTTCAGAAGAGGCAAAACAAAAGGTTGAGATGCTTTTAAAGCAAAGCTTTAGGCCGGAGTTTTTAAATAGATTAGATGAAATAGTATTTTACAAACCTTTAAAGAAAAATGAGATTTCAAAAATTTTAGAATTGCTAATTGTAGACTTGGAAAAAAGATTATCTGACAAACATATTGAACTTAAACTTAGTGAGTCTGCAAAAAATTATTTAATAAATAATGGATATGACGAGGTTTATGGTGCAAGACCTTTAAAAAGATTTGTTCAAAAGAAGCTTGAAACTTTAATTGCTAAGAAGATTTTGACAGGGGAGATTGTGGCAAATAGTGTGGTTAAGATTGATTGTAAAAATGGAGAATTATTTTTATAATGTTAAAAATTAGAGTATATCAATATATTTGGTATACTCTAATTTATATTTATGAACTTAGTTTTTGAATTTGTTCTATAGAAAGTTTGGTCATTTTAGCTATTTCGTTTATATCTAAATTCATTTTTAATAAGCTTTTTGCGAATTCTTCTTTAGATTTCTGTAGTTCATCTTGACCTTTTTGTAGTTCATCTTGACCTTTTTGTAGTTCTTCTTTTCCTTTTTGTATTCTTTCTTCTTGTTCTTTAATTGCCTCACGCTTAGAATTCTCATCCAAAATTGCCATAAGCATCAAATCTGCATGTCTTCTTAAATTTTCATTTTCACTTATGTATTCTAATTTTTCATAAGCTTCATTTAATTCTTTATACTCTTCTTTGCTCATCATAACTTCCTCACTTTCTGGGTTTAATAAAAATTCTAACCATGTGCGTAAATCTTTTTTTGTTGCATTGTGATTTTTTAGTATTTTTGGTAGTTCTAGAATATGAATTTCTATATCTTCAAATGGTCTTATATCTAAATTTCTCTTTTCTAATAATTCCCACTTTGTATGTGCATCTTCAAAACTTTCAAATTTACGTATATCATAATTAACAATTAATATGGCAATTGTCTTTTTTAACTTAGAATAGTTTTCAGTATTTTTTAATTGTATTCCATATATCCTTGCCCAATACCACAATAGTCTTTTAAACATATTATGTGGATCTATCATTTGAACTTCTATATGCACTGTAGTTTTATTTCCAACATTTGCTTTAAGGTCTACTATTCCATGTTTTTCTTCTATTTCTTCTCTTGTTAAATTTTGATTTGCGTCTAAAGATATATTATCCACTTTTTCGCCTAAAATACTGGAAAGAAATCCACCTAGAATGTTTTCACTACCTTTTGTTCCAAATAATGCTTGAAACACAACATCTTGATTTGGTATTAATAGTCCATTAGAACTTCTTTTAAATTCCTTAATATTCTTCACCTCCTATTTTAACATATTTTTAAAATTTTTGCAATAACTTTTTTTAGCAAAGTATAATTATTAGTTAGCTAAAGAGCATACAAGAAAAGTAACATACTTTTTTACTGCATAAAAATTGATAGATTTTTTAGAGCAATTAAATATAGTTTTTTTATTCATGCAGTCGCAAGGCAATAAGAATGAAAGTCTAAGCCACTTTTTCTAGTGATTAATAAGTTAAATAATTAAAAATTTTCTTCCCTTATTGGATTTGTATTAGATTTAATTTTATAAAAAATATTGATAAAAAACATTTTGCAAAATTCAAATTGTTTATTATAGTTTAAAATCTAATTGATTATTAATAAAATATATAGAATCTTACTATATATCAAAAGTTGCAACATCTAAAAAGTTATTGCATATATAATATATCATAAAAAAATTAAAAATGCAACTCTAAATACTGATTTTTCAATATTTCTTATCGACGATAATCGCCAAAATTTGACAATTTTAAAAAAAAGTGGTATAATAAAGAAGTCGTGCTCAAGAAAAAGGAGATTGATAAGATATATGATAGAATATAGAAGTAGAGAGGTTTTTAAACAACTAATCTACATAATAACTATAAGTATGGCAGTGATAGGTGTCTTATTTATACCACAAATTATTTTTTCAAGAGTAAAACTATCAAAAACAAATGAACAAAAACAAAGTATTGAGATTGCTAAAACAGAATTAGTTTCTGAAGAAAGTTTAATTGCTTCAAAGAAGGCTACTAGCAGAAATGGTGAAGATATAAGAAAATCTTCAAAGATTAGCAAAGAAGAGAAAGCTAGCAAAATAGAAAAAGATGACAACAAAAATTTAGAAGATAAGAATAAAGAAGAGAATAAAGCTGAAACAAAAAAAGAAGATAAGAAATCTGATGCTAGCAAAAATGAAAAGAAAAAAGCAAAAGCTAAAAGTAAAAAAGCTGAAAAGCATGAAGCTAGAAAAAAAGAAACTAAAAAGGAAAGCAGTAAGAATGTAGCAAAAAAAGAAGAGAAGACAGATACTAGTAAGAAAGATGATGAATCTAAAAAAGAAGAAAAAAAGCAAAATGATTCTAAGGAAAAAGAAAAAAATAGCGAAGGAAATACTAAAAAAACAACAGAGAAAAAAGATAGTAGCAAAAAAGAAACTACTACAAAGAAAGAAAATAAAAAAAGCACGACCAAAACAGTTTCAATTAGTAAAGTTAAAATTTCAAAATCAATGAACTTAACTAAGAGAACAGGATTATCTAGAAAAGACTTTATCAAATTAATGTCAGGTGTTAGAGCCGACACATCAGGATTTTTTGAAAAAAATGCAGGAAAAATATATGATTTATGTGAAAAGTACAGCATAAATGAAATATTCTTCTGTGGATTAATTTCAGCAGAGTCTGGATGGAACATTGCTTCTAATCATAGAAGAACACACAACTACATAAGTTTAATGAGAAATGGTAAGCTTATTAGCTATGGTTCTGTAAATGAAGGATTAGAAGTTGCAGCACAGAAATTACATTACAATTATTTAACTCCAGGTGGAAAATTCTACCACGGTAAAACTTTAGCAGGAGTTAAGACATGTTTTTGCCCATCATCATCTTGGGTTGGATTAGTTTATGGAAGAATGAGACAAATATTGTAGAATATTAAAAAACCTCGGCAAATTGGTGTCGAGGTTTTGTTATGCTTACAAAATTATTAGTATAAGATTATATAAGTTATATATTATTAAACAATGAGAAAAAACTATGTTTTACTATTTTATACTACTTTAAAATATTTTTAATTGTATTTATAACTTCATTTTGCATTACTTCATAATTTATAGAACTATGTTTATGATAAACAATTTCATGGCAAAAATTATCTATAATTCCAACAATTATGTGAATTTTCTCTTTTGCATTTTTTAAATAAATATCGTTATTTTCTAAAATTTTAACTATCTTTTCTGTCATTTTTATTTCCGAATTTTTAAAAATATCCGAAACATCTTCATCTAAGTGAGACATAGCCATAAGCTCTTCATGAGCTTTTTTTGAAATAGTGTGATTTTGTATAAATATATTTATCATTGATTTTATAACATTATCTAAATTATCTATCTTTATATTTTCATTTTCCAAAATATCAATCATAGGAAACATAATACTTTCAGCATAGTTTTTTACACCTTCTATGAAAATATCTTTTTTATCTTTAAAATACTGATAAATAATACCTGTAGATACACCGGCGGCTTTTGCAATATCTGGAGTTGAAGTATTAAAATATCCGTTTTCACACATTAAGTTAAATCCATTTTCTAAAATTTTATTTCTTTTTTCAATCGATCTTTTTTGAGTCGGAACACGTATCTCTGGCATCAAAATCACCTCTTTTTTATTTGATGTAGTTATTATATATTGGATTAATAAAAAAATCAAGTAGGAGTATTGACTTAATATTAATAAAGCTGTATAATAAATATGAAACAAAGTTCATATTTGCGCAATATGGAAGAAAAAAATTAAACGTGTTTAAAAATATGGGGTAAGCAGAATGAGGTTATTTTTGTTCTTGTATAGGAAAAATCGAATTTTTCCTATACAATAAAAGCTATACACAGAAATTTTCTGAAGAGAATTTCGCGCGCGAACAAAGACGGAGCGTGTAAGTAATTTAAAGACAATAAAAATTTAATCACGCTCCTTTTGTTCTTTCGTCCCAAAAATGAACTTTAAATAGAAGGAGGAGTAAAATGCAAGAATTGATTAAATTTGAGAATGTCAAAAAGACATATAATATAGGAGAAAAGAGCTTTAATGCTTTAGATGGAGCAGATTTTTCTATAAATAAAGGAGAATTTGTTGTGGTTTTAGGTCCTTCAGGAGCTGGAAAATCTACATTACTTAATTTGCTTGGTGGTATGGATAAAGTAACATCAGGAAGTATTGTTGTAGGTGGAAAGGATATTTCAAAATACAATGATAAACAGCTTACAGAATATAGAGCAGAAAATATTGGATTCATATTCCAGTTTTATAATATTTTACCTACACTTACAGTTCTTGAAAATGTGGAATTGGTTGATAGTATTGTAAAAAGACCAAAAGATGCAAAGCAAATTTTAAAAGAAGTTGGACTAGAGGAACACTATAACAAATTTCCAAATCAATTATCAGGAGGAGAGCAGCAAAGAGTGTCTATTGCAAGAGCTATTGCAAAAGATCCGTTACTACTTTTGTGTGATGAACCAACCGGTGCCTTGGATTCAAAAACAGGTGTAGAGGTTTTGAAACTTTTAAAAAAGCAATGTGATGCAAATAATGGAGAGAATACTGTAATTATAGTTACTCACAATAGCCTAATTGCTGAAGTAGCAGATAGAGTAATAAGGCTTAAGAATGGAAAAGTAGAGAGCAATAAAATAAATGAAAATCCTAAAAATATTGAGGAGGTAAATTGGTAATTTGTCCTAGCTCATAAAATTGAATATATGATTATTTTTCGAAAAATTTTAGGTAACTTACATTTAACGATAAGAAATTCTAATTAATTTTTCAAGCACCCTAAAAAAGATCGTTTTTAGATTCCCTTGAAAAATTAATAATAATTTCTAATCTATTAAGTTAAATAAAATTATTTCTCAAAATAATCATATATTCAATTAATTAAGTGGATTTATAATACAAAAAGGGAGGTAAAAAATGTTAGCAAGAAAAATGTTTCGTGATATTAGGTTTAACTTATCACAATTTATTACAATATTTTTGATGGTTTTTATTGGAATTATGGCATATAGCGGAATTCGTTCATATATGTATGGAATGACAAAATCAGCAGAAATTTTTTATGAAGAACAGAATTTGCAAGATTTAGAAGCTATAGCTCCAAATTTTACAGATAAAGATTTAGAAAAAGCAAAGAAAATAGGGCATGTTAAAAATGCTGAAAGAAGACTTACAATTGTTGGAAATATGGATTCTGAAAAAGATATTACTTTACAAATGAACTTTATTGAAGAAAATGAAATTTCAAAATTTTATGTAGTTCAAGGAGAAGGGTTTAATAAAGAAAAATCAGGATTATGGCTTGATGAGTATTTTGCAAATAATAATAACATTAAAGTAGGGGATACAATCAAAATAAAATATGATGGAGAAACCTTGGAAGAAAAAGTTTTAGGGTTAATAAATGTTCCTGACCATGTTTATGATATAAAAGATGAATCCGCGATTTTTCCAACACATACAGATTACGGGTTTGTATATATGTCTATAAATGAATTTCCAGAAAGCTATGTAAAAAAGCAAGCGATGCAAAAAGCAGGAATAGATGATGAAAAGATATTTGACATGGCGGTAAAAGATTTTAACTATAAAGATTATTTAATTTTTAATTATTTGTTAGTTGATGTTGACGAAGAAGGCAACAAAAATTACGTAAAAAATGAAATAGAAAAAGAATTAAAAGATGTTTTGGCAGTTACAAAATCTGAAGATACACTATCTTATGCAACTTATCAAGGAGAAATAGAAGAAGGAGAAACATATTGTGGAGTATTTTCTGGATTATTCTTATTTATTGCAGTTTTATCTGTAATAACCACAATGACAAGAGTTGTAAAGAAACAAAGAACTCAAATTGGAACCTTAAAAGCATTAGGATTTAAAAATGGAAGAATTACAATGCATTATGTTGGATTTGGATTTTGGATTGCACTATTTGGAGCAATTTTAGGACTTATTGTAGGACCATTATTTATAGGAAATGTTTTTATAAATGAAGAACTTGCTTATTATGAAGTTCCAAATGGAAGAGCTGTTGTTTCAACAGAAGGATTTGTAGTTGCAGTTGTTACTGTACTTGTAATTACATTAGTTACATATTTAACTTGTAGAAAAGAACTTAAAGAAAATCCAGCTGAAACTTTAAGAACACAGATGCCTAAAGTAAAATCTAAAAATTTGAATTTTACAACAAAAGGTATTTTTAAAAATATGAGTTTTGGAAGTAAGTGGAATTTAAGAGATATTTTTAGAAACAAAGCAAGAACTATAATGGGTGTCGCAGGAGTTACAGGTTGCTGCATGCTTCTTGTTTGCGGATTTGGAATGTTTGACTCTATGAATAAATTTTTAGATAATCAATTTGACAAATTATATAATTTCGATTATAAATTAAGTATAAAACAAGATTATACTGAGGAGCAATATAATAAATTAACAGAAAGATTTGGAGAAAACACCTCTCAAACTTTGATGATAGAGATAGAAAATGGAGATGCAAAAGACGCTAATAATATATTTGTAGATGATAGCAATGGATATGTTAGATTTGTAGATCATAAAGGTGATTTTATCGACTTAAATGATGATGGAGTTTTTGTTACAGAAAAATTGGCAGATGTAAAAGGCTACAAAATAGGGGATACAATAAAATGGCATATTTATGGAGAAGACAAATTTTATGAAACAAAAATTGTTGGATTTGATAGAGATGCACAAAATCAAAATGTGAAGATGACAAAAAAATTTTTAGAATCTTTAGGAATTCAGTATAAAGCAGATTCTATTTATACAAATGACGATTTATCTGATGTAAAAGAGATTGATGGAGTAGAACTTATTCAAGACAAAAATGCATTAAAAAATGGAATGGCAAATATGTTAGATACGATGAAAATGATGCTGGTTCTTCTAATTGTTTTAGCAGCAGTTCTTGGTGGAGTTATAATTTATAATTTAGGAATTTTATCTTTTACAGAAAAGCAATATCAGTTTGCAACATTAAAGGTTTTAGGATTTACAGATAAGCAAATTAAGAAAATATATGTAAAACAGAACAATTGGATAGCTGTAATTTCAATAATTATAGGACTTCCACTTGGATTTTATATGACAGACTTTATTTTTAAGATGGCACTTTCAGATTCTTATGATTTTGGTGCAAGTATAAAGATGATTTCTTATGTGTATTCTGCTATTGGTACTTGGATTGTATCTTTTGTATTTTCGAAATTACTTGCGAGAAAAATTGGAAAAATAGATATGGTTACGAGTTTGAAGGGGAATGAGTAGGATTTATTAACAAAAAACATAATATAAATATTAAAATTTACAAGCATTTGGTGTCGCAATCTCCATATTATAAATATTAGTATGAAGATTGCTCCAGTTCGCACTCGGCTTCGCTTCGTTTGGTCGCTTACGCATGCTTTTTAAATTTTAATATTTATACTAATCGGTAAGTAGGTGAATTAGAATGGAATTAGTTATAGGTTTGTTAATACCTTTTTTAGGGACTACGTTAGGTTCTGCGATGGTATTTTTGATGAAAAATAAAATGAATAAAAAAGTAGAAAAAATATTGTTAGGCTTTGCTTCAGGAGTTATGATTGCAGCTTCTGTTTGGTCTTTACTTATTCCTTCTATAGATATGACAGAGGAGCAAGGCAAAATGCAAGCATGGATTCCGGCTGCAGTTGGATTTATGTTTGGAATAATATTTTTGCTTGCGCTAGATAGTTTAATACCACATTTACATTTGGATAGTGAGAAACCTGAGGGTTTAAAAGCAAAATTAAAGAAAACAACAATGATGGTATTTGCAGTTACTCTTCATAATATTCCTGAGGGAATGGCAGTTGGAGTTGCTTTTGCGGCAGCACTTGCAGGAACTGGAATGATTGGTGGAATGAATGCTGGCATAGGAGTGGCTACTAACTCAGGTGCAATGATTGCAAATAATGCAGTAAATACAGGAATTACCATGTCTGCTGCAATTGCTTTAGCGATTGGTATTGCAATACAAAACTTTCCAGAAGGGGCAATAATTTCAATGCCTCTTAAAAGTGAAGGAATGTCAAAAGCAAAAGCATTTCTATATGGTACTTTATCAGGCGCAGTTGAGCCAATCGCAGCATTTATTACAATTTTGCTTACAAGTGTTGTAACACAAATTTTACCATATTTATTATCTTTTGCAGCAGGTGCTATGATTTATGTTGTTGTTGAAGAATTAATTCCTGAATCTCAATCAGGTGAACATTCAAATATTGGGACTATTGGCGTTGCAATAGGTTTTGTACTAATGATGATATTGGATGTGGCGTTGGGGTAGAATATAATGCAAAAATATCACTTCAACACGAAGAATGTGCACTAAATTATTTAAGAAATTGCATTATAAATAGTTCGCATAATCCTATAAAAAAGGCAGGTGTTATTGCAATAAGTGAAAATAGAAATTAGACTTTATAGGTAAAGAAAATCAAGAATAAAAACAGAAGTTGACTGCGAGCCTAGAGGCTCTCAACCAACTTCTGTTGTAAATTAATTAAATATATCTTTTTAGTGTACTTTTTTAATAAGATTTGTTATTAGTATTAGGTGCTATAGTTATTCCATATTTTCCTGCAGCTATAATATAGTTTATAAAACTAGAAGTATCGCTAATTCCAGATAAATTTTTTATCCTAAATAATTCGTTTCCATTTATATCAGAAAAAATTGTTTCATTACCAATATGTTTATGTTCCAATCTTATTTTTTTACCATTAAGTATGACAGTATATCCTTCAAAGTCTGTTACTTTTTGCCCATTATAAGCGTTTAATTGTTCAATTTGTGATAATGATCTTTCGAAACTATGTATACTAGAATTACTACAATATATCGGTATAGATATACAAGTTATTTCTATTAATGTACAGATAATAAGAGCAATAATACATATAACATTAAGTCTATCATTGTCAGGAAGTCTTATTAACAATATTAAATTAGCTATAGAAAAAATTAATGGAACAAATAAGAATGTATAATTAGAATTTCTTAAAAAGCTAATAGGTAAAGTTAAAAATATAACGACAATATTTAAAATGCCAACTAAAAAGTTTTTATTTTTGAATTCAATTATTGCACAGGCTATAGCACTGATTCCTACAAAGATTGTTATAATTTTTAAATATGTAAGAATATACTGACTATAAATAAAAGCCATTTTGTTTAATAGTAATACATATACTAATATAAGACTGATAATATTAAAAATTGTTAATGATTTAGATACTTTTTTCATGCATTACACCTCCTTTGTTTATATATTTTAGCTGAATTAAGTGTATCATATGTTTAGATATAAAACAACAAATTTTGATTAAAAATAGTTTAAAATTTGTTTTATTTATGTTATACTTAATATAAATAGGGTTGAAAGGAAGAATATTTATGGCATATATGGGTAGAGGAGGATTTTCCTCTTTCGGTAGTGGACTAGGTGGTGGACTTGAACCAAATGATAATATTAATGATAATAGAAAAAATGTTAGAATGTTTTATAGAGGCGGACTCTTTAGAATGCATTATTACATTCCTTTAGATAATACCTATGTTATATTCCAAATGATAGCTGCAATTATTATTTTTACTATTGTTGGTATAACATTTTTAATAACATATAAACCTTCTGTGTTTGACCCTTTAGAAGATACAAAAAGTATAATTATGAATACATATATAATAATAAATTTACTATTGGTTGTAATTACGATATTAGCAAATTACTTTTCAAAAGATAAAAATGTGCTAAAAAAAAGGCTAACTATAATATTGTCAATTTCAATAATTACAATTTTAGTTTTTTGGGGAGTAAAAGCAAATTTAGATTCAACTTATACTAAAGACAAGTTTGAACAAATATATATACAGGAATATGGTGAAAAATCTGAGACTCAAAATAAAATTAGTATAGGATTAACAGAAATGCAAATCAAAACGGAAAAAGAATATTATGTTGATGAATATATAAAAGCCTATAATATGTTTAGTATGAGAATGTATGTAGTAATTGGAGTAAATATATTGATTATAATTTTATTGATTTATCAAATATC
>Ga0310691_10001804_pt1 | contig 30895 bp, 35 predicted proteins | sample 176DNAGHGlowgp2_FD_203887 | JGI IMG/M metagenome (GOLD analysis project Ga0310691, IMG submission 203887) | Sheep rumen microbial communities from Palmerston North, Manawatu-Wanganui, New Zealand - 1766 DNA GHGlow gp2 (v2) (version 2) | ecosystem: Host-associated > Mammals > Digestive system >... | reverse complement strand
TTAGCAAAAGTTTTAGCAACATTTTTAGAAACTGCTCTAGCAGAATCTTCTAATCCATCTTCAACACCTTTTAACAAATTTTTATATGTAGAATAATCTGTAGTAAATAATTCATTATAAAAATCTTCAATAGTATTAGAATTAAACAATCCGCTCATTGATTCGCTTAAACTTTCAATTTCTTGAGTGTTTAATTCTTTTAATGCTTTATTACGTTTTTCCTCTAATCGATCTAAAGCTTCATTTACTTCACCTATATTTAAACTTAAATTACCAAAATCATCTGCAACAGCCTCTAAATCATACGTATCACTTAATTCTTGTACCACACGATTAAATTCTTCTTGCTCAGACTCGGTTTTAATAATAGTATTTTGTAAAGTTTTATATCGTTTAATTAATGTCTCAGTACTTTTATATTGGGTATTTAAATTATTATAATTCTCTAAAGAACTAGTAACTTTAGCAACTGCATCTGTGATCTTTTTTTCTAAATTTTTACTTCAATCTGCAATCGTTTTACCTAGAGTAATTAAACTAGTAATAGCATCTACTGTACCACCAATTACATCACCAGTCATAAATCTACCGGCAGCACGTATACCTCCACCAGTAGCACTTAATAATCCAGCAGTATTAGTATCACCAGACATTAATCCAATAGTTTGAACGGCAGTACCTATTTTTGATAAAGTAGAACCTCTTTGAATTTGTTGTTTTTGTAATAATCTATCACGTTCTTCAATTAATTTATTAATTTCTTGCTCTTTTAATTTAATATCTTCTGTTAATTGTTCTTCTGTTAAAATTTTACCATTAGTTTCATCTCTAATTTCATTGCCTTCTTTGACTAAATCTAAACGATTACGTAATTGATTTAATACTTGATTATTTTTTTCAATTTCTACATCTTTGGCATTAGCTTTTTGAGCATTGCCGTATAATATTGAAGATAAACCTTCACCATTTTTAATTTTGTCTTTTACATTTGTAAGCATCTTAATTAAAGGCCCATTTAAATCCTTTAATTTAGTAGAAAATAAACTAACAGCCATACTTAATGCAATAATTGGTTTATTGCCACTATTAAATAACTTTAATAAACTGGTTAAACCTGAGATAAGACCTTTAAATAATGAACTATTTCCAATATTTGAAACAAATTCTTGCCATGCAACATTTAACTGTTGTAACTTAGATACAATACTGTCCATAGCTTTGGCATGCATTAAAGACTGTTGTCCAGCACTATTGGCAGATTGATTTGCCAAGTCTAAAACTCTATCCCAATTTTGCATTAATGTAATAAAACGAGATTGTTGACGAGTACCAGCAATAATAGTTCCAAGATAAGCTTGAGTATTTCTATCAAGTGTATTCCATCTAGGGCCCAATTCTGCAAATATTTCCTCTAAATCTCTTAATTGTCCATTAGTATCTCTTAAAGCAATATTAACACTACGTAAAGCAGTTTCTACTGCATTAACATCTGTGCCCTCTTCAGTATTTTCTCCTGTTTTAATTTGTTGCATACGAGAAAATATAGTTTTTAATGATGTACCTAAGTTTTCTGGTGCTTCACGAGTAGCTTCTTCCATTGTAGCAATATAAGCAAGGTAATTATCCATACTTACACCAGCTTGATTAGCTTGTGCAGCAGCCTTACTAAATGCAGTTGATAATTCATTAATATCGGCAGCTGATGCAGCAGCAACTTTATTAAATTTATCAGCTACACTTAAAGCATCTTGTGCACTTAATCGATAACCATTAACCGCTGCTGTTAGTTTATCAGCGGCATCAGTAGCATCAATACCAGCAACTTTAGCAAACTGAGCTGTTACACGTGTCATTTCTAATACTTCATCTGTATTTAAACCTTGTTGATAAAATAAGACTGCAGCACGAGTAACATCATCCAATGCCATACCGGTTTCTTTAGCCATATTAATAAAACTTTGTTGTAATTCATTAACTTTATTAATACTTAAACTACTAACAACATAAATTTGATTTAAAGCACTATCTAATGATTTATAAAATTCAAACGAATCTCTAATTATATCTAAAAACTTTTTAATAACAGCCGCTGCTGTAAAATGAATACCAAATTGAGCAAATACTTCTTTTAAAGTACTAGTAGCCATTGCAGCAGCTTTAGCTTGTCGAGTAGCTTCAGGCAATACATCTTGATTCCATCTAGGCTCAAATTCATCAGCAGCATGATGAACACCTGCTCCTAATGCTTCAAATGATGCTGCTGCAGCCATATTTTGCTTATTTAGTTCAGGACTAATCGTATTCTTTTCTAATTTAGCAATATCTTTTTCAGCCTGTTTCATGGCCGCTTCAACTGTTTTAGTATTATTGATAGCACCAGCTTCTTTGTTATATTTTGCTATATTAGCTGTTGCACGCTCTATCTTCTCCAATCAACTAAAAGCCGTTTTTAATTTCGTTTCATCTGTTAAATCACTTTTAGCTAATCACGCTATGTCATCCTTTCTTAAAGTTTTATTATTTGCTAATTTATCTCGGATTCTAGTTAACGTGTCTCCAGCAAGTTCATAATCTAAACCCGTAGCTTCTTGCAAACCTTTTATAGCATTGCTTCTACGAGTAGTAGCTGACTTTTGATTTTTAGAAATTGTTTTAATTTTTTCTAATTCGGAACGTAGTTGTTGTAAATCTTTTAACCCCTGTTTATTTTCGGGACTATTAAATGCATCAGCCAAATGCTTTTTTAAATCATCAACAAAACGTATACTTTCTTGAAATTTAACATTTATGTCTTTAAAAAAGTCGTCGTATTGTTTTGGACTTAATCCTTTTTTATTTAATCCAGTGGTCATTTGATTAAGTACATCAAATGCTTCTTTAAAACCTTTTGTTAATCCTTCTGTTATCGGTTTGTATAAAGATGAATCTAATTTCAAATTTTTTGTACTATCTTGTAGTTGTTTTAATAACTGAGTAGTATTAGCTAAGAAACTAACATTAATCTGCATTTGAGCCTGAATTTTCTTATTATTCATCTAATCCCTCCATAAAAAAAACAATGCTATTCAGCATTGTCTACTTCTTCTTTTCTTTCTTCTGTTTGTTCTAATACTTTTTGTGAATTAACTTGTTCTTGATATTTTCTAACAAAAGCCTCTAATTTATCATTGGCTTCATCTACTTTTGCAGTCATTTCTGCTGTACGTCTATCAAAAGCAGCTTCAGCAATCTTAGCTGTACTTGCTAATACTTCTTTTTTATCTTCTTCTGTTAAAGTTTGTAATCCCATTAATATAGTATCTAACAATCCCATAATTGAATGTTGATTATCTCAAATTTCTTTACATCTTTGTAAAAATAATTCTTTTAACTCTTTATATAAACTTAGATATTTTTCATCTTTCATTAATTCTAAATAAACTGGCTCAATATCCTCTGTCATAATAGTAGCTAAATCTCTTTTATCTTCATTACATGCTTCAATAATATTTTCTTCACAAATATTATCTAACATTGCTAAAATTAAATATAGTTCTTTTTCTGTTTGAAGAGCTCCTTCTCTACCCGTAGCAAGATTACTTGCTTGTAATAAAATATTGTGTTTTAATATAATTGAATTAAAATCAATATCTTTTCTAACTGTTAATTTCATTCTATTTCCCTCCTATTTCATAGTTCCATAATATACAGAACCTTGCAATTGATTCTTTTGATTTTTTTGAAAAACTAAAGACAATGCATAATCCTCAACTGGTTTATGATCGTTTAAATCTTTTTGTAAATCCTTAAAAACCTCACTAAGTAATACTACATTTCTATCATTTGGTGATGAAATAAATACATTACTTGTAAAATGTGATGCTACTGTATTACCACGAGGACCTATATAACTATTTGTACCACCATATTTATGATATATCATGGCGTTAACTAATTTTACTAATTCTTCTTTATATAAATATATTTGTACCTTTTTTCTATCTTGAGAAACTTTATGAGGACCTTTCTTTATTATATCATATAACCATTGCGCTCCTAATACACTACTACCTAAATACAAATTACTCGTATTAGATTTTACTTCATCCATAAGTTGTACATAAGAATTCTTATCTATTACAATTTCTTTTTTTATTTTTTTATTACGGGCATATAAATTAATAGTCATATCTCTATCTATTCTTTCTAACCCAGCCATTTGTATATCCGCTTTGTCATAACCCAATTTATTTACTAAACTTAAATTCAATAATGCTTTTGCCAATTCATTTTTATTTGTATAAGGATTTCCTTTTTCAATTGCCAATTTAATATCTTGAAAACTTTGATTATTAATCAAAGCAGTAATAGCCTCTTGTGTTGCTCAACCACCTGTTGTTAATAATTCAGATACTTCTTCTATAATTTTATCTGTACTCTTACTATCATCAACTTTATATTGAATATCTAAAGTAAGCATTTCTTTTAAAGTTAAATTTTGTAATTCATCTGCATTAGAAGAATATTTAATTATTTTATTTCGGATAGATTGCTCTGTATTTTCAGCCGCTTTAATTATTTGTGTCAAATCTCAAATAGTTTCTTGATAATTATATTTACTTTGTCAGTTTAAAGCCTTTGCCATTATATTACCTCAAATTCTATTCTATCAATCACTCATTGTAACATATCCTGATCAGACATTTTATTTAATTGATAAAAGGTAAAATATCTTTTATCCCCAATGGGCTGATATTGTCCAATTCGTTTACCATTGTCATATTTTTCAGAACGCTTAATAGAACGCACATCTATCGCATTTTGATAATATTCTTTTACACTTTTACCATAAGGAACTACATATTCATATAATATTCCTTGCTTTCCTAATACACGATATAAATGTGGATTATCTAATTTAACACGACTTAAATTTACTTGTCCCGTAAATTTACCTTGATTTATATGTGTCTTTGCCATATTAAATCACCATAATTGTTGCTACTGTATCTTCTTCTGGAATAGACATAATCCTAATTGGAGTAAAGGATGTTTTTTGACTATTATTAACCGATAAAACCATATCTGTATGAATTTGTACTTTATCACAATGTATATAAACTACATGCTTATCATCATTTTTTAAATCTACAGCATCAATATAAATATCCATAGTAGCAAATATATTATTATGAATTTGTTTAATTGTTGAAATAGTCTGTGGTTCAATTAAATAACTATAATTTACAAAATAAGTCTCTCCTTCTTGAGCTTCAAAAATATGAATATATCATTCTCTTGGTTCTTCTTCTGTAACACAAAATTCATATTCATCTACACTTAATAATCTATTTTGATTATCATCTACTTTATAAACATATACTTTATCTTGTCCAGGTGTTAACTCTGGCTTTGCAGATAATTTAATATATCCTTGAGGATTAGTGGTTAAATATTCATTACCCTTAATTTTAGTTGGTCCTGGATTTTCTTCATGCAATCCATAAATATAATTTCATAAAGCATATAATACAGAACCTTCATTTATTATAAAATCTATTTGATTAGTAATTCCTGCAGTTCCAATATGACCTTGTGCGTCATCAGCATTAACTGGTTTAGCCACAAAAGATAAATTAGAAAGCGAAGGATTATTAATAATCATAATTGGTTCTCCCGTTAGAAAATCATCACCAGATTGTTTAATAACAGCACCTTTCGGTTTACTTAAAATAATCTGTGAAACTTCTTGCATTCTTAATTGTTCTAACATAACACATCCCTCCTTCTAAATAATAGTAGATAATATTTCAGCTTTCTTCATTTTCCCAGTTATCAAATACATTATAACACAAATTAGTTATTTTGTCAAGAAAAAAGTATAAAAAAAAAGAGAAGGTTTCCCTTCTCTGATTTTCCATCAAATTACATTGAAGCAGGTTCAACTGGATCGTAATTTTCGTCTAATGGATAAGTTTTTCCTGTATCAGTTAAGCTTCCGTCAACTGGGTCAACAAGAACTTCTTTAGCAGGAACACGTTTGAATGAACCATCGTATTGGTCATGATCTCCACCATCGTCAATTCCAGCTGCACTTCCGTTTGCTTTTAATAAACGGAATTTAATCATTTCACCTTCATCAGTTCTTAATGCTTTTCCCTTGAATGAGAATACTACAGCTTCTGTAGCAGCACTTAAACTTAGTGAGAATGAGCTATCAAGTTTTAATCTTGGAATTTCAATTTGGAAAATGTCATTTGAACCAGTATATTGGTTAAATAAAACAGTATCTCCAACGAATCTATAAGTTCCAGCAAATTTATCAGCTAAAACAGTTAATTCCCATGGTTCTTGTTGTTTTGTAGGGAATCCTAATTCATATTCATAGAATACTCTATAAGTTCCACCATTTCCTTCAAGATCTTTAAAGTTATGGAAATCAGCTAAATCAATAGTATCAGTTTCTTCTTCAAGTTTATTTTCTAATCTTGTAGCAGTTGATAAAATACCATCTAACATTTCAGCTATATAAACGTAAGAACCTTTACGAGCTTTTTTACTTAATACGATTGTTTGTGGTTCAGAATCTGTAGGTAATTTGATTAATTCACTTTCAGTCATAACAATTTTATTACTGTCAGTTCCTTCTCTTAATTCCCCACCAGTTAATACAGCTAGTGAACTCATAGTCATGATAGCGTCATCGAATTGAACGTTAACTTCTCTTGAGTGAGATACAGAAGCTAAAGTAGTATTACCTTTACCACCTTGGATGTCAGTAACTTCAGCAGTTCCTTCATAACTTGTAAGTTTTAAAGTATCGAAGTACATAACGGGATATTTAGTAACTAAATCGTATAGAGTAACGTCGCAAACTGTAACTGAAGCATATTTTCTTCCTTGAATTTCTAACATTTGATATACCTCCTAGTTTTATCGTTATCCTAATCAAAACTTATTTTCGTTTTGATCATCTTCAGAACTCATATAGGGACTAAGCATTGTTCTTAGTTCAAAGCTTTGTACATCTATATATTTCTGTAAGAGCATATTAAATTGTAACATAGTCATATTATACACCTGCTCAAATGTATAATTTCCGACAGCGACTAGTCCAAGTATTCTGTCTCCTAAAAAGTCTTCAGGCTTTAAGGTTCCAGTTTTTGCACTTTCTAACTTTTTTTCCGCGGCCTTTATTTTTTCAATAAGTTGTCGCTCACGCTCAGACATATGATCTGTTTCACGATATTGCCCTTTTTCTTCAGAAGCACTAACATCAGGCGTAATACGCATACAAATCTCTTTCATAAGCAAGTAGAAAGTATTATCCAGAATAATTCCAGATTCTTTCTCCCCTATATATATAGTGCCACTTATATCAAAAAACTCTACTTTTGTTTTTAAAAATATATTACATGATTGCATTAACGCAACTCTCAAGGCTTGATTAGTTAAGATATATCCTAATCATAAAGTATAATCATCCATGCCTCGACTTTGCTCATTTTCCTGTGCAATTAAATCTTTACGCCGTAAAGTTCACAAATTTAAAGCACTCCAATATACATTTTCCCCCATATCTTCTATTTCTTGTAAAGTAGGTTGATGAAAATAAATATTACCGGTTAATAATATAGGTTTACCACTTAATACCTTAGCTAAACTAATCATCTACTACCGCTTCGTAAAGTAATCTGTAACCTAATAAAATATCAGATAATTGACAGAACACCAATCCTGTACAACGATACTTTACTCCACCTGTTTGATTAAATTTATATTTAATTAAATTGCTAATTACATGAGCTATATTAAGTGGTCTTACTCCTTCGTTAATAATTCATTGATTACCTGGTGTAAATACATCAATTGCAATTGTAGGATGTAATGTATCTGCTCTTGGATCTTCCTCGGCAGAAATAACGGTTACAACAATCATACTACCTTCTTCTTCATCATAAGGAAGAAGAGGGGCTCTAGAAATTTGTTTATCTCTTAAATCTTGCTCAACATCTTCCTTACGTTCCAAAGGTTTACGATCTGTATACACCAATAATTTTTTTAATGGTTGACAATTATTAAAGACGGTAATCATACGATAGATATCATTATTAACATCTAAAAAACTATCTGTTTCCATTACATTTTTATTTAATATCATAATATCCTCCTATACCGTTCTAATATATACAGTCTTTTCAATAGTGCCTTGTTCAGTTTCAGCAGTAATTACAAACGTACCAGAATATTTATCTTTAATACTAATTGTAACTTCTGTATCAGTAATTTCAATTTCCTTTCTTATTTTTGAACGAGTTTCAACTTCAAAAACAGCTGCACTACCATCAGACATTTTATAAGTTTCTGTTGTGTTCCACTCAATATAATCATTACCAGAAATATATAGTTGTACTTCTTGTTGTGTATGAGTTTCGGTTACTTCAATAGGAATATCTATATAAATTGTTTCATTTCGTTTTAATGCTGCTCTAACGACAGCAGTACCAACTCCACGTCCTATTAAATGACCATTACTAATTTCAATAATATTCTCATCAGATGACATAAGTACAACATCATCTTCAACTTCTATACCATCTTTTAATACAACTAATGGTAATTCCATCACATCTCCGGCATAAAGTTTTGTATTATCTGTTAATTTATTCTTAATAGTATATTCATAAACATCTGAATAAGCTATACCATTAATTCTATCATCTGTATCTAATAACTTATCATCTACCAATGATAATACTGATACATCATCAATAGATACATTATCTACATTTGTTACACGATAAGCTTGTCCATTAATAATGAAACGCATCTCTGGATGGAATTCTAAATCACGCTGTGTTGCAGCCATCATATTCCAATCAGTATCATGCATTCTTAAATTCTTAAAAAATCTATTTACATCCGGCGTAACTCCTAACGCATTTGTAATACGTCCAGAACGAATATACGCTGGTTGTATATGTAATTGTTTAGTATGTTCATCAATCCATTTTAAATAACCAGTACAGCGATACGCAATACCATTGAAACCTGGTTGATCTGGACGGAACATTTTCTTTAATAAAATCCATTCATTGTTATCCCATTTAAAAATAACACCTTTTTCTAATCCAACGTTCAAAGGAGCTATAATATTAGCTGCTTCATACTCTTGTGTTGTTTTAGTTGATAAGATAGCAACTTCATGACTTGTATAAGTATCTGTATCTCTATCATATACTTCAATAGTAAACCCGTATTGACTATCATGTATCAATGAATCGATACTTTCTTCTACTTTTGTTTTTACATACGCACGTTTGGTATCTCCTTTAAAATGAACCCTATCTTTATACTCCTCGTAGCGAATCGACATAATTGATCACCTCAAAAATCGTTTGTCTAAAATTAGAAAAATCGTAATATCTTAGAGGCACAATACGTAATAATAATTGCCCCTTAATTTCTTCATCAAACTCTCCCATGGAAATATCAGCTAACAATTCTTCATAAAGAGTTAACCATCTCTTTTTTTCATCTCTCCAGCATAGCATCTTAAATAACTTGTTTATAATTGATTTATAAATACCTGATTTAATTTGTTCATCATCCATTATATTCCCTCCTACTTTTCTAACTAATGTTGATTATTTGGAATAGGGTCATTTACATCCCCATTATAAATAGTTGGACCTGGTTTATAAGCTTTATGTTTTGGATATTCTTCCAAACCTCCAAGATTTCCAACAATGCTCACTCTTTTATAAGCATATTCATGTAAAGCTTTACGCATATCTGCTAAATATTGTTGATACAATACTGTTAAATTACGTAAGTTTTCGTTAGGTGAATAAGTTTTGATACCGGCGTCATAATATTGTTGTTCAATTTTTCTACTACTGTTAATATATCTTTCTAATCATACTGGCTTCATACAAATAGCCAATACTTCAATTTCATCATCAGTTAATGTTTCATAAAATACATGCATTCTTTCATCACGTTTATGTAAATCGTGTTCCGAAATGCGACAAAATGAATTAATAGCACTTAATAAAATAGGATAAAGAGCTACGTGCAATTTATCCGTATCTAATGATGCTAAATATTCGTCTTCTACTTTTGACAAGAAACGAACATAAATATCATAATATTCTGTGATTTTATGTTCTTCTTGTTTAACTATATGTTTCATTATTTTTTCTTTCTAGATGATGCTTTTTTAGTAGTTTTTTTAGTAGATTTGCGAGTAGTAGGTTTTTTAGGAGCAACTGATTTTTCAATTACTTCTTCTACAATAGGTTCTTCTTTTACGGGTTCTTCAACAACAATAATTTCTTCTTCCTCAGGCTCTGGATTATCAATAGTTTCTGTAATAACTACTGCTTTGTATTCAGGTCCTAAGTATTTACGAATTTCTTCTTCAGTAAGTCCCATATCATATAATTTTTCAGCAGAAATATTACTAATTCTGATCATACCTTCATTAAAAATGATTTTACTTGCAGGATAGTCTAATATATCTTGTAAACTTACTTCACTAATTCTAATTTTACCACCTACTCCAAAGCGATAAGTTCTGTTTTGTGTATCCTTTAACCCAACTGGTTGTTTTGAAATATTCTCTAAAACAACTGTTCTCTCATTATTCATATACTTCCTCCTTTAAAATTGTAAAAAAAATTAAGAGAGAAGGGTCACACGACCCTTTCTCATGTATTACTAAAATACTTAAATTACATACTTGGATTGTTGTCTAATTCAGTATTTCTGTAGATTCCCCAGTAGTTATTAGCAACTACAGCTACGTCAAACATATGTTGAGCAGAAACTTCGATTGATCCATCTTGTAATCTTTGTTCGTCGATTAAAGTTCCTCCTTCAATACCAATTTTAACTGGTTTTTCTTTTCCAGCTGGCATAATGTATGCATATTGGTCATCAACAGTTTTAATAGTATTACTTTCGTCTTCGAATGATTGACGTAATAATACTACGTTAGTTCCTTTGTAACGTCCAACGTATCCTTGTTCTCTGATATCATCATAATCTCTTAATGATGTAACAGGGTTTGCATCTCCAACCCATCCTGGTTGATTGAATAAATATGAAGCGAATGCTTTAGTACAATAAATTGTAACACTGTCTCCATAAGCTTCTACAGCAGTGATAATTTTGTCAAATTCTTTTGCGTCGAATCCAGCAACTACAGCTTTGTTAGCTTCAGGTCTGTCTTCAGCGTCAATAGCAGCTTTTAATGCTCCTTGTACTGTGTTGTAAATACTATCTGATAATCCTTCAATGATGATATCCATTAATTCAGACATATCAACACGTCCAGCTAAGAAGTCTCCTAATTCTAAGATAGCTGCACCAGCGTATACTCTAGGACTCATAGTGATATCTCTAGTATCTACGTTGAATGTACGATAAGTTCCGTATTCTCCAGCAACTGTAACGAATCTTTTACCACGTGTAACACCTGTTCTTTGTTTGAAAACTATTTTTTCTCCAACATTTACATGTTGAATTTCAGCGAATGAACCAAATTGAGCGATTACTTTTTTAGGAACAACAACATTAGCGATTTCTTCAATAAGTTGGAATAAAAGATTTTTATTAGCTCTGTAATAAGAGTAATTATTGAATGCTTTTAATTCTTCTCTTAAAGTTTCATTAACGTCGTTAAGAGTGTATTCTGCTGGAATGTTTTCTTTAGTTGCAGCAGCAATACCTAATTCAATTAATTTACTTAATTCCATAATGTCCGTCCCTCCAATTATTTGATAACTCTATAAGTAGCACCAATTGTGTTAGCAGGAACAGTGTCCATTGCGCTACTTTCAATAACCATGATTGTATGTTCACCGAAATCGAAAGTTTTACCTTTTTCTAATTTTTCAGTAATAATTCCTTTTCCAGCTTCGTAATCAAAGTTAGTTGTAAAGATATCTCCTGTAGTTAATTTGTAAAGTCTTGGTAAATAAGCTTCACCAGCTATTTCGTAATCGTCGTTTACTTGGTAAATAAAGTTTTCCATTCCTGTTCTTCCATCTTCGTATCTACGAGGATTTGAGAAATGTAAGTACATAGCATCAACACATGTTCCATCAGCATATTCTTTAACAATAGTGTTGTCTTCAGCTTTAACGAAAACAATAGCACCATTTTCTAATGAATAGTCATCATCTGCAAAGTCTTCTCCTAATTTGCATTGTGCTTCAATTTCACCAGTTTTTCTACTAGCTACTTTATTTAATTCAGCAACAGCGTATTTAGGACTTTTTGCTAAAAAGTTTGCCATATAAAATGTACCTCCTATTATTTATTTGCCTTGTGGCGTTTTACTAAATCCCAAGCACTGTTTCCAATATCATTGTTATCAACATTAATGTTTAAACTAAAATTAGATTCAGCTTCCTCAGGTTCAGTAGTGTCTTCAGCAGATAATTGTTCAACTAAAGCTTGACCTAGTTCATTCTTAATTTCGTCAAGTGAACGTTCATCTACTTCGTTGGTTAATTTTTCAATTAACCCTTCGTCCTCTATTTTAGTAGAGAATTTGTGAATAATTTCTAATTTTTCTTGTTTAGTATATTTGTTTAATGAACTTAAAGCGTCATTATACTTGTTTTCTAGTGATTCGTATTTTGCTTTATAATCAGCTAATTCAGCTTCTAGAGCTGCATAATCCTTTTTGTCACCACATGAGTTTTTACAAACACAAGGGTCTTCACCACAATCTGGACAAACATGTTTTTCATGTCCATCTTCTTTTGCAGCTTTGCAAACGCAAGGATTTTTTCCGCATTCAGGGCATGCTTCTTCTAACTTCACTTCTTTTTCATGATTGTCAAATTCAGCATTCTCTTCTGCATCTTCAACAGTTTCCACTACTTCAGTTTCTTCTTCATTGTTTTCTTCAACAACTTCTTCTTCAACAGGAGCTTCTTCTACTGCTGCTTCTTCAGCAACAACAGGTTCTTCTACTGTTTCAATTACTTCTTCAACTGTTTTTTCAACAGGAGCTTCAGTAACTTCTTCAACTGGATTGGTAGTAACTTCTGGTTCTACAACTGCAGTAATATCATCCATAATATTTTTACCTCCTTCATTATTTTTATGTGATTCTTCAATGTATGCTGCGTAAGCGCTAACCATACTACTAAAAGCAGTAATGAATTGAGCGTCTTCGAAACATGGTTCTACATCGTCTCCTAGTACCGTAATACCAGCAAACTCTGCGTACGTAATTCTATAGTAGGTTTTATCACCCATTCTTTCAAATGTACCTTTCATCGTATTGGCATTTAATTCCATTGATAAATGTTTTTCATTTTTAAGAATGCCCTCTGCTTCCTCAAAACGTCCATCCCAAATAACAACATCTACTTCAAGATATTCTCTTGAACTGTCTTCTTGGGTAACCCAACGAGGATGAGGATCTAATGGAACAAATCCGAAAGCACTAGGATTATCCTCGTGACCTTCAAAATCACCAGTTTCATAATTAAAAGTACCAATTACAGGCGTACCTGGAATTGTTGAAGCTAATTGCTCAGCTGTTGCACCTTCAATTATTGAACGGTTACGATTAATTCCTTTATAGAATATACGAGCTCTTCCCATTGAAAAAAGACTATTGATTTTTTTAGGCGTACCTAATAAATCAACTGAAAAGGTAGCATACTTATGTAATTCATTCATTGTAGCTCCCTCCTATAAACTCGCTTCCTTCGTTATAGTAGAGTCTTGCTTTTCATTATCATCCAATTCTGGACGGCCATTCTTTTTATCACTGGCTTCTTGTGCTTCTATTATACCAGTTTTGGTTGTTTTACCAACAAGTCTTGGGTCGGTTTTAGGACTCATGGTATGCGAACTTTGTAGGGGAACAAGTCTGCTGTCCAAATCAAGAATGTCATTTTCAAACGTTGTAAGTGATTCTATATAACGTTGTTTAACTCCCAAAGCAACTTGTGGGACAATTTTGGAAAATCCATATTGCGCTCCCTCAAGATAACTTTTCATCATTTCCTCTCTATCCTTATAGGAGATGTCCAAAAATGAAAATACAAATTTGCTATTTTTTATGATTTTTTTCTTACAAACTGTACCTAAATAAAAGTTAAACCAAACACCGATTTGCTCACGTAGTTTCAACATGTATACAGCATCACGTCTTTGTGATTCTTTTAATGCACCGGCTGTTGTAGAATTGAATAATTCTTTTGACACACCAGCATCATTATAGAATTGGTCATAATAAGTTTCAAGAAACTCATAATTTTTTGTGGCATCACCAGTTTCACCAAGTGATAACACATCTATCTCTTTAGCCAATGTAGTAATAGCATCAACATTATTCTTTTTAGAAGCCACTGCTTTTAAATTCTTATGGAATTCAGCAGCTAACTCTAAATCAATTTCTGGATTACCTTCCTTATCAATGTCAATTAATTGAACTAATAATTTAGTTAAGTTAGTCGCAATATAATCATCTTTAAGAGGTTCCAACATTTGAATACGTGCTATTTCTTTAATTAAAAATGCAAAAGGTGGTCTACCATCACTAGTTGTAAATGCTATACCATTTTCAACTGGTACAATAAACCATTGATTGACTGCTTTTCCACTTTTATATTCTTTATAAGCTGCACGTATAGCTTTAGGATATTGTTTTAATACTTCTTCTATTGTTAATAAGTTTCCTTTTGTCATTTCTGCCATTGCAGCATCAATGAAAGTTAAATCAACTGCGAATATATTAACAGCTGGAGTTCCAGCAGTTCCTATAATTTTACAGTAATCTGTAGGAAGCTTAATTGGTTTATAATATGAAGTAGCTCCCTTTTTATATTCTTCATTATAATAAAAAGTTTGTCCTTCAATTAATAAATCTAATAAAGCTTGACAAGTAAAGCGTTCTACTTGTATATCTTCATCTAATGTTCTTAGAGCTGCGTTATAATCTTTCATTAATTTCTTTTTATTAGCTTTACCATCTAAAAAGATTGGTGAAATAATATAAGAATTATAATAGATATAAGCAAAGTATTCAAGTAAACGTCTATAAAGTGGGTGTCCAAAATAAATACGAGAAAATTTACGCCATAACATAACATCTGTTATAGGAGCCTTAATAACATCTATAGGTCTAATTGGAGCTATTGCTCTACGACCTCTTGTTAATAAATGTCCTTGAGGTATTTCAATTGTTCCGTTTTTAACTTCGGTTCCCATAGCTTGAATAGATTTTCTAAATTCTGCTAGTTGTTCTTTTGTATAAAGCTTTAATTTTTCATCCATCGCTACACACCTCCTAGTTTAAAAAGTTATATTGAGCCTTACTAGTATCTCTACGAGCCTTGCGTCTTTCTTCTTCTTCTATTAAATTAATATAATATAATCCATATACAAAAGAAGAAACCAAGTCTTTTCGAGTATGGCTATTGATACGAGTTAGCACTATAGTGCTGTTAGTGTCTAAACCAGCTTTCAAATTAGCCAATTGATCTTGTAGTTTTGTTGTTTGTACATAAGGTATTAAGCGTGTAGCTTGTTTTACCGGGCTCATTTTTAATCACGATTTATAACGACTAAAGTATCTGCGTGCTTGTCGCTCATTTAATAGTAGAGAAATACGTTTTAGACTTAAAATTATGTGTGCATTTGTATAAATTTCACTATTTAATGTACGATTTGCCTCAATTCCGAACAATTTTCGCACATTTCCACGTTTTTCTGTGGCAGAATACTTAGTTTTATTCAAAAAACCGTATGGTTGATAATAAATACCATTTATCTCTTGCTCATCAATCATATAATCAGCAAGTCCAGCACCATTACCATTAATATCCATTACAATAGCTTTAAAATCAAAATCTAAATCTAATTGTTTTAACATTGCAGCCTGATCTCTAAAATGAGTACCATTTAATAATTTTAAATTTACTAAATGAATTTTATATCTTTCTCCATCTGTATAAACTTTAAATATTTCTGCAACAGTTTGGTCGCCTTCAAAACGCGCAACGTCGACTGCACATACATAAAAACCATTAAACCCATTTTCACGTTTAAACTCGGGCCTAATTAATGTTCTACATTTTTCAATTTGAGAATATGAATAATAACTTTCTTCACTACCACCAGTTCATACAGAACAATACTCTCGTAAAAAGGATTCTAATTTATATGACGAGCTTTTCATCTTGTCTTTAACTTTATCAACTGATAACAATCCATGCATTACAGGAATACGGTAGTCTCCGCCAAAACAAAATGCCTTACCCGGTTCTGTAGCCATATGTACCAAACATTCTAGTACTCTATCATGAGCATAGGTACCTTTATATCCAGCAGTAGTAATCATAATTTGTTGCGCATGTGGCTCAGTTGGATTTAATAATCCAGCGACAGTTCTACGGTCAACATTTAATAATGGTATAACAACTTCATTAACATTATCTCCATCCATAAACGCAAACTCTTCCAAATTACCTAAATGTCTACGTCCACCACGGCCAGCATTAGTTGTATTAACGATATCCATTTGGCTATCATTACGGAATTTCATTTCGGCATAATCGTTTCCAACGTTTCCATATTTCTTTTTAGCTTTATCCGCTTCACTGATTTTAAGTTCATTAACAAAAAATGGAAATAAACGAAAAACCTCGTTCATTTTTTCTTCTACAATCATGGCAGCCTGTTTCTTAGTATCTGCACAGACAAATCCTTTAGCGCCAGGTAATACTATACCTTTAATTACATTTAATATAAAATCCAAGAATGATTTAGAATAAGCACGAGGGAAAGTTCCAGATACTTCTTGATAACGCATACCAACACGCAAAAAGATGCGTTGATAAAAGAATAATTTAAAATAAGAGCCATATGGCGTTATCAAATCAATTAAATAATCTGGATACAATGTGAACATACGCACCATGTTCTCCATCTCTTCCCTGTGCTCATCTACATATTGTGGAGTGACTACAATTTGTTCCATGTCATTACGTTCCATGAAAGTATTATAGTAACGATCCATTGCTTGTTCGAGTGAATTACTTGTATTCATCGCCCACCTGCTTGAACATTTCTTCTAGTTCCTGTTCGTTCAATGGATCTTCTATCTCCTGCTCTTCATCCGCCGTGTCATATAATTGTTCTATATCGTCATCAGTCATTTCTGTTCCACTTTCTTTTGTTAACTGCTCAGCATTATACATTTCGTGCAGAGTCTCACTACTGTCTGAAAATAAACGACGCACATATTGTTCCATATTACTAATAGTTTTATCAACTATATCTCTATTTTCACTAATCTTATAATTTAATAAGAAACCAGTTTTTTCTAAATAAGCTACTAATTCAGATAAACTTTCAATCGTATTCTCATCTGATGCCGTTTGCGTACTGATACCTAATTCTTTCATTAGTGTATTATAACTTTGTAGTACCGTAGTAGCTTCTTTATTATCTCCTTCTGCGATACAATGGTCAGCTATGGCACTTAATTTTGCAAGCTTGCGCACCATATCACGACGAGCTTCGTCTTTAAATGGATAATGACTTAAAGTATGACGCTCATATTCTTCCATACGCATGTATTCGTCTAAAGTAAAGCCATCAATATGTCCTCACTTTTTGCGCAAATACATAAGTAAATCTGAATGCAAAGCAGTCAATTCATCTAATACATTTCCATATTCACGACAACGATCTCACATTTTATTATATTGAAATCAATCATTGTCTGCATATTTACCATTACGCATTTCTTGACAATAATCTATAAGCAATGGACCTAATTTTTCATATGACTTATTCATTTCAATTCAACGATTTGCGTCATAGGGCAAATCTAAAAATTGACACATCTTATCAATTGAACTCAAATCATTTCTATCTATCTTCTGTGCAATACATTCAACACATATATAGCTTGTACCATTTAATCCATACTTAGAAGAATTGCTTGTAGGTAAATATAATTCTAATTTCTGATTTTTGCCACATTCTGGGCAAACACGATATCCATTCTCCATAATTATCCCTCTTTCTTTTTGTTATGATATACACAATCTTTACAGATGTCTTTCCAAGTACCATCTGCATATTGTCCAAAATTTAATTCATGAGCATATAATTGTCGTCCACATTGTGGGCACACTTTTCAATGCATCATATTAGCCAAAGTCCCATCTGGTTGATGATGTTGCTCTTCCCATCATAAGTAGGCTTGACGCACAATTTGTTTAGAAATATGTTGTTTCCAAATAGTACTAATATAATTAACACTATATGTCTTTCCACCCAAATCTTCCAATTGTCTTACAATATCTTCATTTGGAGTATGTCTAATTTTTTCTTTTAAGATTAATCTTTGCTCAGGAGTTAATCTTACACGTTCTAATAGCTCATCTAAGAATGCATATAAATCATACCAAGGATGAAAAGGATTGCCATCGATACGAGCTTTCATACCGGAATAATATTTAAGCATTGCATGAATATGACGCCAATCCCCAAAGTCAACCGTCATGCCCAAATCACAAATCATATGTGGCCCAATCGCCATACCTAGATAATCTGGCTTTTCCACATTTGGCTGAAAACCGGAAATCTGTACCGGTGGCTTGAATGCATCGCGCAGTAAGAATTGTTCACGGCGCAAATCAATCATTCATTCTCTCATGAAATACTTGGTTTGATATGTTGGCACCAATTCTCTATTTGGATCCATTTCGCGTTTTCCTTCCAACACTTCTCGGCAATATTGATAACGCTCACTAATAATATCAATTGCCTCCCACAAATCTTTCATAAATGGAATATCTCCATCAACTTTACGGTCAATTGTTGGTCTTGGCACGCGATAAATGCTCACTTCTTGGGAACGTTGCACTGTAGCTTCTCCCAATGTGCTCTCAATTAATGTTTCGTAACTTACTTTCTTTCTACTTCCCTCTTTTAATTCTACTTCAGCATCTACATCTTCTGCATATAATAAATAATTGGCTACTTTATCTAATTCAGATGGTGGGCACTTACTTAATAATCCTTGCTCATCTAGATAATTAACAAGTGCTACACGTTCTGCATATGCTTGTAGATTAAAATCCAACATAGGAACAACTGTTGCCATGTATTACCTCCTATTTCACTCTCCTTTCTTGCTCACTTTACTTGTATTATATCATAACATTCCATTTTTGTCAATAGTAAATTAAAAAAATTTAATTTTTTTCAAAAAATACTTCACAAATGCTCCATATATAATATATAATATATTTGAAAATTAAAGATATAAAAGAAATATATATATAAATATATATATTAAGAAAAGAATTAAATCATTCCCCCTAGGGAATACAATTCTTCAGAAACTTCGTTTCTTCAGAATTATATTCTTTCCCCCTTTCTTTTATAAGAAAGCGAGTGTTCGCATTGCTCACTGCTCACTCGTGAAAGGAGATGCTTACGCAATGGAAATAATTTTATATTTTGTAGTAGCCATTATTGGCTTTATGATTGGTGTGCTAGTTAGTTCCACTGGGCGCTTTGATGATGATAATGAGGATAGCTCATGCAATGACAAATAACAACATTTCATAATTTACGCCATCTAGATCCGCGTATAGTGCCATTTAGTACCGCAGTATGGGACCCAAAATGGTTTGTCAACGCAGAGAACACCCCCCATCAAGACAAAAGAGGCGTATGATACGGATTGCGCTACGAAAGCCTAGTTCCAGGAGAACTATGCCACAATTTATGTTTTGGTCCAGAAACTTGTGGTGCCACTCCAGATGAATGTGCGTTTTTGGCTCAATATGAAAAACAGCTTGATGGGCTCAACTTTGAGCAATGCATTCAAGAAATGGAACGCATAGCGCGTATTGTATGTCCAGAGGCCATTGGCGTAGCGCTTTTGGTCTATGAAAAGCCGAACAATCCGTGCAGCGAAAGATGGCCGCTATTACGCTGGTTTGCGGCGCATGACAAGGAGATAAAAAATGATTAGCGCAGAAATGGTGCAAGCCACTATTGAGGCCCTTGAGGCGTATGTGGACATGCTGGCCGCGCAGGGAGAGCGCGAATTGGCGGGCCAAACGTGCACAGTGCTCAATTTTTGGCGCATGTACCAAAATTTTACAAAAAATTAAGAAAAAAAGTTTACAAATGGACAAAAATCGTGTAATAATATAAATGTAAAAAATAAATGAGAAATAAATTTTTAAAAAATTTGTTATTTCTCGTGTAGGAGGAAAAATTAAATGAAACCAAAATATGTAGTATACGAATGCGAAGAATGCGGACGTGAATTTTATAGAGAAGTGGCAGATGTTATCACAGATGACGTAGACGATTGCCACGTACGTGTGCAATTATTACCAGAATACGGCAGCGACGAAATTGAAGAATTTCCAATGTGCCCATGCTTAGGCGGCGATGTGGCTCATGTAATTGCCGATGATGAAGTAGAAAGCGCAGAAGTAATCGAATAGTTCGTCGAGGCTTCGTTTGGACAAACTAAGTTTTATACTACTGGCTACGCGCGCCCAGCGTCTAGCCGGTGCGTTAAATAGATCGCCAGCGTTTGCACAATTGGCCATAGAAGAGCTTCCATCTCTTATATTGACCTTGGCTGGCGGCATAAATGCCCCCGTAGAGCCCTACACCCTTACCTTTCAATGGGTTCTGGGCGGCAAACCAGATATGACAGTAGACGAGCTTTACGAAGTCATCTACGGCAAGACTTACACAAAGTAAGTCTTTTTTGCGTGCTACCGCTACTATCTTTTTGGAGGTGGTACGCTATGTATCAATTATGAATTAGAAAACCTGAAACAAATTGAATGTTAATCACGTGTTTTGACAACGAAGCCAGTGTGGACTACATGTTAGATCAAGCCAAAGAGGCCGGAGCCAGCGAAGCTATAGTGCTTACGCATGAAGGGCCAACTAGAATAGCTAGGGCCGTGGCCTATCAAGAATTTAAGGGGAAGACGAGGTAAATCTAAAATTGGGTTTGTAAAATTAGGTAGGCGCTTTGGGTTATATATCGGTTTTTGTGGACAATTTTACAAAAGACACCCCCCACCCTTTGACTAGATTAAAAGAGCAACCAAGAGAGCAACCCCCTAGCACCTAGCAAGAGCAACCAACACACACAAAAAAACGCAATACATTTTAAAACACACATAAAACACAATATAACAAACATTTTACTTAAAACGATAAATGTATCAAGAAACCCTTAAAACCCTTTTAACAGGCATTTAAAGGGCATTTAAAACGATATGCAACTTTTTTTGACAAATTACACAATAACTATTGATTTATTTTTAAAAGTATGGTATTATATATATGTCTTTAAAAAAGATTATTCGGTTGCTTTTTTAAAATTATGACAAGAAAGTAGGTGAATAGTTAAATGAATAAGATTAAAGACAAGTTTAATTGTTCTTTTACAAATGAGTTAATCAAGTTAGAAAGTAAACAAGACACAAAAGAAAGTTATAAAATACTTATTAAGTTTATACTTGTTTCACTTGCTATTGAATATCTTAAACAAAACAATAAAGACACTACTTATAAAGCAATTTATCAATGTTTAATAGATAAAAAATATACTAACATTTTTCCTAGTGAAAAGAGTATAATTGCTATATTAAGTATGTCTAGTTTAAAACCTATCATTGATTTATTGGTAATTAAAACAACTACTTTAAATAATGATAAAAAAGTTAATATGTTTGATATTACTAATGACTTTAAAGAGATATTGCACGATAGTGAAAACAAGATTACTCTTTAAAATAGCAATTAAACAAATTAAACAAACAAGTAAAGACAAGAACAAAACAAAAAACAAACAACTTTACTTGTTTGTGTCTATCTATTAGAGAGTGTTAGAATAAAGACCTTAAAATTATAAAAACTAACAACACTTGACTAGGTTAGTCAATAAAAAGTGTGATAACTCTTTATTAGATAGGCACAAGCAAGTAAAACAACTTGCTTGAAAGTTAGTTTTTATAATACTATACACAAATAAAAAGATAAAAGTTTTTAGTTATAAAAACTAATGATAAAGTAAACATTGATAATAAATAAACTAATTAAGTTTACATTTACTTTATCAAGATTTTTCATTGATATACTTTTTTAAAATCATATTACATACTTAAAAAAAAATAGCAAAAATACCGCATATTTTTTCATAGAGTTTTTAGCATATTTATAGACTAGGAAATAAAAAAGTATATACCCCTTTTTAAAAATGTATAGTGGGCGTATTTTAAAAAAGCGACCGACCTAGTTTATAGAGTGCATACTCTATTTTTTTTATACCCCTAAAAAAAATGTAAAATTAAAAAATACTACTTGAATAATACCCCTTTTTATGATATTATTAAGGTGTAGTGAGTGATAGAAACCACTTACTATAAAAGTGTTTTTTATAGTCAATGTTAATAACTAACAAATAAAGAAAAGGAAAAATACAAATGACAAAGATTATAAAAGAAAACACCCCAAGACCGAGTATTTTTGATATTCTAGGTGTAGGGGAACAAAAACCCCTTTATAGTGTGGGTTATAACACTATTAAAGAAAACCAAGCATATATTGATGTGGAAACAACAAACGATATAACAAAAGGGGAAACCACTTATCCATACGATATACACATTACTATAATGGATTGTCAAGATAGGGTGTTATATTCTCGTAGTTTTATCGTGAGTGATATTTTTGATGATAAAATATGTATGGAACATACTTTTTATCGTGATAAAATACCCCACTACAATACAATACTTGATGACCTTAACGATACCAAAGAAAATATCAAGTTAAGGAAACTATATCGCTATTTTAGTGCGGAAAGAGTATTAAATACCCTTAACAAATTATTAATTAGATACAATGTTAAAGTGTTTCATGCTTTTAATGGCAAGTTTGATTATCAAGCAATATTAAATCTATATTACTTGAAAAAAATAAACAACACCCCATTTTTTAGACTTGATCTAATTGATACTAGGGAAATGTTTTTAAAGGCATTAATTGAAATACCAAAGTTAAGGGACAAATATTTAAGATGGTGTAAGAAAAATGGTAAATATAGTGAAAAGGGAAACGCTATCACTAATGTAGAAACCATTTATCAATTCATTACAAAAGACTTGTCTTTTAAAGAAAAACACAATGGACTTGACGATACTAAAAATGAAATCTATATTATTAAATGGGTTAAGAAACAATACAAAAAATATGGTATTGAGTTAATAGTCAATTTTAATAATTATTATTTAAAGGGGTATAGTCTATATTCTAATGGTGGACTATTAAAAGTTAATTAGAAACTAAAAACTTGACTATAATTTACACTTTTTAGAAAAAAATACTTGACAAATCAAGTATTTTTTCGTATAATATAAATCGTTCAAATGGGGGGTTAATCACTATTTGAACACAACCCTTTATATTTGTTAGTTAATTAATGAAAAGGGGAAATATAATTTTTGTCGGGCAAGTATTATCAATTTTTTTCATTGAGTAGTCCTCATAAAGTTAAAACTTTTAAATAAATAAAATTATGTTAATTGAAAATACTTGCTAACTAGGAAATCATAGGGTAAACCCCTATTTTTTTTTATATCTCTTTTTTTTTAATAAAAAACACTCCCCAACATATCACATTATACCCCAAAAATCAAGACTTGTCAAGCATTTTTTTATCGTAAATTGTGGACTATTTATTGGGTAGGGTGGACAACAGTAGGGGTGGACAAACGGGCCCCCCGTCCACACCATACGATATGGGAGCTGCGTAGCTGCGTCCACACCAGCTGGTATCGGGAGCTGTGGATCCGCCCCTGCGGGCCCGACACGCCAGGCGGCGTTGTAGGAGCTGCGCTGCGATACGCCTGGGTGCGTTGGCGGAGCTGGGTAAGAATAAAAAAAAAAAAAAAAAAAAAAATACTTCCCCTTTTATTATATCATATTCCGCCCCCGTTTGTCAAGTTTTTTTACAAAAATTTTTTTTAAAAATTTTGCGTAAATCTATTGCTTTTTGGTCCTTATTGTGATATAATTTATATATAAGATGAAAAAAGAAAGGAAATAGACAAGTCCACAGCAAAAAATATGTAAAATTAAAAAAAAGACTTGCAATTTGGTTCATCTTATGATATAATATATATATAAAAGATGAGATGAGAAATAAAATTACAACAAAGAAAAAAATCTTGTCAAATTATGTAAAATGGGTTGTAATTCCCCTAGTAAATATGATATAATATTTATGTAAGAAATTACAAAAAAATAATTTAGGAAAGGGCTAACACGATAGTCAGGTGTTAGTTAGGGTGATTAAAATGGCTAAAATGAACGGAATGAACGCAAACTACAAAGAAGTTGGAGCAGTATTAAGAACTTTTGAAGGTGGTGCTGCATTTGCTAGAGAAGTATTAAACAAAATGGTTGAAGGCGGCTCAAAAAGAACTTTCAACTCAGTTAACGCAACTTTAGCAGCAATGGCTACTAAAGGATTCGTAAATAAAGAAAAAGCAGTATTTGGCGACAAAATGTTAACTAAATACACTTTAACTGAAAATGGCATCACTGAATTAGATAAAGAACCAGAAAACAACAAGGAGGCTGAATAAGCCTCTTTTTTTTGGCTTTTTTTTTGATCTAGGTTCGGATCCATTATTTCCCGGGAAATATTCCCGGTTTTTTTCTGCCCCCAAAGGAGCTGCCCCCAAGAGCTGCGCTGGGCCCTAAATTGTGGTCCAGGAGCTGGGCGGGCATAGTGTAGGTATATATAATAATAATACTCTCCCATTATAATATTATTATAACACAACGGGGCACCTCGTGTCAAGAGTATTTTACAAAATCATCCCGCGTATTTTTTCCCCGCGTATTTTTTTGCCTGCCGTATTTTTCACCCGATTTTACTTTCCCCCCTAAAACGACACCCCCGAAAATTTTATGCCCCCTATTTTTTGGTGGCAAGGAGCTGCGCCCTAAATTTTGTCAAAAGACTTGAAAAGACCCCCCGTAAAATGATATAATATTATTAAGAAAGGAGATAAAAGACAATTAAATATTGACCGTAGCGCTGGCACCGATCCGCAGAATGAGTGTTAGCGAGGGTAAGGAGGGGAGGGGAGAATCTACCCTTTTTTTGGTTGGTTAGCGACAAAAAAAATAAGAGCAAAAATTTGCTCTTTTTACTTGACAGAAGGACCTCGCGTGAGGTACCTCATACCCCCTCTACTTTTTATCCTATTATTCCTATACCAAATATATGCTATTATATATAAGAGTATATATACTACTATACTTATTATATATATTATATATATTATATATATGGATAGGTATTATATATATTATACTTATACTATTACTATATATACTTATTATATATATTACTACTACTATTATTATTACTATATATATAGTATATTATTACTACTTATATATATATTATTATAGTATATATTATATATAATATAATACCCCTTTATTTATTACATTAGATTAGTAGGCTTCCCGCCCAAAAAATACAATTATTTTCCAGTATTTTTTGAATTGTGGGCGATGCTTAGGAACTTTGCACATGGCATATCCTTTAATATTAGGGCTGCTTTAACCTTGTCTATTAGCCCTTTGCGAGCCAAATTAAGCACTACATTAGCTGCCTTTTGATCTGTCCAGCCTTTGCCCAATAATTTTGCAATTGTGCTTACATTGTAGCAACGATTTTCTAGCATATTTTTAACCTTTTCATCAATATGTGATACTGTCATAATTACACTCCCTTTCCTAGCATATTTTCTATTTCTTCTAGTTCTAATCCGATAGCGTCTAGCTCAACCTCGTCTGCCCCGATTATTCTTAGCAAAATGTCGTATAGTCTTTCTTTCATAATATCTCACCTTCCTTAATTGAGTTAAACACTCCTAACAGTTTCTCAAATGCATTTCTAACCTCGATCCATCGTGATAGTTTTAATGTCGTGGGTCTGCGTTCTTGGAGAGGGTCAACTATCAGCCCTATGGCCTCCCCAATAATTGAGAAACTCTTAGCAGGGTTTAATCCCCTTTTTGAACGGGTAATTCTTGGTATATATTACCCGTATGGAAATCTAATATTTTAGGTTGATTTCAAACCTAGCCACACACCGCCTAACAAACTCCAAGTAGCCTGAGCCGGCACCCCTTTTATCGTCTTGGTGCGGGACTAGCACAGTGACCAAGTTGTGCATCTGTATATTTTAAATTACAGCATATTTAATTGCTTTTAAATTAGCGTTTTTACCGTGTAATTTCTTATTTGTTTTGCCCTTTCTTGCTAAATTGCCTGCTGTTCTCATAAATTGAGCCATATTTTTATCAACTGCAACTTTGCTTACGCTTATCTTTCCCTTTGCCATATTAATCATCTCTCTTTCTTTTTCATTTTATATATATATTATATAATAAACTGGTAGCGACTTTCAAGTTATTTTGTAAAATATTTTTAAAATAATGGGGGGAAGCTTTTCACTTCACCAGCACTTCTATTGGGGTTGCGGAGCCTTTTTTAATTTGTTCAGCCTAGTCCTAAAGGACCTGCCGCAGGGGTTACAACCCTGACGTCCCCTTATCGAAGCCTCTATTTTCTTCCGTGCCTTTATACTTTGGCTACCCATTTAATTTTATAAAGTAATATACCGACAGACACCCTCAAACTGCCATATCGTTCCTTGCGCCCTCTCGCAAGACTCCGGTTACCGCTCCTGATGGTCTTCAGGTGGCTACTTGTGATGCTTAGATTGGTCCTAATCAACAGACCACATGCTCAGATCCCTTTCACTCCAGACCGGTAAGTTAGGTGTTCCACCCCAGCCGCACGACCGCCGTACGCCTGTCAGTATATTATTGTTCTAGGTCATCAGCAACTTCTCTTAGAGCTGCCACGATATTTTCGGGAGCATAAGTAGCAATTTTCATTATTTCAACAAATGCTTCAACTGCATCGGTAGTACTTGCGTCTTCGTTTACTTCAATTTCAGTATCAACTTTATAATTTTGACTACCTGCTACACCATAATCATATGGTTCCCCAATATAATGAAACTTTAACATACTTTCACTCCTTTCTCATTTCATTTTATATATATATTATACCACAATACCAACCATATTACAAGTCTTTTTTTAATTTTTAGCAAATAATTTTATTCTTCTTCTGTATCTTTTGCTGATAACATACTAAGTCTTTCACATTCTATTACAAGATTAAAATTATCGTTAACAACTTTACCTTTTATTCCTACTATTGCATCTTGCTCTACATATTTTAACATAGTTTGTGGAACTTTTACTGGTATAATACCATCAGTTCCTTTGATTTTAATGTCTAAATAACCTTCGCCAACATAATCAACTTTACCAATTAACATTACTTGGTTCATAATCTCATCTCCTTTATATATAATTTCTTTTTCATTTTACATATTCATTATACTATAATTTTAACCCAGTTTTCAAGTCTTTTTGTAAAAATTAAGTATAAAATTTTAAACCAAACTTTTTAGGTAGTTTATACTAACGAAATGGTTTTTCTAATATATTTATATTCTTTAAATTAAAAAAGCTGTATACGCCAGCTAATTTTGCTTTATACGGTCATATTAATCTTTTTTAAAAAAAACAAAATAAAAAAAGAGAGATTACTCTCTCTTCGGTAAAGAAAAATACATAAACGGAGATATTTTATATAACCCACTTTTTGTTAAAATATCTCAAAAAACTGTGGGGCATTCTATTTAAAGGCTCGCTTTCCTTATATATCTATCCTATTAATTATTCAGCATCATTTGTAGGAACTGAATATTGAGTTAATAGTTTGTCTTGGAATAGACCTTTAGCTTTGTTAACTAAACCTTTTCCAGCACAGCTAGCTAATGTAGCATTTACTGAATTGAAAGTTTTAAGATCAGCACGATCAGCATATTTTTCATTTAAGTAATCTAATACTTCACGAGCATATGCTTTACCTCCTAACTCATTAACAACTTTTACGGCTAATTCCATTTTGCCTGTAATTTTAACATTTTCCATTTTGTTCACACCCTAGAACATTTGTTCTTCCTTTCTTTTATATTTTTTAACACCTATGGTGTAGTGTTCATAGAAAATATTGACTTTCGTCTGTTTCACGCCAAGGGTAGAGCTGTCGACTAATCAAGTCTCCGTCGTACCGTACGCGTCGCCCTCAGGTAAACCTTAAAGCAGGGGCCCTTATCTGCTATGTCAATATATATTTAAGCAAATGATATATTTGCTTATTACGAGGTTTGTATTAACCAAACCCCCTAATAAGAAAATATATTAGAACATTAGATAGGGCGATTAAGAATTGTCTACCCTATCTAATGGAAAGGGGATAAGTGGCTGTTAACTACTTGATAAGTGGCTTAAGCAGCTGTATCTTTCGAGGGGAGCCGTCCCACCTTAATTCACTCGTGAGAAAAGATTTACTATGTGTTATCGCATATTTGATCCGACCATATAGGTCTCGGCAAGTAAAGCCTTTGTTAAATATTTGATTTTTATACACTTTTCTCATTTACATATACATTATATCATTTATTGCCACTTAATTTCAACTCTTTTTTAAAATTATTGGCAATTTTTTAATTTTCTACCAAAAGTGAAATTATTTATATTTCTTTCTTTTGATAATATAATTATAGCAAATTATTCAAGCAACTTTCAAGTCTTTTTGAATAATTTTTCAAAATTTTTGTAAGCCCAACCTACACTTACTCGATGATACCTAAACTTTTTTTACAAGGTGTTCCGTCTTATCGGCTGCGTATTATTACTTTCCTTTCGGGGTAGTTGCAAGCACACCGTCATCTTTCCATCTCCTATGTAATTTTATTTTACCATATTGGTATGGGAAATTATAACCCTATTTATTGGCAAGTTCAAACCCTCACAATGACGTCCCTTCTACTGTTCTTTCAGCCACGACGCGTTCCCTAATTTATAAGTGAGGCAACCCACAGTTTTTTACATTTAATAAAATTGAAAATTTCCTTTCTCATTTATTACAAATAAATTATATCAAATAATTCGAGCAATTTTCAAGTTATTTTTTAAAAATTTTAGGAAAATTTTGAGAAAGCAATGACAAGAGTTCCGCATTGGCATCTGCTTTATTGGGATAATCATTCCCTCAAGTCTTGGCGCTAGGGAAGAAAGTCATTTACCTTCTCAAAATTTTCCTACATTGAACGCCCTTAGAAGAATACCGCCTGACTTGGGTGAGAGCCGTAACTATCCCTCACACTTACCGGGTATCCATTATAATATTCTTCTAACGAAGTTCAATGTTTCAGGTTTGCAGACCTGGACCATCAAGATAGTCTGCACGGAGCTCCAATAAAGTTTCTTCTCCGACCTCCAAATATATTATAGCATTATTAACTAAATGGCTGGGGTGGGGGGACTTGAACCCTCGACCTAATGATTAACAGTCATTCGCTACTGACCAACTGAGCTACACCCCAATATTTTATGGTGGGAACGCAGGGATTTGAACCCTGGACTCCAAAATTAAAAGTTTTGTACTCTACCTACTGAGTTACGTTCCCTTTTCTCATTTTTTCATGCTCCTCGGCATGACAATTACTACACAATAATTGGCATTTATCTACTTCTTTCTTATAATCTTCTAAGGAATGAAAAGTGGCTGCGATACCAAATTCCTTATTTGAATTGGGGTGGTGAAAATGTAGAGCATCTATACATTTATTATACCCACATTTTTCACATTTACCCCCTTTATAATTTACAAGATATTTTTTTATGTTCCTATGTTTAATATTCATAGAGATTTGTTGTTGCTCTCTATTTCCTAATTCATATTGTGGTACACAATCAAAACAATATTTCCTTGTATGACCATGACCTATGGTTTCAAATTCATTGCCACATAGCAAACACAGTTTTTTCATATAAATACCTCGTTATTGTCAAATTGGTTGCGGCGGGTGAGATTCGAACTCACGACCTTCAGGGTATGAACCTGACGAGCTACCACTGCTCTACCCCGCGATATAAAAGTAATAAACTATGGCAATCAACTTTTGTTTCCTGATCTTGGGAGGTAGATATTTTCGACCATCACTACCACCTAGGTTTCCTTCCCCTCTGCCAGCTGCGCTTCAGTTATCTCCCCCTAGCGTTCTTCCTCAAGGTTTTCTTAGGGCCGAGCCCATATACTCTTACCACGAGAATAAATCATTTCTCTCATTTATTACAATATAATTATATCAAATTATTATTCCTTTTTTCAAGTATTATTTTTTATTTTTATCTAATTTGTCTAAATCACTTTTTATTTTGATAACATAGTCTGCATCAACAGGATGTAAAGCCGATAAAATATTTTTAATAAGACCTGCAAAAGCAAATATAGCATAATAGCCTAATAAACTAATTTCTGGTCCACCAATTTCGACTAACCCTTTAATAACTGTATTACCAAATCCAAAAAGATTTAAAAACCACGCTACGAATAGCATCCAAATAATTGATAACATAATACCTCCTATTTTTTCATACCATATTTTTCAGCATAACTTCTAATATATTCTAGTGCCTTATCAGTTTCCCAAAAGAATGGATCTTCTTTCATATCACTAAACATATTATAAAATAATTGAAACTCACGCCAATCTGGAAAATATTCCTTATGAATTCGCTTCAACTCATCATAAAAAACATCTAGTCTTTCGATTGCTCTCATAATACACATCTCCTTTAATCATTTATATATAAATTATACCATAAGAAAAAAGAGAAAATCAAGATTTTTTCTTAATTTTCTC
>Ga0310691_10001802_pt1 | contig 30915 bp, 28 predicted proteins | sample 176DNAGHGlowgp2_FD_203887 | JGI IMG/M metagenome (GOLD analysis project Ga0310691, IMG submission 203887) | Sheep rumen microbial communities from Palmerston North, Manawatu-Wanganui, New Zealand - 1766 DNA GHGlow gp2 (v2) (version 2) | ecosystem: Host-associated > Mammals > Digestive system >... | reverse complement strand
TACTTCTCCGTCCATATTATAATTCTTTATGTTTATATTTAACAAAACAAACTAGTTTATTTAGTTTAGGAAGAAGTATTATTATTAAGATAAATAATTAAATTAGAAAAAGTATGTTACCACATATAACAAATTCACAGGCTGGTGTAAATCGTTGGGATTATACACCTTCGAACCTTTTTGAAGTATATTTCACCCTCCCTGAAGCACTCCGTCAGCAATTTGGTCAGGATGAGGCTATTATTACAGAACACGTACAGAAGATCGAGGGTCTTGATGCTATTCATAGAACAGCTGAGACAACTACTCAGAAGTTCATGGGGACAACTCGTACTTTCATTAAAGGTAGCATAGATGATACAAGCGCAGAGCTTACGGTTACCTTTGCACTCAACCTCCGTAATGGAACAGACAACTTCATTTACAAACTCTTCAAAGCATGGTCAAGACTTGGGTATGACATTAATACTGGTGAGAAACAGTTGAAAAAAGACTACTGTGCAGACTGGCTCAGGGTTAAGATTGCTAATCGTGCAGGAGATGTTTATGAAGATGTGATCTTTAAAGATATTATGTTGAAAGGAAATATCGAAGGTCCTGGAGCTTATGACTACAACAGTGACGAACCTATCGAGCTTACTGTTAAGTTTGCCTCCGATTGGTGGACTGATACAGATGCCGAATAATTTAAACATAAAGCTATCAAAACTCGCGTATTTTAAACTTTAATTCGAAAGATGACTAAATGGTCATCTTTCTTTTTTATTCGCGTTATAAGCGATTTATAAGAAAATTTAATTATAAGAGAGGATTTAATATATTTTATCATGATGAATAAAGATGTAAAAGTGATTGACCTCAAGAGGTCATATGATAAGGACTTTGTTCCTTCTCAGGAGTATCTCGACTCCATGCCTGACCTTCAGAACGGTCCGTTTGATGGTATGCCTATTGATTTTGTTGGTATTCATAATTTCCATATGCCCATTAAAATCAAACAAAAAGATGGAGGATATCAAGAAGTAAAAGCAGGATTTACGGGAACAGTTTCTCTCGAAAGTGTAAATAGAGGAATTAATATGAGTAGAATTCTTAGGTCTGCTTATAAAAGTAAGGATGATGTGTTTGATATCAATAAACTCGAAGAGGTCTTGAAGAATTATCAAAAAGATCTCAAACAGTTTGACGCACATATCCTTATGGAGTTTGATTATCACATGTGGCAACCGGCTTTGAGGTCTGTTAAGGATGATGGAGAGCCCGAAGGTGGATATCAGTATTATCATGTAGTATTTGATACTAACCTAGATGCAAACGGTGAGTTTAAAAAGATTATGTGGTTGGATTTCATTTATTCTAGCGCTTGTCCGTGTAGTACTGAACTCAGTCAACACGCTGCACTTGAGAGAAGTGTTTATGGCATTCCACACAGTCAGAGAAGCATAGCTAGGATTGGTATTGAATTTAAAGATATGGTTTGGTTGGAAGATCTTATCAAAATGTGTCAAGATACACTCACTACGGAAACACTGGTATTTTGTAAGCGTCCGGATGAACAGGCATTTGCTGAGAAGAATGGTGCACAGACGAAATTCGTTGAGGATGCTGTGAGGATGCTTAAAAATTCACTTAATCAACTGCCTGGAGTTACCGACTTTAAAGTTATTTGTTCTCACCGCGAAAGTCTTCATAGTCATGATGCGGTTGCTGTTATAACTAAAGGTAAACCAAATTCTATATTTAACCATCACGTCACTTTGGGAGAGTTCCGAGACATGGCTCTACATTGTTAAACACCATAAAATATACTATAGTACATGGTTGTCTTGATATCGAGATAACCATTTATTATTTATGTATGAGTGATATAAGACAATTTATTAAAGATAATATTTACGAAAATAATGAAAATGATATCACGGGTACAATTCTTCAAGAAGTATTACTCAAGATGGTAGATAGAGACGTATTCTTAACAGAAAATGAATATAATGCTTTGGTTGATGCTGGATTAGTCGACCCCGATAAAATTTATCACATATACGAAGAATAAAAACCATCTACAATCATGATCATTAAAGACTTTAATAGTCAGTCACAAGAATATTTTGGTGGGCGTGCTATATCAGCTGTATATAAAGGATTACAATTGGTGTGGACCGCTATAAGATCATGCTTCGGAAAAGGATATTGGATAAATAACAAACCATGGGTCAATGCAGATGCATGGAAAAATGAATAAAAGCAAATATGGCAAAAGAATTATATAATGGTCCTTTAAACAAGGATATGGATTTTGAAAATCCTGTAGGTGATGGTAGACCAGCTAGTGGTCTTGCGGTGCAGAATTATATTAAAGAAATAGATTCAAATAAATTTGGAACGGGTTTTACATTAGATGATGGATCCGCTCATCTTATCTTCGCAGATGAAGAAGATAGAGATGCATATATTGCAGATCCTACTCAAACCGATCTTATTAAAGACCGCATTGATCTTGAACCTATGTATTATATCAATGTTAATCCAATTTCGGATTTATATAATACTGTTTTTTTAGGGGATAAAGGCAATTTTATTAGTTACACTTTCCAAACTGTTAACCGTAGTGGTATGGTTATTGCGGAAGCCGTTACCGCTACATATACTATCACACGAGGTAGTAATACTCGCGTAGTAACACAAAATTACGCGGCGGGAACAACCGTAAATTTTAATGTTGATGATTATATCTTAGAAGGTACGAATAATATTATCATTGAAATTAAAGGTCAAATAACAAAAGTAACTACATCTTTCTCCGTTGTTTATCAAGTGATTAACTTAACGATGAATGATTCAATGGATATATCTAATGTATATAGAATCAATGATGGGGACGTAAACGTAGAAATACCATACGAGGTAAGTGGTGTAGGACAAAAAACTATGGAATGGTATATCGATGGTGCTCGTGTACCGTTTAATAAGAATGAAGATGAGATTAATGATCCTTCGGCTAGTAGAACAAAATATATTAATATCATCGGTCTTACCCAGGGTCGTCACTCGCTTCAGTTTAGAGTGAGTATTAATGTAAATGGTTCTATTTATTATTCTAGTATTCATTATCGAGAATTTATAGTTAGTCTTGGTCAAACTGGAGATCCAATTCTCGTTACCGCGACGGAGTTCCCCGTGGGTTCCGAGATCCTTGGTCCATATGATCCACTTGTGATTTCACCAATACAGTTCGAACCATTCGTTCTTCGTGTTGCTGCGTTTAACCCATCGGGCCAATACCAAAATACAGTTACTGTTAACGTAGATGATGTTACACTAGCGTCAGTGGTTTGTTCAGAAAGTGAGGAGTCACGTGTGACTCTGACCCTTACAGAGACAGGAGAAAAAACATTATCTCTTTTAACAGGTTCATACACCAGGGAAATCTCAATAGATGTTCAAGAAACAACACTAGATATTCATGAGATCACTACAGATCTTGTAATGAATTTTACTGCTGAAGGTAAGAATAATACTTCCGCGGATAGAAATACTTGGACGGATGGTACACATACCGCAGCCCTCGAGGGATTCGAATGGAATAATACATCCGGATGGGTAGATAATAGATTAGTTATACCATCTGGGGCTCATATTGATTTTGATATCGCACCTCTTGCAAATAATCCTACAAACATGGGATTGACTATTGAGCTTGAGTTTAAGACCGTTAACGTAGAGGATGAGAACGCAACCCTTATCGATCTTATCAATCCTTCAACAGGGGCTGGTGTGAAACTAACGGCTACAGAAGCTATAGTAAAGTCTTATGGTGGATTAAATCTTAATAGACGATATAAGACCGATGAGGATTTAAGAGTATCTATAGTTATTAATAGATCTTCTGGATCAACACTAAGTCGGCTCGCACAGGTATACTTCAACGGTATCCTCTCAATGACACAGAATTTCGCAGAGACTGATCAGTTCACATCACCAAATCTCTTATCTATTGGTGGTATTGACGCAGGTATCATCCTTAAACAAATAAGAATATATAGTACAGCCCTTGATGCGGATGCGGTAGTAAATAATTATATCCTTTATCGTCCTACGGTTGATGAGATGTTAGCCGTGTACGAGAGAAATGATCTCTATGAAGAAGGACGAACAACATTTGACATTGATAAGATAGCTAGTTATCTTCCAGTTATGATTATTACTGGTGATCTCACACCGATTGAAACGGCTACTGATACAAAAGCAACTACGGTGGTAGATATCGATTATACTAACCTCCAAAATCCTGCTTATAGCTTTAAGATGAAGAATGCACAGATGCGCCCTCAGGGTACGTCATCGCTCACCTATCCTCGTAAGAACCTTCGTCTTTATACAAAGAAACGTGATGATACTATTGTCTATGATGCAGATGGACACGTAGTCAGTGATAGGCTTTATGCATTCAAACCGGGTGCGCAGAGGGTGAGCTGCTGGACCATTAAAGCGGACTTCGCAGAGTCTTCGGGTACTCATAATACCGGTGTTGCGCGTATATGGAATGATGTTATGAAGCAATCCCAGGTGGGTGGTGAATATGTTCTTCGCACACATGCTCAACAACTCGCTGTTGATAATGGATATCCTTATGATGTCCGTACCACGGTTGATGGTTTCCCGATTGTGATCTTCCATAGAAGAACAGAGGATGAAGCACTTACTTTCTTAGGAAAATATAACTTTAATAATGATAAAAGCACCGAGTCCGTATTTGGATTCTGCGATATTCCAGGATTTGAACCATACGAGGACACTATGAACTGCTGGGAGTTCCGTGATTCAGGTTACAACCTCGCTCTCTTTAAGACTCCGGATAATGGTAGGACATATGAAGAGGAGTTTGATTATTATGCAACCACCATGGAAGGTGGGAAATGGAAGATGAACGAGGTATGGGAGAGTCGTTATCCTGACGTGAATGACCTCACTACAAATGTATCTGAGCTTAAGAGACTCGCTCTTTGGGTTAACAGTACTGAGGGGGCCGCTGTGTGGGATGATGATCCAACATCTCCAACTTATAATACTTTGATCGTAGGAGATCAAACTAGATTTGATAAATGGCAAACTGAGAAGACACAGTACTTTGACCTCCCGAAACTCGCAGCATATTATGTTTATCTCATACGCTTTGGTGCTGTTGACCAGACTGTTAAAAACTCTATGATCACTACAGAAGACGGAGAACATTGGTATTTCATTAACTATGATAACGATACTATCCTCGGTGTTCGAAACGATGGTCTTCTTAAGTATGGACCATATATTGATCGTACTACGTGGGATGCTGAGTTAAACGACTATGCATACGCAGGCCACAGCAGTGTGCTCTGGAATAACTTCGAAACAGATCCTGAGTGTATGGCTATGGTGCGTGTAATAGACTCTGCTCTCTTCGAAGCGGGTCTTAATTATACTGAAATGATTGAGATGTTTAATGAAGAACAGGCTGGTAAGTGGGCGGAAAAAGTATATAATCAAGATGCAGTATATAAATACATAGAACCTTACATCTACCAAGATAAAAACTATCTTGGATCACTTCAGGGTTCAAGAAGTGATCATCGTAAATGGTGGATATCGAATAGATTCTCTACATATGACGCTATTTATGGTAATGCTGCTTATGAAAATAATGCTATAAACCTCCTTATCCCCGGTGCTCCTAACACAGCAACATTTACTATCGAATCAGGTAAGGATACATATTATGGTTGGGGACAAAACAGGGTTCCTGTAGAGATCGGAGTGTATGTAGAGTCCGGTCAGAGTCGTACCTTTACCTTATCCGGAGGCATGGATGTCTGGCAAACGGGTACTCCTCTTCGTATATATGCACCAAATTATATAAGAACACTTGATCTTAGTAGTGTAATGCAATATATTGGTGCACAAAACTTCAATATATCTGCAGCTTGGAGTGACACTCTTGGATCAAAGATGAAAAATCTTATCTTAGGTATAGACGACCCTCGCACCGACGCACGAAGAAATATCGCTCTTGTCGCACCATCCGGTATTGCTAATATTCTCACCCTTGAGAATATCAACATAGCTGGATTTCAAGCTATGACGAGCATGGATTTAAGAACACTTGTTAATCTCAAGACTTTCAGAGCTTTCGCTAGTGGACTTACATCAGTTCAGTTTGCTAATGGCGCCCCGATAACTGATATTGAACTCCCTGTTGCTTTACAGGTTTTATCATTAAACTCATTATCAAATCTACAAACTAGTGGTGTTCATTTAGAGCCATATTATCCTTCAGATACATCAGATCCTAATTATGGAAAAAGGGGAATGAATATTTATTCAATAGATATTCGTAATTGCTCGAAAATATCTAATAGTCCTTCTTTAGTATTTGATTGGCTTGAAAATAAAATCATTGAAGATAGTCAATGTAGTGTTTATATGAATAACGTAGCGTGGGGTGATGATGTTCCAATGACAGTTAATGATATGAGAAAACTCGTTGATTTCGTTGATAACGGAGGATCTCTCGAGTTAGTGGGATATGCACATATGGAGCAAATCGATGACCCTGAATTTGCTGAAACATTAAAAAGAGTGTTTGGGGAACATGTATTTGAACCCACATCTCAATTCTATATTATCGCTCCACCTTCTATATTCATCACCGGACCGTCATCAGTTGTTGAGGGTCACACGGCACAATATGGTATTATTATAATCGGAGAGACTACAAATCCTCAGATAACGTATTCGCTCATTAATGCAGGGACTCGTGCGACTATTAGTAATAATGGTTTATTAACTACCGTAGAAAATGGTTCCGACTCCCAAACTATTATTGTTCGAGCCATTATAGATTTCAGTGGTGGAGTTCCAGAGGTTCGTGATAAGGATGTACAAATACTACAATGTGTATATCCTTCATCCGATGATGTTGTGTTGACTGGTAATAATAAATTAATATCAGAAACACCAAGTACATACACCTTAAGCTATCAAGATGAAGAATCCTATACGGGTGAGATGACTGCGGAGTGGGAGATTACTGGAGATATGGCTACATACGCAACCATCACATCAACATCAACCGATTCCTATGGAAATCCATCCGAATGTACTATACTGATGACCACTCCACCAGAAGGAGTAACTATTGTTACTGGTACATTATCAGTAAAGTTAAGAAAAAAGAATCATCCTAGTCACACAACAATAATTACGAAGACTTTCGATCTAGTCTTCCAAGACGAGTCTATTGCTATAACTCGTGCTACCAATCCATATGCCATGGAAGTGATGTATAATAATCATCTATGTGCAAATAGCGATTATATGACTAAACAGGAAGCATATGCAGTGACATCTGATCAGTTAATGGCTAGTTCTTCATCATCGATATTTAACAACACTAATTTTAGAACTAAATGTACCAATTTTGATGAATTCCGATATTTTATTGCGGTTGGTGAGTTAAGTTATACATTTTCTAATTGTACTGCATTACAATCTATTATTATTCCTGCAGGTGTAAAAACAATTGGTCGGTCTGTATTTAGCGGGTGCATCAATTTGACATCTGTTAATATTCCTAATGGAGTAACAACAATTGGGCAAGAAGCATTTAGTGGTTGTCGCAATCTGACTGGAACATTAGTTGTTCCTAATGGAGTAACAACAATTGGTCAATCAGCATTTAGTAACTGTACTGGGTTAACATCAGTATCACTTCCAAACACACTAGCAATTATCAATGATTATGCATTCTATGGTTGTACCGGATTAACAGGAGAATTAGTTATCCCTGAAGGAGTGACTACTATTGGGGGTCGGGCATTCCGTGGGTGTACCGGATTAACATCAGTATCTCTTCCAAACACACTAACAACTATTGGAACGGGAACCTCATCAAGTCAACCCTGGGGTTCATTCGCTGAATGTACTGAATTAACAACTGTGAATATTGCTTGTGATGTTAAATCATCAATGTTTCAATTAAACTCCACATCATCTCCATTTTATCAATGCAATAAAATTAATTCGGTTATATTACATGAAGGAGTTACTTCAATTGGACAATCAGCATTTAGCTATTGCTCGTGGCTAACAACCATTAATTTCCCTAGTACTTTAACAACAATTGGAACTTTTGCATTCAATAGTTGTATTAATCTAACTGGAAAATTAGTTATCCCTGAAGGAGTGACAACCATTAATAGCAATGCATTCAGCAGCTGTACTGGTTTAACATCAGTATCACTCCCTAGTACTTTGACAACATTTTCTGGAACCGGTACAAATTCTTCTTTTTATAATTGTAATAAATTAACTGAAGTTGAATTTTATTGTGACGTCCCGCCGTATGCGCTTTACGTAAATAATATTCAATCTCCATTTTATCAATGTGATAAAATTAACTCAGTTGTATTGCATGAAGGAGTAACTTTGATTAGAGAATATGCTTTTCAAGATTGTGAATGGTTGACATCTATTGATATTCCTGAAGGAGTGACAACTATTGGTACCGCTGCATTCAGATCGTGTACTGGATTAACATCAGTATCACTTCCAAACACACTAACAATTATTAATAATTATGCGTTCCAAGGATGTACTGGATTAACAGAATTAGTTATTCCTGAAGGAGTGACAACCATTAATGAAAATGCATTCTATGGTTGCACCGGGATAACATCGGTATCTTTCCCTGATACTAATACTTTAACTACTATTGGTAGCAACGCATTCCATGGCTGTACTGAATTAACTGGAAAATTAGTTATTCCTGAAGGAGTGGAAACCCTGGGCAATTATGTATTCTACGGATGCGTTAAATTAACATCAGTATCGCTCCCTAGTACATTAACGACATGGTATGGGACTAGTTCATCTGGTTCATCAATCTTTGAAGGTTGTACTGAATTAACTACTGTCGAATTAGCATGCCGAGTAATTCCTCAATATGTCGGAGATCCTGGTAATAATAAATGTCCATTTTATCAATGTAATAAAATTAATTCATTTATGTTGCGTGAAGGGATAACAAGTATTAATTATGATGCATTTATAAATTGTTCTGCTTCAATAAACACTAATCTCCCTAGTACTGTGAAGAATATTGGTTCTCGCGCATTCCAAGGATGTACTGGATTAGCTGGTGCATTAGTTATTCCTGAAGGAGTGACAACCATTAATAGCAGTGCATTCAGCAGCTGTACTGGTTTAACATCAGTATCATTCCCTAGTACTCTAACCAGACTCGAACAATATTGTTTTAAAGGTTGTACTGGGTTAACATCAATATCGATCCCAAGTACATTAAAATATATTGGTAGTAACACATTCGAGGGTTGTACTGGATTAGCAGGAGCATTAGTCATTCCTGAGGGAGTAGAAACCATTTCTAGCAATGCTTTTAATGGATGTACTGGATTAACATCAGTATCGCTCCCTAGTACTTCAACACCATCAAATAATTGTTTTATGAATTGTACTGGATTAACTAATGTTGATATATATTGTAATATTACTTCGTATATGTTTGACCCAACATATGGTTCCAGTCAGTTTTATGGATGTACTAATATAAATTCTATTACATTACATGAAGGCATAACATCAATTAGTGGTTATGCATTCCAAAAATGCGCAGCTATAATAGATGCGACTCTTCCAAATACAATAACATCAATTAGTAACTATGCTTTTTATGATTGTACCGGATTGACGGGAGATCTTGTTATTCCTGAGGGAGTATCCACCATAGGAAACAGTACTTTTAGCAGTTGTGTCTCATTAACATCCATATCAATCCCAAGCACAGTGACAAGTATTGCAGATAACGCTTTTTATTATGTTGGATCCGAGTCTTCAACAAACGGATTAGATTACATAACAGTACACACCGATAATCAATATTTTAATGATGGTAATGGTAGTAATTGTCTTATAAAAACTTCAAACAACACATTAATATTAGGATGCAATCACTCAATTATTCCGAGTGGGGTTGTGTCTATAGGAAGTTTTGCTTTTTATAAACTCGGTGGATTACAATCTATTACCATTCCCGCAAGTTGTACATCAATCCCTATTCCATCATTCGCATATTGCTCTGGGTTGGAACATATTAATGTTGATCCCAATAACACCGTTTTTACGGATGATGGACTCGATTATATCAAAAAGATAAGCGATAATGTTTTATGGGTTGGATGTAAAAATTCAGTTATATCCAATGTAATATCAGATATTAATAGTTATGCATTCCAAGGATGCACTGGATTAACATCTATTGTGTTAAGAAATACTGGATATATTGGTGATTATGCATTCGCTGGATGTACTGGGTTAACATCTGTCGAATTTGATAAAAGCGGATCAAGTTATGTTGGTACTTATGCATTCCAAGGATGCACTAGTTTAAATAGTATAATATTTACGCGTGGAATCCAGGAACTGCGCACCCGTGTATTTGATGGATGCACCAGTTTAACATCAGTTTATATTCCTCAATCAATATCTGAAATATCACAGAATCCATTCTCAAATTGTCCTAATATTAGTTCAATCACTGTTTCGTCTAACAACACCAGATTTAATGATGGTGACGGAAGCAATTGTATTATTAGAATAAGCAGTAATGCATTAATAACTGGTTGTAAAAATACATCGATACCATCAACCATAACCTCAATAGAATATTCAGCATTCGAGGGATGTACTGGATTAACAGGTGCGCTGGTTATTCCGGAAGGGATTACTTCAATTAAAGGTAATGCTTACAGTGGATGTATTGGTTTAACATCAGTATCACTTCCTAGTACTTTAACATCAATCACTGGATCCACTACTAATTCTTCTTTTTATAATTGTACTGAATTAACTGAAGTTGAATTTTATTGTAACGTTCCACGTTACGCATTAAATGTGGGTAGTGTTTCTTCTCCATTTTATAATTGTAATAAAATTAATTCAGTTGTATTACATGAAGGTATAACTTCGATTGGCGAATATGCTTTTCAGGATTGTAAATGGTTGACATCAATTAATATTCCTTCTTCGGTGACAACATTCGGATCAGCAGTATTTTACAATTGTACTGAGTTAGTTTCAATTAATATACCAGAAGGTGTAACAGCTATTCCATATAGATTATTTATGAACTGCTCAGCACTATCATCTATAATATTACCAAGCACAGTGACAACTCTTGCTGATCAGGTATTTCAGTGGTGCTCAGCTCTTGCTGTAATAACGAGTAAACCGACAACACCACCAACTATTACATCAAGCTCACTTCCACCTCTAAGTACACTTCAACATATATACGTACCTTCAGAAAGCGTGAGTGATTATCAAAATGCGTCCAACTGGAATGCTTATAGTATTAGAATTAGTTCAATAACAGAATAAATTAATTTAACTATTATGATACAGATAGGATTTACTATATATGCAGATAAAAATTGTACTTTAAGAAGAATATCCAATGGAGAGTGGGTGGGACCCACCTATTCTCCAGGATATGTATATTATGTAAACGGAGAACGATTGCCTGAACCTATTCTCGAAACTGTTGAGGATTTTAAAGAATTGACAGAAAGTGAAGTTAAAGATATTCTCAATTACGGATCATTTGTTGATCAGCGAATACGAGAGAAATACACTGTATCTGATGAACTTGCCATTCAACGACAACGCGATACTAAACCGGAAGCATTCGAAGAATATTTCAAATATTGCGAAGAATGTAAAAAGAAAGCTGTTGAGGATTGTGGACTTAATAATATAGTGTTTGCTGATTAATTGAATAATATTTCATCAGACCTCTTTACTAAATGTAAGGAGGTCTTTTGTTATATATATTCATGAGAACATTTAAAAACACAGATGAGATTCGCACTGAACGTGCTGCTAATAGAAATAATCCTGTAATTTATAGTCTTCTTGCGGTTCTGCTTGGAGAACTTGATCGCCGTCCAAATCAGAACACACCAATTACCGAAGGAGACATATACAAGACAATTAAGAAACTCTACGATGCTGCTATTGAATGTGGTAATAAAGAAGAAGAGGATTACCTCACTCAGTTCATCCGTCAGCAGATGACACCAGAGCAAATTGAACTTGCCGTTATTGGTATGCTCGAAGATCCTACTATTAAAAACATGGGAGATGCTATGAAGGTTTTTGCCGTTCACTTTCCTGGTCAGTACGATGGTAAGGTTGTGAGTGGTGTCGTAAGAAAGTATTTCAAATGAGGAAATTGATGGCTAACTACGATCTTAAACATCTCGATCCACAACATGAGGAGGTCTATAGGAAATGTACAGACCTCCTTCAGATGTTTATAGATCGCCAATGTCAATTGAGAAAACTAATCAGGGAAAATGGTCTGACAGAAAATGTCACATATGAACAAAGTTGTAATGCTATAGTAATAAATTTTATTCAATGGGTGAGATACCATCTCTGGGGTAATGATGATGAGACCATAGAAAACAAAACACACATAACACCATGGACATTCCACGAAAGTGTTTTATATCCAAGACAATATTACTTTAAAGATTCGCCGTTCATTTATAATATTTTAGGAATTGATTCAACCATAGATTCGATGTCGGCTCGTGAGATAGTAGAAGTTATACTTAAAATTATCACACCACATCGAGAAACATCTATATTTGCTATAGATGAACATATAAATGAATCCATTACTCTTAAAACAGAACTCGACAGAATAAAAAAGAAAATAATGGGATAAACTATGACACCATACGTTAAAGGAAAAGTCCAGGAGTTGGTGAATTTTATGAATACATTGTCCCAGAGACAACGAGACATTCAGAAAGAAATATCCAGGAAGGCAAACATAGAATATAAAAATATGCTCAACAACGAACGGACAACCAATACAGCCGTCTTGAGATGTGCTGGGTGGATAAAGATGACACTCGAAGGAAAGTCTTTAAAAGATAAATTATTGGTAGATAAGGAGTTCCTTTTGTGGTATAGGGAGACTCGAGGGTATTATGCTTATGCTTTTCTGGCTGGCCTGTTTGGTTGGGATGAAGACAAATATATATGGCGCTCAAAGTATGCTGGTCCGTGGCATACATACTTAAACCAGAGACAACTTTTCTATTATATATATGATTTTCTCTTCCCAGACAAAGCTCCAGGTGTGTTCGGTTTTGGGTGTGATGAAGATATAGAGTGTGATACTTGGAGAACCTATTTTCGTGAACTTCTCGATATTGAAAGGGAAAAGGTTAAAGAATTGATAATGTCTTAGTATTTTTAATAGAGATGGATAGGTGGGTGAGTGGTTTATACCAGCGGTCTTGCACTAAAATTCGAGTGCTTGATTGGGAACAATCAATGTAGAACTCCCCTAATTCGGTAAAACCTAAGTCAATGATATGGTAATGCCGAGCCAATGTTTGAAGACAGTGTGTAGAGACTTTACAGGGAGCAACTAGAACAGTTGAAGACAAAGTCCAGACCACGACACGAAAGTGACGCGAGCAAGGAAAACCGCCGCTCGTTAATAGCGGGCCGTCGGTTCGAATCCGGCCCTATCCGCCGAAGACGCAGAAATGCGTCTTTTTTTTGTAGTTGTTTAGTTGGTTTAATGAATGAGTCTTGATTCATTATTATTTAATCATGGATATATACATATATGAATGCGAATTTTGTGGAAAGAAATTTAAAAATAAGGGAGCGATGGTGGGGCATGTGCCATATTGTCATAAAAATCCGAATTATGTTAAAAGAATTATTTCTTGTGATGCTCATAAACGTAAAGGTACTGTTGCTCCTAATAAAGGAAAAATAGTTGTGAACAAAGATTCAATAAATTTATTTATTGATAAAGAAAAATTAGAAGAATACATAAATGCGGGATGGATAATAGGATTTAATGAAGAATTTAAGGATAAAATGAAATATACAAATTCTCATAGAGACAATCCGGGTCAAGCAAAATCACCAGAAGCAGAACAAGAAAGACGTAAGAAGATATCTGAAACTATGAAAAAGAATCCACTTGCTGGAGGATTAAGAGAAGGTAGTGGTCGCGGAAAGAAAGGCTGGTATAAAGGAATTTTTTGTGATAGTAGTTGGGAACTTGCTTTTGTTATTTATCATATAGATCACAACATTCCTATTAAGAGGTGCGAAGAAAAACGTCCTTATGAATACAAAGGGAGAATACATTATTATATACCAGACTTTATAGTCAACGATAAAATCATTGAAATAAAGGGATTTAATACAGAACAATGGCAAATAAAAATGTTAAATAACAAAGATGTTACTGTATTATATGAAGAAGATATGAAACCATATTTTGAATATGTAGAAAGCAAATATGGAAAGAATTATATAGAAATGTATGAGAAAACTAAATAATTCGAATTAATCATATATTATTTAATATAAGATGCAGCACTGGTGTTAGTGGTTAGCATATGACCTTCCCAAGGTCAAGGGACGCGTTCGAGTCGCGCGTGCTGCTCAAAATAAATTATTAATATGAAGAAAAATTATATTACACCACACGTAGAGATAGTTAGTTTGAGTCTTGAACAGAACTTGTTGAATTCGAGTTTTGAGTAATTGTGTAAAGACCAATGTCTACTATTCGTGTAATTATTTTATAATTTATTGGTCTTTTGAATTAAATTCAAGAGACCTTTTTTATAATTATATACGTATAACAATATAATATAATTATGATGAATGTTTATAATATTATCGTATCTAAAAAGAATGTCAAATCCGATGTCGTAGGAGATTATCTTAAAAAAGTATTTTCATATACCTGGGAGTTAGTTAAAAATAAAAAAGGTGAGACTTGGTATTGTGCGAGAGAAATACCTGTTAATATTGATGATTTTGTGACTGCTATCAAGTGCCTGGATAAAAGAATCGATGGTGTACTTATCACAAAGATTATCATTGAATCCGCTTGTTATAATAATGGTGGTAGTTTCGATGTGGAAGGGTATGTTGATGGAAATGAAAAATATCATCCCGGTTCTAAAGAGATGCTAGAGATACTGATGAATAAAAAGTAAAATATTGGAGAGTAAACCTGATGGGATCAGGGACTGCCTGCTAAGCAGCTTGTGCACTTCGGTGCATGTGGGTCGGGACCACTGCTCTCCGCAATGGAAGAAGAACCGAAACGGTGACCGGAACCGCCTCGAAAGCGGATTGAGCCTAAGTGGCTTGGGGTTCGACTCCTCCTTCTTCCGCACAATTGGAGAGTAAAGCCTGACGGAGAGGGTAGCCGCCTGGAAAGCGTGCTGTGCGTGATGAGCGTATTCGGTTCAACCCCGGTGCTCTCCGCAATAATTTATTAATTTTAAATTATGGGTTTGGTATAGTAAAAACAAAAGAACGAATTATAAGACAAGGCCTTATTTATAAAATAGAAACATTATTTGATAATTATCAGACCTTCAATGGAAAACGAAGTATGATATTAGAAACAATAATTTCTATAATTATCAAAGAAAAAGGTAGCGATGTTTGGGCGGAGTGGCTAATAGAACAACCGGATGCGTTAATAAAAGATCCTTTTTATGATTGTGAATACGCCACTAATAGAGAAATACAAACAATTTTATCAATTGATTTAATAAAAGCAAGAGAATGGATTGCTAATAATTTTGAAATATATAAAAATTGTGCGGATAATAGAGGCATAAAATTATTTATACCATGGTTGGAACAGTAACATTTAAGAAATTCACCGGAGAAAGACTTCCTAACTGGGAAGACTACGTAAGACAATATTGTAAGGAACACGGAAATATAGAAATCATGGTTGGAACAGACTCTCAGAACCGTGGAGCCAAAACCGTATTCTCTACTGTTATTGCTATGTACGATAAGGGTGACGGAGAGCATGGTCATGGAGCTCACTGTGTCTTCAGGCGTTGGTCCACACCTCGTTATCGCAAGGAACAGCGCGCAGAAAGACTTCTTAAAGAAGTAGAAGAGTCTCTTAACGTAGCTAAGTCTCTTAGAGACGCTGGAATAAGAGTCGGGAGTATTGATCTAGACCTTAATCCAAATGCTGGAGAGAGGAATCAAAATAAGTCTAATGAAGTATTCCAGGCAGCTAAAGGATGGGTTGAAGGAGAAGGATTTAAATGTAGTTGGAAGACTCTTGGGCCAATGGTTACTACCCTTGCAGACTGGCTTGTTAAAGGATAAAACATTGATATATCTGGTTTAATAAAATGGAATTTGGTAGAGACTGTTGGATGGATCGATATGGACATATATATTATGTCCCTCGTTTCAAGCACGAAGATGCCGCGAGATTTCTTCTTAAGGATGAATTCCCAGAAGAAGATATTAATAATTGGGAATCCCGGGGTTATTATCGTTCTTTCACCGATACTCTCGAAAAGAGAGGTTGGGTAAGGTTCACCACAACTATCAACCGTTGGAACTGCGAACATTCTATTGGATTTGAAGACCGTTGTCCAAGACCAAGTTCGGTTCAGATTGATAAGATGCATGAATTGACTGGTTTTTATTATGATGATGAAAATACTTGGAGTCAATTTGATCGATTTGACTATTCTGTTGAAACTATAATTCCAGAAGTTGATGAGTAAATATGGCCGGGTGGCGGAAATGGCAAGACGCGGTAGACTCAAAATCTACTCCCAGCAATGGGGTGAGGGTTCGATTCCCTCCTCGACTACTTGAAAGGATCTCTTTAATAGAGGTCCTTTTTTCATGATTATTTATCCATGAAACATCTCGTACAATATATACTCGAACAATTAGATGACGTTAAGTCTCTTAGCGATAAAATGCTTAAAGACTTCAGTAAGAAAGGTAATTTGAAGGTCTTTGTTGCTGAATTGAATAAAATTCTTGGTAAGACACAAAGTGGCGATAACACTAAACTCTGGATGGCTGCTCTTAAAGACCTTTTCGATGGGCAAAATGAAGAAGGTAAGAAATACACAGCAACTCCAGGCCAGAGCATCTCATGTGCAGATCTTTATCCTACTCAATCAGAAATCGATATTGAAAACTCAGCCAAATGGGCAACTAAGGACTGGGGAGTAAAATGTATTCCTCAGATGTTCGATGGTAGCGCGTTTGGAGCACGATTCCCTGTTCCCGTACTTGTATATAAGGATGGTGGTAAGAACTGGATCATTGATGGACATCATCGTTGGTCTCAAGTGGGTCTTATAAATCCTGATGCAAACCTTAGTTGTATGGTTGTTGAGGGACCCGAGTCTGTTCAGGACTTCCTTAAGATTGTTCAGGGTATGATTGCTGCTATTATTGGAGATGATACTAAACCAAATCAAGGAGAAAATGGAAAGCTTCCTGTTGGTAAAGCTGTTCCTCAAAACAATATCTTCGGTCCGGCTCTTAAAGGTGACAAACTAGCGAAACGTGTTGTGGAACTCTTTAAGGGGCATGATGATATTCTTACATCAGCAATCAAGTACTTGAATGATGCCGGAGTAGATGTAAGTAGTGCTGAAGATATTGGTAAGCTTGTTGAGAAGAATCGTGATATCTTTATACAACGTAAGCAGACACCTCCTTCCTGGGCAGCACCACGTCCTGTGATGCCTCAGACCGATCGTGCTGGAATGACTGGCCCCGATGATGCAGCACCTGCAAATGCTGGTTCCGCATTGAATATTCTTCTTAATGGTGCTAAATTTAAAGACCTCAAGTAATGAAATCAATCACGGAATATATTAGAGAAAGTCTGTTTGATAAAGATCTTATTGAAAAAGAACACATCAAACTTGACCCAACCGATCTCAAAAAACGCGATGAAGTCATCCTTTATGCTCAGATATTATGTGCAAGGAATGGATGGAAGTTTGAAGAAGTAAAGAGTGGTTGGGGAGAGAAAAACGCATATGCTTTTGAAATCAAATACAACCAACATTTATCACTTGTCATTGACTTTATTAATAGAATGGAGTTTATTTATAAATGGTTAGAAGATGGAGACATTTTTTATGAGATAGACTCAACATACGAAATTTACAATATTGATAACTGGGATGAGATGCTCGATCCTAAACAATACATTCGTGCGAAATCTCGTGTCCTTTCAACCCCAAAGAAGCGCGAGAAACTCCCTCGCCTTCTGAGATGTGTGAATAAATTAAAAGAACTCGTCTAATGAAACACCTATCACAATATTTTATAGAGAAACTATCCGTTCAAGAACCACTTCTCGAAGGTGGTGCGAGCGGGCATATGATGCATCCATATGATGTAGACGAGTTCACTGGATATGACATTGAGGAACTCATTAGAACGGTCTTTGGTGGGAAGATGGAAGGAATGACTGAAAAGATGGATGGCTTTGGTATGCAGGCTAGTATGAACCAAGCAGGAGAAGTCATATTCATTCGTAATAAAGGCAATCTCAACAGTGAGAAAGGTGGAATGACATTGAGTGATTTTGCAATTCAGTGGAAGGATAATCCAACAGCACTCGATAATTACACAAGGGGTGGAAAGATCATAGAAGCCGTGTTCAAGAAAGTAGGTAAGGATTGGTTTAATCCTTCTCCACTCAAGAGACTTGTTGTTAACTGTGAATGCATCCTCGCTGGGACAACCAATACGATTCCATACCCATCCGATCAAGTGGATTTCCATAACATATGGATCTATGAAAAACAAGAAAGCGGGAGCGAATGGAAGAATACCGAAGTCACCAAGCGTGGACTTGATGTGATCGAGAAAGCATGTGAAGGAATAGATAATGCAAAAATTACCCCTCAGGTCCTTATTAAATACTCAGAAGAAACTGAACGTCTTGAAAAGAAGTGGCTGGGTGAGTGGAGTAAGTTTTTAAAGACATATGATGTCTCTCCCGACGCATCTATTGAAGCAATCAAATTCAGTCTTTTCTTTAAATGGATCGAGAAAAATGCGAGTTGGATGATGGATGACTATAAAGCAGCTCAAGATGTGTGTAGAAGATGGGTTTTTTGCGACAAAAACAGCGCAAATTTGCGAGATCTCAAGGACACCTATAAAGATCATTTGGATGAGTTCGTAACGCTCGATAAACGCGCAAATAAAGTCTGCGGGGATGTTCTCTTACCCCTTCAGAAATTCTTCTATAGTCTGGGAGCAGACATCATTCGAGTAACTAGCGGGTTCGTGAATGATGGACAGGATGGAACTATTAAATCACTCCTTAAAGATCTTCAAACAGCAACCGATAAGATCAAAAGGGAAGGATCTCTCGAAGACAATGAGTTCTTGCAGAAATGGTTGGATGTATTGAATGATATAGGACAGGAAAATCTCGCGAGTGCTGAAGGAATTGTCTTTTCTTATAAAGGCAAGATGATGAAGTGGACTGGTGGATTCGTTCCACTCAATAGAATTATTGGTTATAGTAAGTATACTATGAAACCAAAGAGTCTCACAGAGAGTCTGTTTGATGATAATGTGAGAAAAAAGACCGTTCCTGAGAAACTCGCATATGTACTTAAGAAATTCTTTGGAAACGGAGTTGCACTTTGTCGCGACCATCAAGGAAATAGAGAGTGGTATGAGATAAACCCCTCTACTATGACGATTGATAGTTGGAGAAATCTTTATGCTAGAATTATCAACTACTGTAAGAAGGTAGATGGATTGGAGATAAAACAAGACACTCTTCCATCATTTGGGACAGTCAAAGGATATAGGATTGGAGACGATACTTATTGGATGTATTTAAATACAGTTAAGTACGGAGAGAGAAGGATTCATGTAAGTAAAGAATTCTATGAATGTGGAGCTCTTCCTCAGGATCAGAAAGGCGTTACTCAACGCGGTTGGGAAGAGTGGCAAAGACAAAGATTATAATATGAAGCATTTAGTTAATTATATAAACGAAGGAATATTTGGTGATAACATCAACTCCGCTATTAAAATCAACGGAATTGAGATATATGAACCGGATTGGAAACTGTGCGAAGATTATTTTAAAAAAAGACGTAAAAAGTACTTTGGAACCAAGGCTTCTGGACTAAACGTAGCGGGAATTCAAACAAAGGTTGTTGTTGAGTTGGGCGATATGAGTGATGAATATAATATTTTATATAATGAAGATGATTGTATTGTTGCATCTGCAGTAGACGGGGGAGATATATACGTCCTCTGTCCCGAAACAATATATATGTGTCATGAGGCATTATGTGTGATGGGAAGTAGTTATGAGTTCTCCCTAAACGACATAGATGATGCTAATGACTTTGATATATCTTTCAATTGGTATCCTCGGGGAGGATGGGCATGGATCGGTGGATTACATAGTGGTAATTGGGAACACAAAATGAAGAAAGCTGGATTTGAGAGTTTAGTAGGATACATTCCCGACACTATTTCGAAGAAAGCAAGAGATATAATAAAAAAGTATACAAAAGATTAAATTTTTTGGAATTATTTTGTATTATATAAACATGAGACAGACAATTGGACATATTGGTATTTGCGGACAGCGCCAAGGTTGGTGTGGTGGCAATGCTATGCTCAAGTAAGTCTATCTCTAGGTGAAGATAAAAAGTTTATAAGATAGGACGAAGATCACTTGAGCGAGAAAGGTTCAGGTGATTTTTTTGTTAGGTCTTTGACAAGTTGAATATATAATGTCTGGGTGTCCGAGTTGGTCAGGAGGCGGTCTGCAAAACCGTTGATAGTCAATGACTTACGCTGGTTCGAGTCCAGTCCCAGACTCCTAATGCAGCATTCGTATAAAAGTAATTATGCGACATTGCCAATGTCGAGACGCTGGAGCGTTACCAGTATGCTGCTCAAATGAATTGCGGGAAAGGTGTAACTGCTTTGCATATCTGATTTCCACTCAGAAGGCTGCGAGTTGGAGTCTCGCTTCCCGCACAAATTGGTCCTTGGTGTAATGGTTCAGCATTTCCGGCTCCAACCCGGACGATAAGGGTTCGAATCCTTTAGGATCAGCAAAAATATAGCGGTATAGTATAAAGGTTTATTATCTCGGTCTTTGAAACCGTAGGATGCCAGTTCGAATCTGACTACCGCCACACTAAAGTTTTTTGATAAGTTTGATAAATATTAATGGGTATCTAGCGCAATTGGTCAGAGTCCCGGTCTGATACACCGGAGGTTCCGAGTTCGAGTCTCGGGGTACCCACAGGCTTGCTGGTGTCACAAGCTCAAAAACTTGACACTATTATATGGAGTCGTTCGACTAGCGGTCAATGTCACCGGGTTGTGGCCCCGGGAGGAGAAATCCTCAGCGTCGGTTCGAATCCGACACGATTCCCAAAAATACTTATAATATCTACAAGCGAAAGAAGCGTGTTCAAGTCTGTAGAGCTGATTGAAGTGATAGTTTATGAGGTTAAAACATTCGCTGTAAAATTTGAGGAAGTGGCCATCACCTCTCTGAGATACAATGTAAGTATTTAAAATATGTCCGGTTCATTCAATGGAAGGATTTCAGAATACGAATCTGAGCATAGGAGTTCGAATCTTCTACCGGATACTAGTTTAATGGATTAATTTATAAAGAGGGGGTTTGATTTTATTATATTTATATATGTATAAATGTAAATATTGTGGAAGGGAATTTGAAAGTAAAACTCAACTTGGAGGACACACTGGGTTTTGTAAATTAAATCCTAATAGGGAACAGAATTTAAAAATTTTAAATTTTAATAGAGCTCATATAGACTATAAAAATATTCACAACATTATTTGTAATTGCAAATATTGTGGTAAAACTTGTGGAAACAAAGGAGCATTAATTAGACATGAAAATAATTGTTGCGATAATCCTTTTATAACTCCATCAAAATCAGCTTTATATAAAAAAGATAAACAATATAGAAAAGAACATAATATTAATATTAGGAAGGGGAGAAAGTTATCAAACGAGCATAAACAGAAAATTCGCGAAGGATATTATAAATGGATGTCTGAACATCGAGAAGAATTTTTAAATTATAGCAAAGGTCAATCTAAAGCGTGTGAACACTTTAAACAAATTTTAAAAAATAACGGAATTGACTTTATTGAAGAATATACTCCGTATTGGAAGGAAAGAGGATTTCGTTTAGATATAGCATTTCCTGATGAAAAAATAGGAATAGAAATAAATGGTACTCAACATTATAATAGAGACGGTGAATTAAACGAAACATCAAAAGAAAAACAACAGTTTTTTGAAAATCGAGGATGGAAAATAATTCAGATCTATTATAATGATGCTTATAAAGAAAATCCTAAATGTTTAAACGACATACTATCTCTTCCCATTAGAAACAAACAATATATAAGAGAAGATATAGATGAGAGACTTAAAAACAAAATAGAAAAACAAAGATCTAAACAAGAAAAATTTGAACATTGGAAAGCTCATCAAGAATATTTAATATCAAGAAAAATAGAAATATTAAATAATCTTATAAAAAATTCAGGAATTGATTTTTCAAAGCAGGGTTGGTCTACAAAAGCAAAAGAATACTTACAATCTCGCGGTGAGCTATATAGAAAAGATATATATAGGGATTTAAAAAAATACTTTCCTGATTTTTTAAATGATGAAAATACCTTTCGAAGAAGAACTTCAGGACAAGGAACTTGTTGGATTAATAAAAATGGAATAAACAAAAAAATTAAAAGAGAATTGTTGGAGGGTTTTTTAGAGGAAGGTTGGTTAAAAGGTAGAATAATTTAAATATGCAGCCATAGTATAGCTGGTTAAGTACGTATCCTTGGTATGGATAAGACATCGGTTCGATTCCGGTTGGTTGCTCAAAATAAATAGCAGTGTAGCGCAATTGGTTAGAGCACCAGTCTCTGAAACTGGGGGTTGAAAGTTCAAATCTTTCCACTGCTACAAACGCTCCTTTCGTTCAACGGTGGAGGATATCTGTTTTGTAATCAGAAGATGCTGGTTCGATTCCGGTAAGGAGCTCAACCATATGCCTCTGTAGTTTCAATGGGAGAATCCCTGTTTCGTAATCAGGTGGCGTTGGTTCGAATCCAATCAGGGGCTCGGGTGGGATTTCTAAATTAATTTAGAAATCCTTATATTTTATATAGATGTATCTGTGTGTTAATAATATATTTAAAAAGATATTGCCATACATATTAATGGTAATATTAGCGTTGTCGTGTGCGAAAAATGAAATATATTATTCATCAGGCGATTATGAGATACAGATTATACCGGAGATAACATATGATTATAAATTAGGCAATGATTTTATATATTACTGGGATGAATTTGCATGGGGTGATATAGGATATAAAAATCATGACATGATTTACGAAGATATTTATGTAAATAACAAATTTGTTATTTGTAAACCCGCATATAAATCTCCAATTAATGTATTGACATCAGATATAGTGGATTGTGTAATAAGCACATACGACTTACAAAATTCAAACCGCAATTATTTAATATCAACTGATAAAAAAGAAGGATCAGTATTTTCTTTTTTAAATCAATATCCTATATATGAACAACCCGAAGAAATATGGAGTTCCACTATAGATAATATGGATTGTAATATACACGGATATGATTGGGATATTAACGAAGAAGGGTATTATTCAAGAAAAATACATAGTAAACTTTCACCACAATCTTTTATATATGTAATACAGATAATTATATATAATGATTTGAAAGACGATACGTGGGGACCAATGGAATTAGATTCTTTGATTTTATCTGGAATGTCTAATGCCAGAAATATAAAAACACAAAAATCCTTAAATGATCAATGTAATATTTTCGGCGATATAAAATTTGGTCGAGGTGATTTAGATAAATATGTTTTTTGTAGTAGAATAGTTACTTTCGGAATTCCAGCTGCATATCAGGACGATAGTTCATGGGACATATCTGATACATTCGAATGTCATATCGGATTCGAAATAATATTAATTAATAACATAGAAAGAAAAGTTAAAGTAAATGTTTCAAATAGGGTAAAAAGTATACCCATGGGTGGGTTAATTAATATTGAATTAAATTATTCGGATATATATACGAATGATCAATCTACCGGAGGAATTGATGTTGGTGTAGGAGGATGGGATTCTGACGAAATAAATATAACCATTTAAAATTATTATTTATAAATAAATCAAAGAAAAAGAAAATGAAGAAATTTTTAATTTGCTTAATGTCCGTATTATTCATATTCATTGGATGTTCTAAAATGGATATTCAAGATACAGATATTAATTATGACAGAACAGAAATTGTATTCAATAGTGGATTGATTACAAAGGCAGCAACCATAGTTGATGGAACAACTCTTCCTAATGATTGGAAATTTGGTATCGCCGCTTCTTATACCACCGGAGGTTATGATGAAACACTTGCGGAATATACACAGCCTGCCCCCGATGCGACGGATTTCTTTGGTGGATTCAAAGAGGTTGTGAAAGTAGATTCGTTGGGTAAGAGTTTTTATAGAGTATCTGATGGCACTTATTACTGGCCTAGAACAGGATCCATGACCTTCTATGCACTTGCTAATGGTACAACCAAACCCAATGCAACATGGGATAAAACCAATGCAAAACTTACACTCACTGGGTATGATCTTGGAGTGATTGATAATCAGAAGGATTTACTTTATGCGAAGGCCGTTGTAACTGATGTGGCTGAATCCACGGAGAAGGCAGTTGATATTAATTTCAATCATACTCTTGCTCAGATCATATTTAAATTTAGCAAATCAACTATTCTTAATTCAACTACTGTTAACGTCACCAGTGTTATAGTAAGTGTCCCAAAGACAATCGCTGATTTTGATAGCAGTGTGAGTAGTTATTGGACGAATCTTTCTGGTGGTGCTAATATCCCAGTATTATCTTCGAGTTATACATGCACAGCTACTCCGACAGTGGCTGGTGAGGCAATTTTGGTTTTTCCGCAAACATTACCGGATAATGCTATTGTAACTATTAATTATCAGACAAATGTTTTAGGTTGGGCTCGAAACAGAACTGCTGTTATTAAAGGTAGTGCGCTTAAAGGTGAATGGTTAGCAGGTCACAAATACACATATAATATTGAAGTTTCTACTTCCGAAATTCTTTTCACTTCTAACGTGAATAATTGGACTGATGATGGTAATGTGATTTATTAATACCCCATTAAATCAAAATTCAAAAGGAACCTTTACAGAGGTTCCTTTTTTAGTATATTATATTATGTATAAAATCTCAAAAGATCGTTTTGGAGAATGGCCAATTAAGTTCTGGTGGTATACGAAAAAGAAAGGTATGACTATGGAGGAGGTTATTGACAAAGATCTTGATTGGTTCCTTTGGGCTGTAACTACATTCCAGAATGTTACCCCGGAGCAAGCAGAGTACTTTAAAAAACAAACAGGAAAATCTCTTAATCCTCGTCTCATACAGGATGTAGAACCATACGAGTACAAACCCGGAGATACTGAAGAGATGTATATGGAGATATGTAAAACACAGGATCTCCACGGGACTATACGTAAGTGGAGAGGGGAAGAAATATTATTATTTTAATATGGACGCAACAGAAGAGTGGCTTAGATATATAGAAAGCCAAGTAATAATGAAAGAATACAATATAAAAGGATATTCTAACGAAGAAAACGAAGAAAATACTAAAGATAATGAAGATGTTTAGTATATATAATTTGTAAGAAGTTTAACTTTAATTTATTATTATCTATGTACGCAAGCAAAAGAAGTGTTGCAAAGGCTCAGGGTCTGAATGCAGAGAAGTCTAAGAACTATAATAATAACAAGTTTCACCATCGTGGGATGCAGAAAGACCATATCCAGATTACTCCTGATGGAAAGGTCATCCAGCACTACAAGATGGATTCCCGGAACGCTCAGGTGATGAAGATGTTCAAGGCTGCTCAGGCTAAGGCAGCGGAAACTGCGCCTGAGGAAACGCCTGAGACTAAAGACACTACTGATAAATAAAAATTAAGAATAGAGACGGTGGATCGACAACCACCCCGCGACAGATACGAAGAGTCAGATATCTCAGCGGTAGTTGACCTGAAATGGTCTTGGAAGATACAGGTTTAAAACACTATTCTTTTTATAATCCCGCTATAGATCAACTGGCTGGATCACGTCTCTCATAAGGACGAAGTTGGTAGTTCGAGTCTACCTAGCGGGACACCAAAGTTGAAATGACTAATAGTAGAGGGTAGCATAGGTAATTAGTAATGCGACTATTAGTTTACTAGCTAGATTTCAACTTTTTAGAAATTTGCGGATTAGTGTAATGGTAAAACGTGAGGCTCATAACCTCAAGACAGTAATTGCTTGTCCAGGTTCGAATCCTGGGTCCGCTACTAAACATCGCGGGGTGTCTGAAGTTGGTATCAGGTAGGGCTCATAACCCTATGGCAGAAAAGTAAGTCCCTCGGAGGTTCGAGTCCTTCTCCCGCTACAAAGAAATATGCCCTCATGGTGTAATGGAAGCACATTTCTCTTCTAAAGAAATTGTAGGGGTTCAAATCCTCTTGAGGGTACCAGACGTAGGGTGAGGGAGTGGCAAATTCCATTCATATCTGAGACAATCAACAATTGGGTGTTCGATCTCTAAATATGAGAAAGTTGGTGGTGCACATAATCGATAACAATCCAACACTCGCGGACTACAAATAAAGGAACTCATATGAGTTCCTTTTTTAATTTTGATAAACAGGTACTTCCGTGTTCCTTCCATTCACGAACCAATACTTTACTTTCGTCACCTCACCATCTACAACAGTATTGACTTCTCTCACATAAGGAACGTTCATCTTCCCGTTTTTAACAAGGTTATACAAATCGCGTAATCCTTGTGAGTTATATATGGATTTATCAGCAAACTCTCGTACTGTTTGTATTGTCTCTGCTGCAGCCCCGAGGACTCTGGATATGCTTTCTGGTATAATGCCCGGCTCAAGAGAGATTTCTTCTACTTGGAGATTCCCGTAAGGCACTGAAGAGAACCTGGTGCATATTCTCAATGACCACCCCGACCCTGCTCCATAAGCACTTTCACTACTCTTATATATAGTTGCTTGTCCGTTCACTCCATTCTCCTCGCAATCTCCTGTGAAGTACATCCCCATGGGAACGTCTTTTGTAGTTACATTGTTGTCACTATCGAGAATATCATATAGAACCACTATTGAATTGAATGTAAAGGAATCACTTTCTGTATCAGTTGTGATATCCATAAATTCATCCCAAGGTGAGACACCTGCTGTCACACCACTCCATGTCTTTGGAACAGTGATGGTGGCGGTGGTAAGTGGAGAGAGTGGAATTGTATCTTCTTGATCCTTCCATCCATGAATATAGTATTTGTCGTCATTTCCAAGTTCATTATCAAAAGAAATTGTTGTAAATGAAGGGAGAGATGATTTGTATGTACAGATAATAGGAGATGATTCAGATTCAATACTGATAATGATATCAGCAAAACCATCTTCCCAAGACGTCGCATCTATGTCTCCAATATAGGAGATTCTGTTTAAAAGGTTATCTGTTGAATCTCCATTTGAATACATTGCTCGGAGACAATTTATAAAATACAGAGAGAATTCTTTTGGAGTAAGATCCTTGTCGTTATTTTTTATTGCAGTTACTCCATTTTCAAACACATTTTGGAAATACCCTGATATATACTTTGTGGGATCATCGCCAAACGGAGATTCCGACCCCACCATAGTAAGGTTTTTTGCATTTTCAACAGCAGCGCTGTCGACGGTCATGCATATGAATCGCGATGGTCGAACTTTAATAGTGGAGTCATTCACTGACCTGGATAAATCCTCCACATACTGAGAGAAAAGAAGGAAATTACCGTTGAGCTTATTAATTGGATTAAATATGTTGCAAATACTATTCATGTATAAATAATAACAGTTATGACTATTTAAGTCATGTTTTTAATTTGAGAATTGAATGTCATTATTATTTTGACATATAATCAAAGAAATAAATAAAAACAAATTAACTAATATGAGTCTTCCAATACATTTACAGAGTATCAAGTCCAGTGGTGTATATAGATTTGTTTATGACAAATCAGTCATGAATAATCAGCTAACTGCAGAGACGCTTCGTCTCCTTGTAGGTTACTCCGATAAAGGCCCTTTTAATACTCCTGTTTACATCACTTCCCGTGATGAATTTATTCGCACATACGGCAATATTTCTAAGAGACTTGAGAAGAAAGGTGTATACTTCCATAGACTTGCTCTTCAGGCACTTAATGCGGGTCCTATTCTTTGCTTAAACCTTAAGAATTTCGATACCGAAGATCTCGATTGGGCAAAGTTCAATCCGAGTGATATATATAATATCACGAAAGAAGGCACCCCTCGTAGGGTTACGACAGTTTATGACACTAATCGATTCTGGACTGTGAAAGCCGAAGATCAAGTTGATCCAGCAACTACAAATACAAAGTATATTGTAATTACCACCACAGATACTAAGGATGCTGATTGCTCAATCATCATGCGTAAGGCAGTGCCTGCAGAATACAATCTCACCATTCGTGAGTACTATGCTGGTACCGGGGATGAAATGCCTGAATATCTCGAATCAATTCAAGACACCCTTCTTAATGATTATTTCATGGATGTGTATGTATTCCGTGGTAAGTTTACTGAAGATCTTTGTAAGCCTGGTGCGCCCCTTGGTAAGTACTTCAATGTAACTGGAACAGGTGATAATGCAGTTATCACTCTCGAAGAAAATTACGTTGATGCTTTCGGTGAGCCAGCAGACGCGCTCATAGCACTCGCAAGCGATCCTGCATCTAACTATATCGCTGGTTATCAAGGAACAACTATTCCTTTCTTCAAGAACGCTAACGGAAGTTATGTATCTCTTGATATTCTCTTCAATGCTGATTACTCAAGTCATAAGATGTTGATGAATATGAACGAGGATATTCTTACTGCATCCAACGCATCAACGTTACTTACTGTTCCTTATCTTGATAGCGAAAATCATGATATGGCTAATGATACTATTACTTATTACTCAAGACAAACCGTAGCGGGTACCGGTGGAGCTGCTGATAAGTATTATTATACAGTAATTTCAACCCCTACTTCTTCTCAAAAAAAGAAGGCAGTTGAATACACTGGAACGAGCGCTATTCCTACAACATCCGAAACCTCTACAACAACTGATTATGGTGAAATAGTATATGTTTCTGCAGCCAGTGGTAATTCGATTAAACCTCTTGAGCTCAATGGATTCACATACAATACTCCTGCAGACATCGTAGAAGCAAGCCTTGGTGTGATCACTGGTGAGTATGGTAAGGGTCTTCAGGAAGCTCTTACAAATCGCGTAGATGTTGAATATCACTATCTTATTGATACATTCGATACGACTACATCTAATAACAAAATTACACTTTCTGCACTTGCAAAGAAAAAGGATAACTGTCTTGCAATTCTTAACTTCCCTAAGGTAAAGGAATTTATTAAGATCATGCCACAGACTGATAAGACACTCGATTGGAGTAAGGTTATTAAAAACTTCATTCGTCCCGGAGCTAGCGAAGGTGATAGCTGGTGTGGCTACTTCACACAGGTGGTAGTTACTGATGGTACTGTCAGAACAACAATCCCTAGCGCTGGTCTTGTAAGTAACCTCTTCATGGATAAGTGGACAAGCCGTCAGCCTTATTACATTGTTGCAGGTAGTCAGTATGGTCGTCTTCTTGATGGACAGCTTGTTGGTCCGGATTATGGATTCTCAAAGGCTGATCGTGATGTACTCGAACCTTATGGTATCAATGTGATTGTCTACGAACCAAGACGTGGAACTTATATTAACTCTGAACAGACCGCAAAACAGGTTCCTGTAAGTGCTCTTAGTAAGATTCACATCCGTGAACTTGTTATCTATCTTCAGGATGAGATTGCAGAGTTGCTTGAGAGTTATCGTTGGGAGCTTAACACCCAGGTTCTTCGTGACAAGGTAAAGGCTCGTGCAGATGTCATTCTTGAAACTGTTAAGAACAACGGCGGTGTATATGATTACTTGAACGTCTGTGACGAAAGCAACAACACTGCAGAAGCAATCGACAATGAGTTCTTAGTTCTTGATACTCATATTGAGCCCGCTCGTGGTGCTGGTAAGATGGTTGAACAGCTCTATATCTACAGAACAGGTGAGATGCGTTCAGTACTTCTTCAGGGATAATCCTTGAAAATCTTAAAAATTAAAAGACCTCTTATCAGAGGTCTTTTTTTTATTTATTATTTAAGTAATTAAATTGAATATTCCATGAAAACACTTTCCGAATACATAAACGAAGCAATGTTTGATAAGTCTTTAATCAAAAAAGGATTAGTTAACGACCACCCACAAACCAAAGAAGAACTGCTTGATAGTATAAGAAAATATATTGACATTCTTAAACTCCGTCGCGATGAGACCGTTGATCTTAATTGGATAGATACATCGAAGATTGATGATATGAGTGGGTTGTTTGAGGACAAGGCCACAAAGAGAGATCTAAATTATGATGTAAGTGAGTGGGATGTAAGCAATGTGACAAATTTTGCCAATATGTTCTCTTGGTGTAAGAATTTTAATTGTGATCTCTCAGGTTGGGATGTAAGCTCTGGAAAATACTTTGGTGGTATGTTTACGCGTTGTGTAAATTTCAAAGGGGAAGGATTAGATAATTGGAAGATTGATCGAGGAGCAAATACATACCAAATGTTTAAAGGATGTAGAAGTATAGAGTTACCTTCTTGGGCTGATAAATACATGAGTTAAAATAAAAAGACCTCTTAATCAGAGGTCTTTTTTAATTCTTTAATCAACGCATCCGCCATCCTTAAT
>Ga0310691_10001801_pt1 | contig 30921 bp, 24 predicted proteins | sample 176DNAGHGlowgp2_FD_203887 | JGI IMG/M metagenome (GOLD analysis project Ga0310691, IMG submission 203887) | Sheep rumen microbial communities from Palmerston North, Manawatu-Wanganui, New Zealand - 1766 DNA GHGlow gp2 (v2) (version 2) | ecosystem: Host-associated > Mammals > Digestive system >... | reverse complement strand
AACCACGATCTCAAATTTAATGAGATACTGTTCCACAGGGGCATTTGAATACTGCACGAATCCCGCTACGTCATTCATATCAGAACTCATGCTCACTATCCAGTTATAGTCCTTATAAAGTGCTGAATAGATGACTTTCTGTGAGATACTGCCGTCCTCTTCCTTCTCCATGCAGGTGTAGAGCGCAGATCCGTCCTCTTTCAGAGCATCAAGCTCTTCCTGTAAGTATTCTTTTCCCTCCGCATCCTTTTCCTCTGTGGAAAGGAGTCTCCCTGCAGATGACGGTTCCTCGGGGTTTACCACTCTTACGGCATAGTTCCTGCCCCCATCATAATTCCGGATCTCATTTATCCACATCCAGGTATCGCCTTTGAATTCATTATACATGACCTTCTGTTCGATGCTGTTCTTGACGATGTTATTCAATGTCTCTTTTGTGATACCGTAAATGATGGATATATTTCCGGTCTTAAAAAAGTCTGCCGAGACAAAGCTGTTTTCAATCACGCTCTCATCACCGTTCCACGCATCTCCAAGAAGTCCCGCAGAATCTAAGAGCACGTCATTGGTCCTCGTATCATAGGCCATATAGGTCCAGTTGTCGCTGTCAGGCCTTCCGTCAAAGTATTTCTTTACTTCCTGCTCCGGCGATCCCTCAGCCTCTTCTGTCAGACTGTGAACATAGTCTATACAGTTTTCCACCTGGTCTTCGTACTCACTGGTGCGCACTTCCCTCTCAGTCAATATATCCTTTATCAGGTTATTTACAGTATGCTCCAGAAACTCCTGTCTTAGTTCAAAAGCATTGGAATAGAGCTGCTCGGTATAGAGGGTCCTGACCTTGGAAAATGCCTGGTGGAGGAGCACCAGTATCATGAGAGTCATAAAGATAACTATGGATATTGTCTGAGGTCTTACTTTCTGCTTATCGTTCATAGGCGTTACTTCTTTCACTTACCACTGCGTTAGCGAAGGATCTTATCCTTGAGATTCTTCGCTCCGCTCAGAATGACATTAATACTATGATTCAAATGGCTTTTTGAACAAGTTCAAACGCCATTTTGGACTTTTGGCGTTTGTATCATTAATACTATGATTCAAATGCCATTTGGACTTTTGGCGCTTATATCTTACTATAATACTCCTAACCCACAATTTGCGCAAAAAAGAAGTCCACTGCAAATGCAGTGGACCTCTTAATCCTCATCCGTCAAACCCACAGGCCTGATGGATCAACGATATATTAGTCGTAAAGGTTAGGAGCGATCTCAGGATCGTCGATGTTGTCAGCGTTGTACCAATATCCGTTTGTAGGAAGGTCAGATACTGTCTCGCCGTTTGCTGCCTTTGTAAGAGCATACAGGCAGTAGTAACCCATCATCAGAGGAGACTGGGTAACTGCACCATACATTGTGCCGTCCTTGATAGCGCCCTTGATAACAGAACCTGCATCGAAGCCTACACCGATAACTTCGCCTGCTGCTGCGTCTGTTCCAAGAAGGTTCAGGTTAGAGTTAGCTGCGAGAAGTCCCTCAGCTGCTGTCTGGTTAGAACCGAATACACCGATTGTATCTTCCTTTGAAAGGATTGTGGAAGCCTCAGTTGTGCAAAGCTCAACAGTTGTCTGTGCAGGAACTGCAACTTCGATAACAACGTCTGCTGAAGCCTCATCACCGTCAGCACCTTCTGCTGCGTTTACATAGAACTCGTTACCTGTTACAGCAACGGTCTTTCCGTCAGCCTTAAGAAGCTCGATCATCTTGTTGATGAATCCAAGACCTCTCTGCTGGATGTTAAGAGCTGTAGCGTCCTGGTTGATCTCACCGATACGAACCTGCTTGTCAGCGCTTCCGATAACGTCCTTAAGAGCCTCGTGCATGTTCTCAGCTGCAACCTCACCTGCCTGAGTATTGTCTGTAGCTACTGTAGCTACTACAGATCCGGCGGGAGCATCAGCAACACCGGTATCGAAACATACAACAGGGATTCCTGCATCCTTTGCATCCTGAAGAGAATCAAGAACGGATGTGGTATCGCAAGCTGCAAGACCAATTCCTGCGGGCTTTGATGTGATGTCTGCATTCAGCATGTTAACCTGGTCAGCGATATCTGACTCAGAGTTGGGGCCGTGTGCATCATAGGTGATGCCCAGCTCTTCTGCTGCCATATCCATACCCTTAAGGGCTGCCTGCCAGTATGTGGACTGGAATGACTTAACGTCGATAGCGAAATTGTAAGCTTCATTAGCTTTTGTTCCCTCGAACTGGGTTCCAGCAAGCTTGTCATTGTCGCCAGCGTTTGCTGTAGCTTCTTCTGCAGGAGCTGCTTCCTCTTCTGCGGGAGCTGCTTCCTCTTCTGCAGGAGCTGCTTCCTCTGTTGCAGGAGCTGCTTCCTCTGCAGGAGCTTCAGCTGCGGGAGCCTCTGCTGCGGGAGCTTCTGCTGCTGCACCTGCTCCGCCGCATCCTGCGAGAAGTGATGCTGTCATAGCAGCTGTAAGTAATGTTGCCAGTAACTTCTTTTTCATGTTTTTTCCTCCTTTAAAGCTTTACGCTTTTAGAATGTAGTGCATATATAAACGGCACCTTGCCGTTGCACACGAATTGGATTGTAACCCTTAATTATTAAGGATTTATTATGGAAATCCTTATTATTTTATTTCAGCCCTCATCCACCGCTAAAGCGGTCCCCCTTCCCCCGAAGGGGGAAGGCTATTTTAGGCTGTTTTCAGCTATTATCGTCTTTATTCGAATGCTGCTCTTCTCTGCTTTATGACATCGATGAGAACGGCGCCTATAAGGACAAGTCCGGTCACTATCTGCTGCCAGTTAGCTTCCAGTCCGATGTAGGGAAGACCTGTCTTTAAGAGCTGGATCACGAATACTCCCAGCATGGTACCTACTATGGATCCTGCGCCTCCTGTAGGTGAGACACCGCCGACTATGGCACCGCCGATAGCATCAAGCTCGATTCCTGCTCCGGTTCCGGGCTGGATCGTAGGTATGGCTGCCGCATATGCAAGAGATGCGAGTCCTGCGAAAAGTCCGCTTAATGCATAGGCTGTGATGTGATAAGCCTTAACATTAACTCCGGAAAGTCTCGTAGCTTCTTTATTACTTCCGATAGCTATGGTATATCTGCCGACTCTTGTGTGGTTTAATACGAAGCTCATGATGATGACCACGATCGCAAGAACGATGACACCGACGGGATAGTTCATGGCATTTCTGCCGGCTCCAACTGTGATCTTAAATATATTGTGGAACCATCCGCCCTCAGCCTTGGCACCGGGCCAGGGAATCGCAAAGCTGTTGGCACATATGGATCCCAGACCTCTTGTCATCATACAGGTACAGAGAGTTGCAAGGAACGGAGGCAGATCCATGACCGCTACCAGCACTCCGTTTATGATACCTATCAAAAGTCCGAATAATACAGCAACGATAAGACCTACCCATGTGGGGAATCCCTTCTGTACTACGAGGAATCCTCCCGTCAGTCCGTAGCATATCATTCCGGTACCTATGGACAGGTCAACACCCCCGGTAATAAGGGGGAATGTCACTCCGATAGCGAGAAGCAGGATGTAATATGTGGAATCCAGCATCATTACCAGAGTGGAATATTTGCGGAAGTCCTTACTGATCAACGAGAACACCACGTAGAGAATCGCTACTATGATCAACACTATGAATTTCTGATCCGCAAGGATACTTAATGATTTCTTTTTCTGCATTTCAGCCTCCACTTACGCTTCCATCTGGCGTGTAGCCTTGTCCATTATAAGTTCCTGAGTAGCCTCTTCTATCTTGACTTCTCCGGTCTTCTTTCCTTCACACATAACCACGATCCTGTCACTCATACGGAGGATCTCGGTCATTTCAGAGGATATCATGATAATGGACTTGCCCTCGCTAGCAAGCTTATTCATGAGCTTATAGATCTCATTCTTGGCACCTACGTCAATACCTCTCGTGGGCTCGTCAAAAATGAGGATATCACTGTTACGCACCAGCCATTTGGCTATGACCACCTTCTGCTGGTTACCTCCGGAAAGATTGACCACCAGCTGATCCGATGAAGGAGTCTTGGTATCAAGCTCTTTTATGTACTTCTCGGTGATCTCCTTCTCTTTCTTCTTATTAATGAAGATACCGCTCATGTAGTCTTCCAGAGTAGCCATTGTGGAGTTCTCAATGATAGACTTGCCCACCACGATACCAAATCTCCTGCGGTCCTCTGAAAGATATCCGATACCGTGCTTAACCGCATCCAGAGGAGAATTTATCTCCACCTTTTCTCCATTGATATAGATGTCGCCGCTCTGCTTTGCATCCGCCCCGAATATGGCTCTCGCTGTCTCGGTACGTCCTGCTCCCATAAGTCCGGAGAATCCAAGGATCTCTCCCTTACGAAGCTCAAAGGACACATCCTGAACCATCTTTCCTGCATTTAAGTGCTCTACCTTCAGTACCACAGGAGCATCATCGGGAACATGGCTCTTTTCCTTGGGCTTCTCGTATATGACACGACCAACCATCATGTTGATGATGTCTTCCTTTGTACACTCTTCCGTGATGAGAGTTCCTACATATCCTCCGTCTCTCATGACTGTGACGCGGTCAGTGATGACCTTGATCTCATCCATTCTGTGTGAGATGTAGATGATACCAAGCCCCTGCTTTCTCAGATCCCTGATGATAACGAAGAGATCCTCGATCTCCTTCTCTGTAAGGGCTGCTGAGGGCTCGTCAAAGATAATGAGCTCCGCATTATGGGAAATAGCCTTTGCTATCTCGCACATCTGCTGCTTTCCTACTGTAAGCTCGCTCATTTTCTCGGTAGGATCTATTTCTATATGAAGTCTGTCAAACAGAGCCTTCGAGTCTGCGATCATCTTCTTATCATCGATGCGGAAGCCTTTTCTCGGCTCACGTCCGATGAATATATTCTGGGCAACCGTCAGGTCTCCCACCATGTTGAGCTCCTGATGCACGATAACTACACCGTTATCCTGAGCCTCTCTCGTATTGTGGAACTCAACCTCTTTTCCTTTGTATTCGATAGATCCGGAATCCTTCTTGTAGATACCGGTCAAAACTTTCATCAGTGTGGACTTGCCGGCACCGTTCTCTCCCATAAGAGCGTGAACTTCGCCTCTTTTAACCTCGAGACGCACGTGATCCAGCGCATGCACTCCGGGGAAAGATTTGTCAATGTCCTTCATCTTTAAGATTACTTCGCCCATGTCTTCTCCTTCCCTTAGTTCCTTCTGCGCCTTGCCATTACATCGGCATATACGGCTATGATAACTATGATACCGGTTATGATGAGCTGTATATCCTTTGTAAGCTTGAGAGCCAGGATGCCCTCCTGCAGAAGTGATATGATAAGCACTCCGATAACGGTACCGCTGATGGATGCCAGTCCTCCGGCCATGGAGGTTCCACCCATTACGCAACCCGCGATCGCTTCGTTATTATAAGTATCGCCGTATCCGGGCTGTACCGTTGTGTATGTACCAACGAAGAATATGGTAGCTATTCCCACCAGAAGTCCGCACATTACATATGCGCACATCTCCCACTTCTTCGTATTGACACCTGAAAGTCTGACAGCCTCTTTATTACTGCCGAGGCAGATGATATAACGTCCGAACTTTGTATTATTGAGAATGATGGCACAGATAATGGCTGCACCCAGGAAGAAAAAGAGCCCTGTAGGCACGCCGCCCATCTTTACCATGTTTCTGAACCAGCCGTTGGGATCCTGTGATCTGGGCCAGCTCACTGACTGGGTCTTCGTAAATACGGATGCGATACCCTTTGCCATATTCATGGATGCCATTGATACGATGAAAGGCGGTACTGACCAGTATGCTACGAGATATCCGTTCCAGATACCGAAAAGCGTCCCTATGGCTATGCTTATCAGAAGGCATAATGCCATTGGTACGTGGTACATTGTGAGGCAGTACCCGGATATCAGACCACAACAGAACATAACCGGTCCGATAGAGAAATCAATTCCTCCGGTGGCGATCACGAATGTAACCCCCAGTGATAAAAATCCAAGAAAATAAGCGTAGTTCAGCGCCCCGAGAATATGACTCATTCCCACGAATCCCGAGCCGGTCACAGCCGGTACCAGGATCGAGAAAAAGATATACATGAGAATGAGCACGCCACAGAGAACCACTCTGTTAAATCCGACTTTTTTTACGATCGGATTTTGTTTGATTGTTTCCATCTTTACCCTCCCAAAAACATCTTTTCACCTGATATATGGGTGAAACGTTTCGCTCTTTGGCAATTATCCTATAAAAAATATCTAATGTCAATATGTTTTTTAAACATTCTTCACAGACCCGCCTTCAAGCATTCTGGTACTTAGTATAATATTGATATGTCCGTCGCTGCCAACTCTTCCCTTTTTTTCTTTTTTCTCGTTGATCCTCTGCATGAGTATTTCCACGCCCTTCTGACCGAAACGTTCCATGGGCTGTTCCACAACCGTAAGCTTAGTTTTTAATACCCTTGAAAGCATCAGATTATCGAAGCCGACTACGGAGATATCTTCGGGATAGCTGACCTTTGCCTCATTAATAGCCATCACAACCCCGATATTTATCCCATAATTTGTAGCCAGTACAGCTGTAGGGCGTTTCTTCAGCGTGAGTATCCGGTTCATGGCATTATATCCATGCTCGATGCTGTGGGTTCCTGCCAAAACATATTCCTCCGGAATCTTTAATCCGGCATCCTCCATGGCAGCCTTGAATCCGGCGTATCTTTCCCTGCCGGTATATTCGGACTTTGAACATATAACCGCTATATCCCTGTGTCCATGCTGTATGAGATACCTTGTCGCATCGGCGGCGGCTTCCCGGTTATTGATGACTACACTGTCAAGTGACCTGTCACTATACTGCCTGTCGATCAGGACCACCGGGATATTGGCGGAAAAGGCCGGATCCAGTACCGAGGACTGTCCCGCAACGGGCACGGAAATGATACCGTCCACCTTTTTATTCACAAGGAAACGGATATTTTTCGCTTCTCTTTCTTCATCATTTCCCGCATCCACTATGAGCATCCCGTACCCGTGTCGGGAAAGCTGCAGCCCTATCTCATGGAGTATCACACCGTTAAAAACGTCAGTAATGTCGAATACGCTTACTCCCACTGTCCTAGTGCTGTTTGTCACGAGCCCCCTTGCGATCTCATTTACCCGATAGTCAAGCTTCTCAATGGCTGCTTCTATAAGCTCTTTATTCCTTGGCAGCACATTCCCGCCGTTTAAGTATTTTGAGATCGTCGCAAGGGAAAGACCTGTCTCTTCTTTTATGTCTTTTATCGTTGAAGGCATTATTATTGTCCTACTATAAATCCGTCCTCATCCCAGAGATCGTGCCAGTCATTCGCTCCCGGCCACAGGAATACCTGCCCTTTAACGAGACGGTTATTCTTTTCCATGGTGCCGATCGCTTTCATCTCATCATCGGAAAGAGGATCCTCTGTTACGCACTTAAGGTTTGCCACATAATTGTGGATGGAGAAGGGAATCGCCATTTCTCCACGCTGCTGCGCCCATTTAAGGCATATAAGAGCGGGATGAACACCGTGGTTCTTCGCGATCTCCACAAGGGTGGGCTCTGCCATATCGTTAATGTCTGTTTCCACAATGTCTCTCTCCGGACGTCTGGGACTTCCGAGAGGCATATACCCCACAGGCTGGATCTTGTGATCCACCAGATACTGCATGAGCTCATTCTGCTGGAAGCAGGGATGGATCTCCAGTTCGCAGGCTGCAGGAAGCACGTCAAGCTTCGGGAGCACAGCGTCGAGCTTCGGAATGGTAAGGTTTGAGATACCGATATTCCTGACAAGGCCTTCCTTCTGCAGGTCTACTATCTGTCCGTAGGTATCGCAGAATTCTTCAACCGAGAAAGGCTTGGAATCAGGGTTCCTGGAATCCACATCGCAATGGGGTGCGTGATAATTCGGGAAAGGCCAGTGGATATAGTACATATCCACGTAGTCAAGCTTCAGGTCGGAAAGGCTCTTTTTTAATGCTTCTCCCACTTTCCTGTGCATGTCGTTCCAGACCTTGGTCATGATAAAGAGCTCATCTCTCTTTACTACGCCCTCATCCATTACCTTTTTAAGAACATCTCCGATAAGATCTTCATTTCCGTAGCATGCTGCGCAGTCCACGTTCCTGTATCCTGAGCGGATAGCCCCTTCAACAGCCTTTGATACATCTTCAGCGCTGACCCTGTCGGAACCGAATGTTCCGAGACCTATGCAGGGTACCTCTTCTCCTGTGTAAAATTTCACCTTCGGCACTAAAGCCGGATCTACAAATTCTGCCATGATACTCCTTTCTTTTTCTCTACTGTCACCTTCGGCAGTATCTTCTCATAATCCTCCATAACGAAGAATCCGGTTTCTTCTCTCATCGCTGCAGCGCAGGACATGGCACTGGCTCTCGCCATCATATCCTCAACGCTGAGCTTATCTGCAAGGCTGGTGGCAAATCCCGCTATCATGGTGTCGCCACAGCCCACCGTGTTCACAGCTGTGATCTTTGGAACCTTCGCCCTGAATACTCCCTCGTCACAGACTACCACAGAGCCTTCGCCTCCCAGAGATACGACAACGTAGCTCACTCCTTTTTCGTGAAGCTTCTTCGCTGCTCCGATGACCTGGTCGATATCGTCACACGGAAGTCCTGTGAGCATCCTTATCTCGTCTTTATTCGGCTTTACGAGAGTCGGAAGCGCTTCCACACCTTTTTCCAGAAGCTCTCCGCTGGTGTCCAGTATCACAGGTTTTCCCTGGTCCTTAACGATCTTCACCAGTTCCTGGTATGCATGATAGTCAAGGCCCTTTGGAACGCTGCCTGACATTGACACCACATCTGCTTTTGTGACCAGGCTCTTGAAGTGCTCCTTGAATCCCTCGAATTCCTCAGGCTTTACCGTGAAGCCCGGCTCCAGGAACTCCGTCTCTTTTCCGGTGCTCTCATCATAGATATTGATGCAGGACCGGCTCTCATCATGTACATGGTAAAAATCACTTTTTACATTAAAGGGGATCAGCTGCTCCTCAATGTACTTACCGGCATGTCCTCCGGTAAATCCCGTTGCCAGTACATCAGCTCCGATGATGGCTGCGGGCTTTGATACATTCAGTCCCTTTCCCCCGGGGTAGTAGCTCGCTTCCTTAACGCGGTTAACTTCCCCTACATTATATGACTCCACCACATAGCGCTTGTCTATTGAGGCATTAAGTGTAACTGTTAACAGCATATTTCCTCCTAAGCCTCACTGTCGATAAGGATCTTTCCCTTAACTGCTCCGGGAGTCTTGAATAGCTCGAAGGCATCTGCGATCTGGCTGAGCGGATACTTCTTAAATACAAGCCCTTCATCATACTTCAGCTTTCCGTTTGCGTAGTACTGGCTCGTGAGATCCCACTCATGGCCCGGGAAAGGAGCTGAATAGCTCATCCATGACCCGGTAAGGGTGAATTCCTTTCTGTTCATGTTCTCCCACTCATCCACAGTGAATGTCATTTCCTTTTTCGGTGTACCGATATAGCACATCTCAGCCTTATTCGCCGCGAGCTCAAACGCCATCTTCATGGTGATGGTATTGCCGGCTGTTTCGTATACGTAGTCGAATCCGTGGCCGTCGGTCAGAGCCTTTGCACGCTCCATGAAGTCTTTATCAAGAGTATTGATGCCGTCATCAGCTCCCAGCTTCTTTGCGAATTCCAGCTTCTCGGGAACGATATCAAATACCACGATCTTCTTTGCGTCAAATGCCCTTAACCACTCCACCAGAAGTACTCCAATGGTGCCTGTACCGAGCACTGCCACATACTTTCCGGGCTTGTAATTTACCCTCTCCAGTCCGTGAAGAGCGATGGTCGTGGGCTCGAAGAGCGCTGCCTGCTCGAAGGACACTTCATCCCTGATCTTCACCGCATTGAGCTCCGGCACGCAGACATATTCCGCGAAGGATCCCTGCTGGCGTGATCCGATAAAGCTGTAATGCTTACAGAGAGAATAATCTCCCTTAAGGCAGTCAGGACACTTCATGCAGGGAACAAGGGGTACTCCGGCAACTCTGTCACCTGCCTTGAACTTTGTGACTCCTTCCCCCACCTTATCAATGGTTCCCGAGAATTCGTGCCCGATCACATTGGGGTAGAAGTGGCATGCGTCAGCATTTACCCTGGGTACGTCGGATCCGCAGATACCGGTGTACTTTACCTTGATCCTTACTTCTCCGGCTTTAGGTTCCGGATCAGCCATGTCTTCATATCTGATGTCGTTTGGTGCGTATATAACTCCTGCTTTCATAATTTCTCCTCTTTTCTGATGTTTGCCCTCATCAGTCAGACCTTTCGGTCTGACTGATGAGGGTACTCGTTTATATTTCAATTTGCATGCATCACATCTTTGAAATTCTCGTATAACTTCCTGTATACCTCGTAGTTCTTTTCGTATACGGTTCTGTTTTCCGGGTTGGGTTCGTGATGTCTCGTGATCTTTACAGTTAGCTTCACAGCCTCATCAAAGTCCTTATAGACACCTGTTCCGACTCCGGCGAGTATCGCCGCTCCGAGAGATGTTTCTGTCCCCGAATGACAGACGGTTATAGGTTTTCCGGTGACATCCGACTTTATCTGAGTCCAGAGCTCCGATCTGGATGCGCCTCCCATGGCCCGGAGCTCCTTCACCTTTCCTCCGCAGCTTTCGGCGATATCAAGGTTATGCTTCAGGGCAAAAGCCCCTCCTTCCATGGCGGATCTGATAAAGTGGGCCTTTGTCTTCGTAAAATCGATACCGTACCAGATACCCTTTGCTTTCGGATCCCATATAGGTGACCTCTCTCCTGCCATATAGGGCAGGAATACGAGACCATCGCTTCCCGGCGCTATCTTTTCCGCGATCACATTGAACTGCTCCACATCGCTCATGCCGGTTTCACCTTCCCGGGTTCTCTCGTAGTCTCCGAAATTACCAGTGAGCCAGCGCATCACACCTGAACCGCCGGTGGTCCCTCCCTGGAGGAGCCATCTGTCCGGCACTACGTGGAAGCTGAGTATCAGGGAAGGATCGGCTGCATATTCATCAAGGCAGATACTCATGCCTCCCGCCTGGCCTCCCTGTTCCTGGGTCTCTCCGTTATGGAGAACTCCGGTGCCCAGTGTTCCGCAGGCGGCATCCAGTCCTCCCGCCACCACGGGAGTCCCTTCTTTTAGTCCTGTCAGTGCTGCAGCTTCCTTTGTGACCTTTCCCACAACCTCATGACAGTGGAAAATATCCGGCAGGAAGCTATCCGGGATATCGAGATCCTTCGCCATATCCCTGTCCCAGGTTCCCTTTCTCATGTCGAAACATGAAAACCCGTATCCCTGGGATATATCCTGTGTTATGGCTCCGGTCATCTTATATACTATGTAACTGTTTGACTGGAGGATATATCTTATCTGCCCGTAAATATCGGGATGCTCCTCTTTGTACCAGATGATCTTTGCCGTGGAGTAGGAGGGCTGAAGACTGTTTCCGGAGAGACCGAATATCCTGTCTCCCAGGCTTTCCCTCAGTCTGCGGCATATCCCCTCTGACCTCGTATCCATCCAGATGGGAGTATTTATAAGGCATTTCCCGTCTTTATCGAGAGCGATGGCTGACCAGCTCTGGCCGTCGGTTCCGACTCCAGCTATATCAGCCGGGTCTATACCGCTTTTATCGATGACCTTTTTCGTGCTCTCACAGACCGCCTTCCACCATTCATCAGGGTTCTGCTCTGCCCAGCCTTCATGAGGATAGTAAACATTGTAGTCCCCGGTTTCCGTGGCGATCACGTCTCCGTTTTTTTTAAAGAGCACGATCTTGCATGAACTCGTTCCTATATCAATGCCAAGGAGATAGGTTCCCATTATTCAGGCCTTTCCGTCGCATCCGCAGACTTTCATTCTGTATTCAACCTGTGCTTTAACAGCCTTCATTGCTGCCTCACCGATCTTCTTTGGATCTATTATGGATTCATCTGTAGCCAAAAGCTCCCTGGTAGCCTTTAAGTATGCCTGCCTCAATTCTGTTGCGAAATTAACCTTGCACATTCCCCGTGCTACACAGTCCTTTACATCCTCATCGGAAAGACCTGATGAACCGTGAAGCACAAGTGGAATGGAAACGAGCTCCCTTACTTCGGTGATCCTCTTCGTATTGAGTACGGGCTTTTCCTTATAAACACCGTGGGCCGTACCTATACCTATTGCCAGGGAGTCAACACATGTTTCTTCCACGAAACGCTTTGCTTCTTCGGGATCGGTATATACGGATTCCTTGGATTCCGTATCGTCCTCTTTTCCTCCGACCTTTCCAAGCTCTGCCTCTACCGGAATACCGCAGGCCCTGCCTACATCAGCCACCCTCTTTGAAAGTGCGATATTATCTTCCAGAGAGAGCTTTGATCCGTCTATCATTACAGAGCTGTATCCCACCTCTATTGCCTTTACCGCCATATCAAAGCTGGCACCGTGGTCGAGATGAAGACATACCGGAACAGTTGCCTTTTCAGCCTCGGCCTTTGCAATGGCTGCAAATGTTTCAAGAGAAGCATATCTCACCGTGCTGGGTGTCGTCTGTATCATAACCGGGCTTTTAAGCTCCTCCGCAGCTGCTATGATAGCCCTTATCATTTCCATGTTTTCTGCATTAAATGCACCTACGGCATAGCCGCCCTTCTGTGCTTCAAGCAGCATTTCTTTTGATGTAATGTACATATCTGAGTATTGATCCTTTCTTTCAAGTCTCGTTCCGCCTGATGCCCGGCGCCGGATTTGCGACATCTTTAGCTGTCTTCCTCTGCAAATCCATGCGCATCAAAATAGAGCATATATCTCAGACGGGATTCGAACTCTAAATCTGCCTTCATTAATCAGCATCCTTTACAACGCCCTTCTGAAGCATCACGTTTGCATATACAGCCGACTCTCCGCTGGCAACTACGCAGTATGCCTTCTTCTGTACCTCTTCATAGAACTTGAACCTCTCTATATGACCGATTGCCTTTTCGCCTCTCTCATCATGCTTTGCAACGATCTTCGCATATTCATCCCAGATAGGTGTAGCGATCTTTCCCACATCCTGAGGCATGAGCTCCATAAGGTTTACAGGATGCTCCACGTATTCATCTAACGGCATGACCGTAAGGATAGCATCCAGAAGCTCGGGAACCCCGTGTCCGTCGGCACGTAAAACAATAGCATCCTTTCCCATGGTTTCTGCAGGGAAATTACCGTCTCCGATAACGATCACATCGCTGTGTCCCATCTCGTTAAGAACCTTTAAAAGCTCGGGTGAAAGAATCTTCGGAATACCTTTTAACATATTGTCCTCCTTATAATGTGGGGATCTACCCCTGTTTACTATAACGTTTCGCACTCTACAAAGGGCATAAATGCTGGATCTTGTGTGAAAATGCGCCTCATTGCAAACGAAACGTTTCGCTCTGGCTCGTATTATATGCGCTTCTCCTCAAAAAAACAAGAGGGTCAGCGCATTTTTTTACTCGTCAGCGTGGCAGTGCTTTTTTTCTGCCTTTTCCGCCTTTATAACGATGCAACAGTTCACCCTTTATAATCGTATCTCCGGCCCCGTCGTCCAGATGCAATACTCCGATGTAAAGTGGAAATTGATCACAGGGTTGGTCTACCGTACCTTGACCTTTATTTTAAACTTCTTATTTCCACCGTCTATCATGGTATATGTAATGCTATATGTGCCGCTTTTCACCGGTGTGAAGGAAATAATATTCCCGTTTTTATCCGTTTCGGTTTTCCCGAGGTTTTTTGAATTACTGATCTTTACGGCATATCCGGCATCTATGGCATTAACATATCCCGTATCCGTACTTCCTGATTCACGCAGGTTATACCACCAGCCTCCGTCTCCGGGATAGTACCCTCCATCGCCGGGATAGTACCCTCCGTCTCCGGGGTAATATCCTCCATCTCCGGGGTAATATCCTCCGTCGTTCGGATAGTATCCATCTCCTTCGCTGTATCCGTCAGTTGAAGACGGCTTGACATAATAAGCCATCACCTCAGTGGATGCGAGAACGTTGCAGTTATTTACCGCTATAGCCTGTCCGGTACTGAAACCGCTGTCCAGGGTCAGCTTGTTCCGGAACTTTCCGCTGTCATAGTCGTAGCACCCCACGGTCAAGGTCTCTCTCACAGCCGCAAATCGTGCAGTGACCTTACTGTTACCATATTCCGCATATACAAAAGTCTCCGAACCGACCGCTGCTGACTTCAGGCATTTTAATTTTCCGTTCTTTATGGAAAAATCCGTTGTATTTGAAAGGGACCATTTTACATTCTTTTTTTTATTAGCCTCCTTTACTAAAACCCCGTTTTCATTGCATATCTGAAGCTTTATTGTTTTGCCCTGGGCTATCGGATTGACTACGTTTTTTCCGGGTGAAATGATGTAGCCTGTCTTTTTCTCCTTGAATGTAAGACCGTTTCCTGAAACGCTTTCAGGTCCACTGAAATCCCCGTTTTTAGACTTTTCCACAGCTACAGCAGCATCTAAACATCCCGTGACTATATGGTTTTCATACTTATATTCAACATTGTCCGTGGAGCTCAGCAGCACATTTGCAACCTTGTCTGCAGTATCAGAATTATGTCCATTTATAAGAGCCTGGTTTGCAGAATAGACAAGTGCCGCCACACCTGCCACTATAGGTGATGCCATGCTCGTTCCGTCCATTGATTCCATTTCATCATCCGATTTGGTGACAGTTGAGACTATTTCCTCCCCGGGTGCGCACAGATCTACATATTCCCCGTAATTGGAATAATCGGATAGCTTATTGCTCTTATTTATGGCTCCCACGTTTATGACATGATCCAGACACCCCGGATAGTCCTTTTCACATGTACCGTCATTTCCCGATGCTGCTACAACCGTGATCCCTGCCTCATATGCTTTGTTGATCGCATCCTGCATAAGCTCGATCTCGGATGTGGTGATATCTCCCTCTACCGCTCCGAGGCTCATATTAATGACATGCGCTTTCAGCTCCACTGCTTTATTGATCGCGCTTACTACGTCACTGAAGCTGCACTCCTCGTTTTCCTCATCACCGCTAACCACCTTGATCATATAGACTTTTGCATCAGGAGCAACTCCTGCTCCGCAGACAGCATTATCTTCATCTGCAGCCACCAGTCCGGATACATGGGTTCCGTGTCCGTCCTCCATATCGTTATTTTTGAAACCGGTTTCTCCCGTCGCGCTGAAAGCCATTCCGATATTGCTTCTGCTGCCGTTTCCGGAGGAGCCGGATAATATTTCCTCATTCCCCGCTATATTATTTTTAAGATCATTGTGGGATGCGCGCACTCCCGAATCAATCACTACCACCAGAGCGCCTGCGCCTTTTGCTGTATTCCAGGCGTCGCCCGTATTCAGTTTTCCGTGAAACCACTGCTCACTGATCTTGGGATCACTCGTGGAAGGAGCTGATCTCTTTTCCCCTCCGTAAAGACGCATACGTGTCTGAGGGTACAGTATATAGGCGTTTTCTCCGGGCTCTCCCTCAGAATCTATCCTTGCTTCCGTGTCGTTTAAGACCTCCCTTATATCCCTCTTTAGCGCAAGATGAGCTATTCCGTAATTAAAGCCTATAAGCTCAGCATCATAATACGCCGCTGCCTCCTCTGCCTCTTCCCAGCTGTCAGCCACTATAAATGCCGAATCCGTATCGTAGTCTACCCCGGGGGTCATGTCCCCGAGCTCGGAAGAAGTCTCACTTAGGACCTGTGACAGCTCCACTTTTCTTTCCTGTTCTTCCTGATTAAAGCGGACCGTTGCCTGAACCGGAACGGATGCCGTCAGTATCAGTACTGCTGAAAGCAGAATTGCTTTTATCCTCATATTCTTTTTCATTTACTCTCCATTTTATGTATTTTAGCGTTTACCCTGTCTTCTATTATCTTATGATATACGGTTTCATGCCGTCAATATATATATATAGTTAACACCAAAATTATCGCATCACTGTTTTTGATACCGGGTCTTACACTTCGAATCGTGGCTACGGGAAATACCTAAGGCGTTTTTTCGTATTATTAATTAAAGGCCACCCTTACGGGCAGCCTTTAATATGTCTTTCCGATAAATACTATACCGGTTATGCTGTTTTACTTATATGCCTTGTAGAGAGGTCCGAAGTTCTGGCATGCTCTGAAGTCAGCAGCTTCCTTATCCTTTGTACCAAATGCGTTCCATGCTGCAGGACGGTAGATCTTCTCCTCGGGAACATTGTGCATTGCTACGGGGATACGGAGCATTGATGCCAGTGTTATAAGGTCTGCTCCAACATGGCCGTATACGGAAGCACCGTGGTTAGCACCCCATGCTCTCATCACTTCATAGGCGCTCTTGAATACTGAGCCTTCCTTGCCGTCACACCTGGGTGCGAACCATGTGCAGGGCCATGTATAGTCTGTTCTCTTCCAGAGTGTATCAGTAACCTCTGCGGGAAGCTTAACTGTCCATCCTTCTGCGATCTGGAATACAGGTCCCAGGCCCTTTACGAGATTCAGTCTAACCATTGTGATGGGCATCTCTGCATCTGTAAGGAATCTGGATGAATATCCGCCTCCTCTGAAGTATCCGTTGTCTGCAGGATTCCATGTGGTTGCTTCCAGCATCTTCTTCTGGTCATCATCTGTGAGATTCCAGAATTCCTTAACTACGTTATTGCCCTTCTCATCAACTGAAGCTCCTGAATAGTCAAGGGCAGAAGCACCGGAGTTGATAAGGTGAAGGAATCCGTCGGAATCCTTTGCGTGGCCTTCGATCTCGTAGCCGGTAACTCTCTTTACAGAATCGCCGCTCCAGTAGGTACGAACATCTGAGAAGATAGATGCCATTCCTGTGAGCTGCTTCTCAAGGAGCATGCATACGCCGTTAAGAACGTCATTCTCTGTAGCGAGAACGTAGGGCTCTCTTGCTCCGTCATAATCGAAGGAAGTAGAAAGGAATGCTTCAGGATAGTCACAGTTGGGCCAGTGATCTGTCCACTGTCTCTGTCCCTGGAATCCTCCAGCTATAGCATTGTGTCCCAGAGCCTCTTCCTCGAATGCCTGCTTTCCGGCTGTGGCATTCTTGTCTGCGAGCTTTGCATTTCCTCTCATCAGATCCTTTATGATGATGTACATCTTAACAGTGAACTCCCACTGCTCATCCTTGGTCTTTCTGTCCTTCTGGATCCAGTCAGGGTTCTTGTCAAAGCCTTCGGGGCAGTACTTCTTCGTCCACTCAAGAGCTCTCTTGAACTCTTCTTCGTCATATATGCCTTCATCCATGCGGCGGATGATCTCTACCTCGTCAACAGACTCTACTCTCATTCCGAGATAGGACTCCATGAAGTCCTGATCCATGATGGATCCGCCGATACCCATGGTAACAGATCCGATCTGCAGATAGGAAAGTCCTCTTATGGAAGCTGCAGCAACTGCTGCACGTCCGAAGCGGAGAAGCATCTCTTTTACGTCATCGGGGATATTCTCATCATCTGCATCCTGAACATCTTTTCCGTACATTCCGAAGGCGGGAAGTCCCTTCTGTGCATGTGTAGCGAGAACTGATGCGAGATATACGGCACCGGGTCTCTCTGTAGCGTTAAGTCCCCACACACCCTTTATGGTATTGGGGTCCATATCCATTGTCTCTGAGCCGTAGCACCAGCAGGGAGTAACGGAAAGTGTGATCTCTACGCCTTCCTTCTTGAACTGCTCTGCACATGCTGCGCTCTCACGTACACGTCCGATAGTAGTGTCAGAGATCACAACCTTTACGGGAGTGCCGTCAGCATACTTTAAGTTTTCTTCGTAGAGCTTCTTCGCACGCTTAGCCATGCTCATTGTCTGCTCTTCCAGAGATCCTCTTACATCAAGAGGTCCCTTTCTTCCGTCAATGATGGGACGGATACCGATAACAGGATGTCCTCCTACGAGTTTTCTAGTGTCTGCCATTAATTTTGTACCTCCTGGTTGTTGAAATTATAGAGATCCTTCGCTGCGCTCAGGATGACATATCCCGCTCAGGGCGACACGTTTCGCTCAGGGCGGTATGTCCCTTTTAGGATGACACGTTTCGCTCAGGGCGATGTCACTGTCATTCTGAGGGCTGAGCCCGAAGAATCTGTACGAATATATGAAATATTACCATTGATTTTTTTCAAATAATAGGGATATAATGGCAAAAATGTAACAATATTCACTTTTTCGTAAGTTTGTCGAAATATCACAATTTTCTATGACAGGAACTGTGCACAATGCAATATCTGGAGCTACACGAGAATAAAAAACACGGTACCACGGAATTCCCCTTTGAATATCATCATCTGGATAAGAAGCACCCGCGCTACACCATGGATTACCACTGGCATGAAGAGTTCGAGCTTATCCGTGTGCTTAAGGGTACTCTTGAGATGACGGTAAATGAACTGCATATTCCCTTAAGGAGCGGAGAACTGGTACTGGTCCCGGGAGGTGCTCTCCATGCCGGTGTGCCGGAGAACTGCACCTATGAATGTCTGGTTTTTGATCTCGGGTACTTTATGAATTCCGGGCCCGTATCTTCTCCCTGGTTTCATAAGATACTTTCAAAGTCTATCCGCCCCTGCATCTTTTATGACGGCAGCAGTAAAGAGGTGATCCGTGCAGCATCTGCGGTTTTTTCCTCCGTGGCAGAGCCCTCTCCCGGATACGAGCTGTCCGTTGCAGGTTCGGTATCACTTCTCTTCGGTCTCATCTTAACCCACGAGCTTTATGAGACCGGCGCTCCAGAATCCGTGAGGGGTATGAGGAAGGTTTCAAAGATCAAGGATGTCATAGATTTTATCGAGCATAATTACTCTTCGGATATCACCCTTGATGAACTGTCAAAGGTGGCTTCCATGAATCCCAAGTATTTCTGCCGTTTTTTCAGGGAAATGACCAGCCGTACTCCCATGGATTACCTGAATTATCAGAGGATAGAACATGCTGCCCACGATCTCTCACACGCTGGAAAGTCGGTTACTGAGGCTGCATACGGCTGCGGATTTAATGATCTGTCCTACTTTATCAGGACTTTTAGAAAATATAAAGGAGTCACCCCCGGTAAATACAGGGAATGACTCCGAAAGATCCTTCGCTTCGCTCAGGAGGACAGATTTTTGTCATTCTGAGGGCGCAGCCCGCATATCGCTTGTCATTCTGAGGGCATAGCCCGCATATCGCTTGTCATTCTGAGGGCATAGCCCGAAGAATCTAAAGAGATCCTTCGCTTCGCTCAGGATGACATGAGGAATTCTCCGGATAACATCATCCATCGCGCAGCACCAGCTCCACCGGGCAGTGGTCGGATCCGAAGATCTCAGTATGTATGGCGGCTTCCTCTATTCTGTCTCTGAGAGAACCGGATACCAGGAAATAGTCTATACGCCACCCGGAGTTTTTCTCCCGTGCCTTGAATCTATAAGACCACCATGAATAGATATCCTTTTTATCCGGATAGAGTTCCCGGAAGGTATCTATGAGCTTTCCGTCCCGGAGAAGTACTGTCATCTTCTCTCTTTCTTCATCCGTGAAACCTGCGTTTCTGTGGTTTGACTGGGGATTTTTAAGATCTATCTCCTTATGGGCCACGTTCATATCGCCGCAGATGATCACCGGCTTTTCTTTCTGAAGGTCATTGATATACCTTAAGAACGCGTCCTCCCAGTCCATCCGGTCATCGAGCCTCTTTAGCTCCTGCTTTGAGTTCGGAGTATAGACGGTGATAAGGAAGTACTTTTCGAATTCCAGGCAGATGATCCTGCCCTCTCTGTCCTCCTTATATGCGTCCATGCCGGTACTTACCTTAAGAGGCGCTACCCTTGAAAAGACCGCGGTACCGGAATAGCCCTTTTTCTCCGCATAATTCCAGTACTGGGAGTATTCCTCGGGGATCTTAAGCTCTATCTGTCCCTCCTGGAGCTTGGTCTCCTGGAGACAGAATACGTCCGCATCCAATTTGTTAAAGGCTTCATAGAAATCGCCCTTACCCACACAAGCGCGAAGGCCGTTTACATTCCAGGATATAAATCTCATGTCATTCCCTCATCACCCGGCTTTATTAACCTTATCAAACATCTTCTGTATGGAGTCGGAAGGCTCTGCTGTAGCAAGAGATACAGCCACATTGACGATCAGTGCCAGGATAAAAGCAGGCAGCAGTTCATAGATCCCGAATATGCCTCCGAGAGGAGCTATCAGGAATTTCCATACGAATACCATTACTCCACCCATAAACATACCTGCTGTAGCGCCCGCCCTGTTTCCTCTCTTCCAGAACATTGCGATCAGCATAACCGGTCCGAATGCAGCGCCGAATCCTGCCCAGGCAAAGGATATTACTCTGAAAACACTGCTGTAGGGGTTCCATGCAAGGAAGATAGCGATTATCGCCACTCCGGCAACTGTAAGCCTCGCGATCAGCATGGATGTCTCTTTACTCATTTTGATACCGAGAAAATTCTTTAAGAGATCCTCTGACATACTGCTGGAAGCAGCCAGGAGCTGCGAATCCGCGGTGGACATGGTAGCTGCCAGTATACCGGCCATTACTATACCTGCAACGAGGGAGAAAAATACCCCGTTCTGTCCCATGAGATCCGCCATCTTAATGATAACTGTTTCGGAGTCGGAGCTTGTGGTAAGGAAAGGGATCTTTCCGGCTACAGATACGCTGTAACCTATGATACCGATAAATACCGCAACTGCCATTGATATCACAACCCACACGGCCGCGATACGTCTGGAGATCTTTATTTCCTCAGGGTCACGGATAGCCATGAAACGCAGAAGTATATGGGGCATTCCAAAATATCCCAGACCCCAGGCCATGGTGGACACTATGGGAAGGAATCCGAAGCTTCCCGCACTGCCTGTAACGGGATCGTATCCCTTTGTGAGATCCAGATAACCGGGAAGAGCCTTTGCGTTACTTATCACTGCATCTATGCCTCCCGCCTGTCCTATACCGAAAATTATGATGATACAGAGAGCCACAGACATTACGATAGCCTGGATAAGGTCGGTGGTGGAAACCGCAAGGAAACCTCCGAGGATCGTATAGCCTATGATAACAGCTGCACCCACCATCATTGAGATATGATAATCCCATCCGAAAAGACTGTTAAACAGTGTGCCTACTGCCTTAAATCCCGAAGCCGTATAGGGGATAAAGAAGATCAGGATGACTACAGCGGCGATAAATGATAGTACATGCTTATCGTCTTCATATCTCCTGGAGAAAAAGTCCGGTATGGTACTGGCACCCACGGCCTCGGAATAAACCCTGAGCCTTTTCGCCACCAGCAGGAAATTAAGATATGTCCCCAGGGCCAGACCTATTACGGTCCACCCCACTTCCGCCACTCCGCAGAGGTATGCGAGTCCGGGAAGGCCCATTAAAAGGTATGAACTCATATCGGAGGCTTCCGCACTCATGGCAGTCACTACAGGATGAAGGGCTCTTCCCCCAAGGTAGAAGTTCTCCGTGTCTCCTGATGCCCCTTTCCTACTGTAGTATACACCGATAAATATGGTTATGATGAGATAGCCGATAATGGCTAAAAGGATATAGATACTGGATGAAGTCATGATCTTTTCTCTCCTCTATAATTAATAACAGCTTGCTCCACAATCAAGTCACCATTATAAGCTTAATATGGATATATTTCAAACGAAAGTCAGGAAGTGTTATTCTGAGCCGAAAGAAAGAATAGCTTCCGATTGAATTGAAAAATAAGGTCAAAAAAATCAGGGGGACTCTTTTGAACCGTCCCCCTGACTCGTCCTAAAACAGATCAGTTTTCGATAAATCCGAAGTAATCGCCGTCTGTCTCGAAGATATACTTGTCAGTTCCGGCGTCGGTTGACTTTGTTCCCTTGCCGGCATTTGCAAGACCCGTGAGCTTCTTCTCAGGCTTCTTTGTGGGTTTAAGTGTAACCTTCTTCCCGCCAAGGGTTCCCTTAGCATTCTTAAGAACCGAAGCGTCCTTCTTATTAGCTGTAGCTTTTACGCCCTGAACCACATTAAAGCCAAGGCCCTCAGCTATCTTTGCAGCTGTGCTATCGGTTCCGGCATATGCAGGATATACGGCTATGGTATAAGGGATGTCATCAGTTCCGCCAACCTTAATCCCATTAGCAGATACCTTGTCGGTCTTACTCTTCATGGTAGCCTTCATACCCTTAAATTCTTCCTTGAATCCCTTATCCAGCTCCTTTTTGTTTGATACGGAGCTGTCAAAAGTGATACCACTGATATAGAAGGACTTATTAAGAGGAACAATACCCTTACCTGTGATATCTACTGTGGCACCATTGGACTTATGTACCTTAACCTTCTTTACATTTACCGAATCCATTGAAGTAGTTATTACTTCGTTAAAGCTTACTTCAAGGTCACCATCGGAAACGGTATATCCGCTCTTTGCAGTATAAACCTTTACATCATCTTTTAGTTCCTTAGCAAAAGTACTGAGATCCTTCTTCCCGTTAAATGCATATGCAACGGGGTATACAACATAGTAATCGGCAGATCCTATTGTAACCTTTGTGAAAGCATCGTTTACTAAATCCTCGCTTACTGCGCTGTTGTTAGAGAGAATGGCGAAATTCTGAGAAGCTGCATTAAGAGAAGCTGTCTTATCAACATCATCAATTTCCGCTTCTACGGAATCAACCTCGGCTGCCTCATCATTGATCTCTACAGCATCAACTGCAGATTCCACTGTGAACTCTTCGCCTGCATCATCGCCAACTTCAAGAGCAAAAACAGAAGTATTCATCGTGAATACCATTAATTCCCTTTTGGCGCAGGATTCCCGGGATACGTGCCACAGTTCCTGTAGTATAACCTGTTGTCACTTAGGGATTCTAGCTGTAGATTTTATGGATTTATGTTAAATAATTCTGCCATATTTATCTTGTATTCAGTGCTCTGAAATGGTACTATTTCCACGTAAGCAGATTTTTCGTATATTCAGGACATCAAGTCATCTATAACATTCTTTTCAATTCTGAAATTCCTGCTTATATCCCAACAAATAAAGGCAGGAGTTTTATATACAGGTTATACGGTTTTGCTCCTGCCCCAATAACATGATAGGAGGTAAAACGTATGACCAAAATGAAAAATGGAATGATCAAGCCTTTTGAGGAGCTGGAGTACAGTGATGACTTCATGTTTGGATGTGTTATGAGGGACAAAGTTCTTTGTCGTGAAGTGTTGGAGTGCCTGCTCCAAAGGCCGGTAGGAGAACTGACCGATGTGATCCCCCAAAGGGAGTTTCAGTATACTTCAGATGGAAAGCCTATACGCCTGGATATTTATACTGAGGATGACAGCGGTGTGTATGATGCAGAAATGCAGAAGCTGAATAATAAAAGCATAAAATCTCTTGATCTTCCGAGACGCAGCAGGTTCTATCAGTCAATGATAGATGGTGATCATCTGAAGAAAGCACAGCTGTATAAGACGCTGCCGGATAGCACAGTGCTGTTTATATGCACTTTTGATCCTTTCAGAAGGGGGTTTGAAAAATATACGTTTCGTGAGATATGTGAGGAGAGCCCGGATCTGTGTCTAAATGATGGTACAACGAAAATATTCTTTAATTGCAGGTATGAAGGCTCTGATCTTCCGGAAGAGCTCAGGAAGTTTTATGATTTTGTAGAGACTGGGAAAGTTGGGAACTCTCTCACCGAAAAACTCGAAGAAGCGGTCATAAATGCGAGGAAAGTTGAGGAATGGAGGTCACAGTATATGAAAGAAATGGTCGTAATAATGAATGCCAGAGAAGAAGGCAAGGCAGAAGGTAAGGCAGAAGGCAAGGCAGAAGGTAAGGCAGAAGAGCGTGTCAATACTGAACGTGAGCGCAAACGGGCTGAAATCGCAGAGGCGGAGCTTGCGAAGTACAGGAAATATGCCTTAGAGCACGGCTATAAGGAATAAATGTTTTGTATTTATAAAAAAACTGGGTCAATCATTTTTTCTATGTGATACATCGGCCGCTGACCCTGCGGTATAGTATATTGACAGTTACATAAAAAAGGATCTTCCTATATGGTAAATCCGTTTCAACCGCATTATTCTCAATCGCTGTATATCCTTGCTATGTTGGAAATGACGCAGACGCAATAAAGATTGCTAAGGATATTGGTCTTGAGGTAGGTGACGTTGATTTTGCTAAGACAAAATGGGATAAGTCAAAGGTGGCTATCGTAAATGCTGATGGAAAGAAGGCTACATTGAAGCTCATCAAGAAGGCAGGCAAGTTTAAGGGTCTTGATATAGCAGGAGTACAGAAATGTACTGCTGATACCAACAGCTTCAAGGCTACCGAGTACTTCATGGCTGATGGAAACTATTGCGGAAACATCTACAAAGAGAAATAATCTGTAGAGGTTCGAGTATATAATCCAGAAGATATTTCACCCCCGCAAATGCCTGCGGGGGTGATTTTTCGCTTCTGTCTCTATAGTATCGGAATATATTATATGACGAGTTGTTAGGAACACATGTGCTGGTGTCATTCCGAGCGCAGTGAGGAATCTCATATGCTAAATAGAAGAGCTCTCTTATGATTTACCGATATCGAAAAACAATTCAGATATTACATATTTTTCATATTTGACAGATTTTACAGATATGATACATTATATCATATAAAGGATATTTGTTATTCGTTATAAGATATTTCGATTCATGGAGGACAAATCATGTATGCTAATCCATTTTCACCCATCTTTGGAGGGAAACCTGATGTGTTTTTTGGTCGGGACAGAATCCTGAATCTTTTTGATCTGGCGATGATCGACAAAGGAAGCGATAACCGGGCGCTGTTTGTAACCGGAACGCGAGGCAGCGGTAAAACAGCTCTTTTGGAACAATTGTCAATAAAAGCAGCAAAAAAGAATAAAACTGTAATAGATCTCGGTCCCGAAAATACGATCTCACAGTTGATTTATGAACTCGCCGGTTTTGATGAGACCACAAGTACGATAAACCCTCAGGCAAGCGTGAGTATTCTTGGATCTGGCGGAGGAATAAGTGTAGGATCTGTATCAAAAACAAAGCACGTAGGAAAGGCGAATCTTCAGTCCTTGCTACTTGATGCATGCAAGAAATCAAAAAACGGGATTTTTGTGACAGTTGACGAGGTTCAGAAAGTTCCGATAGAGGATATATCTTCTCTTTGCAATGCTTTCCAAATGGCATCTCGAAAAGGAATGGATATAATGCTGGCAGTTGCGGGTCTTCCTTATGCATACACAAAAATCACGAGACATGAGGGGTGTACTTATTTGCGCCGGGCAACACATGAAGAGCTTGGATTGTTTACGTGGAAAGAAGCCGCCGATGCTTTTTCCGAAGTTTTTTCCATGGTTAAAGGCATAAAAATTGAAAACATTTATCTTGACCGGATGAATGAAGCAAGCTACGGACACCCTTATTTAATGCAGCTTTTGGGATATCACCTAATTTTACAGATAAATGATAGCAATCCGAAATCCCCGCATGAAGTAAAATGGGATGAGTTGGAAAAAGCCATTTCCAATGCAATAATCGCATATGAACAGCGGGCATTGAAACCTTTATTAGAGGAGCTTCCTACTAACGAAGTGAAATATTTAGCTGAAATGTCAAGATGTCTGGGCGAGGACCGGCTCGCCCGGACCGCTGATATTTCGCAGGGACTGGGTATACCGCAGAATAAACTTAGCAAAACAAGGGCTTACCTAGTAGATCACGGTATTGTAGCTTCACCGGAACATGGTAAGCTGCTGTTCTGTATTCCTTATCTTGCTGATTACATCATCAACAAGAATCCAGCTATGGCAAGCAGTATTGAAGTAGCTATGCAGCGAAAGGTATAATGCCGTGAAAAAAGATAGCCAAGGGTGAGAAGCTTTCCAAACGCAATATTCAGAAGATCGCTGACTATCTCAACGAATCACCTGATATGATCATGGGGGAGATTTCCGATAACAAGATCCTGCAGGTATTCCGTGAAGAAAAAGAGCTGAAACTGTCCGGTAGTCTTTATCATGAGCTACAGGTCAGAATGACATACATCTGCGTCATTTCCAACATAGCAAGGATATACAGCGATTGAGAATAATGCGGTTGAAACGGATTTACCATATAGGAAGATCCTTTTTTATGCCACTGTCAATATACTATACCGCAGGGTCAGCGGCCGATGTATCACATAGAAAAAATGATTGACCCAGTTTTTTATAAATACAAAACATTTATTCCTTATAGCCGTGCTCTAAGGCATATTTCCTGTACTTCGCAAGCTCTGCCTCTGCGATTTCAGCCCGTTTGCGCTCGCGCTCAGTATTGACACGCTCTTCTGCCTTACTTTCTGCCCTACCTTCTGCCTTGCCTTCTTCTCTGGCATCCATTATTACGACCATTTCTTTCATATACTGTGACCTCCATTCCTCAACTTTCCTCGCATTTATGACCGCTTCTTCGAGTTTTTCTGTAACTCCTGCCTTTATTTTTTGGGATATAAGCAGGAATTTCAGAATTGAAAAGAATGTTATAGATGACTTGATGTCCTGAATATACGAAAAATCTGCTTACGTGGAAATAGTACCATTTCAGAGTACTGAATACAAGAAAAATATGGCAGAATAAGTTAACATAAATCCATAAAATCTGCAGCTAGAATCCCTAAGTGACAACAGGTTATACTACAGGAACTGTGGCACGTATCCCGGGAATCCTGCGCCAACAGGGAATTAATGGTATTCACGATGAATACCTCTGTTTTTGCGGAAGAAATCACAGTTGACAGTTATGCTGTGGAAGAGTCTGCAGATACTGCATTTGCAGAAGAAATCGCCGGGCTTGATGCCGCAATTGACGAAGCAGGTGAAGAAGCAGCTGCAACAGGATGGGATGTCGAAACAAATGATGATGCAGAGGATGACGGGGCGGAATTCTATAAGTGGGCAAAGGTAAATAATAACAAAACACTTCTCGTTTCATCCAATGATACAGGTGAGAATGACGATGAAGATATTGTAATCGATGGTGACTGGACCGATAGCGATGATCTTGAGTCATTTACCATCCAAGCTAACGATAAGCATGATCCTACTAACTTTGGTTCTGTCAGCGTTAATCTTTCCGTAGGTTATGGTGCGGATGATGATGACTATGGAAAAAGCGTATCTGTATGCGTCATCTCCCAAAATGTTGCCTTTACCTACGAAGTTGACGATGAGGAATATGTAAAAGTCGATGTAAAGGATGAGGCGAATAAAAGTACATACACCTTTACAAGTGTCTACCGTGAAGACGAAGACGAAGATGAAGTGACTTTAATGAGCAATAATGAGATCTTCGGTGAAAAAGAGGTTAAAACCTCTGATGCAAAGATCACATATTATGACCATATCCCTTATTTCGGAAAGAGCATCAAGGGTAAGGCTGATCTTACAAAGCTTCTCGGAAACATAACCATTTCCGCAAATGACGGTACAATCTATAAGCCTGTTAAGGCAAAGATCGTAACAGTCAAGAACAAGCTGTCCGGTAAGTCAGTTTCCCTTAATAAGTATATCCGGATCACAAAGCTGGAGATAAGCGGAAACAGCTCACCTGATAATAATCAAAAGAAAGCATTAAAGGCTATGCAGAAGGAAGTAAAGGAGGCTACAAAGGCATCCAAGAAAGCACCAGGAAAGCTTCCGGTTACCGTATATGCATTCCACCTTACCAATGACAGCGTTGCTTCAGATCTGTCCGATGCTACCCTTAAAGGAAAGAAAGATGATAATAAATTTACGTTCTCATTCAAATTCAAGGATTCTGAGCAGAAATACAAAGCAGGCATAAAGAAAAAGGATGAGACCAAGAAGGTTCCTACAGTATATAAACTGGAAGGCGATACCTTCAGCATCAGCAATAATGAGATCTGGGGATCAGTTTCAGTAAATAAAGTTGACAACAAGCTTAAATAAGTAGATTTTCTTTAAACACCGGGGCTGTCAGACATGGCAGCTCCGGTTTTACTGACCGCAGGAAGCCGGGAGGAACAATTCTATTTGTTAAGAAACTATCGCAGACAGGCGAATACCATATCCGCTGCATAGCATGCCACCATTACTATACCCTCGATACGGTTTATCGACCTGTTTGATGTAGAAAATATCCAGACAAGGATACAGATGGCGATAAGTATGATAATATCCCATATTGAAGCCGTATTTACAGGCATGGGATGGATCGCCGCAGATAATCCGAGGATAAGCATAATATTGCAGATATTGGAGCCTATTACATTTCCCACTGCCATTCCGGTCTCTCCTTTTCGAGCGGCAGTAACGGAAGTCACCATTTCAGGAAGTGATGTGCCCACGGCAACCACCGTAAGACCGATAAGCGTCTCGGTAAGTCCCATGAGTCTCGCAATATTCTGGGCTCCGTAAACCACGGCCTTACCGCCTCCCACTATAAACACGAGGCCGATAATAATATAAGCGATGCACTTCCACATAGGCATCAGAGCTTCTTCCCCGGCCTCTTCCGGATTCTTCTTTGCTACCATTACCAGCGATACCATGTAGACAGTAAATCCGACAAGAAGTGCTATACCGGCGGCTCTGGGGAACATCCCCACGTTCTCCGTCATTGGCATTTTTATGAACTTAAAGGGCAGTACCTTTATACCGGTAATGAGTAAAACCGCTACTGTAGCAATAAGGCATACCGGAAAGTCCCTCTTTCTCACCGAATCGTCTACAGGCAGAGGATTGATCACGGAACAAACCCCGAGCACCATAAGGACATTAAACAGATTTGAGCCGATCACGTTACTGACAGCGATCTCATTTGATCCCTGAACCGATGCCAGGGCACTGACTGCCATTTCCGGAGCAGACGTACCGAGTGCCACAATAGTGAGCCCGATGATAAGACCCGAAACATGAAATATCCTGGCGACTCCACAGCTGCCGTCCACAAAGATATCCGCGCCCTTAATGAGCCCCACAAATCCGATCAAAAGGATCACAATATAAAGAATAGCCATTTCCCGTCTCCTCCGTCCCTTTACGAACTTCTTACAGCCATACTTTCGCTATTATACACCATAATAACGATCCCTGCGAGCCGTTTTTGCGGTCTGAGAGCTCCTTCGGGCTATGCCCTCAGGGTGACGGGCATTTAAGGCAAAAGACGGAAAGACCAGAATTATCTATATAACAAATAACAGATCACCCCCGCAAATGCTTGCGGGGGTGAAATATCTTCTGGATTATATACTCGAACCTCTACAGATTATTTCTCTTTGTAGATGTTTCCGGCATAGTCACCATCAGCGATGAAGTACTCGGTAGCCTTGAAGCTATTGGTATCAGCAGTACAACTCTCCTTTCCTGCAAGACCCTTATACTTGCCTGCCTTGGTGAGCTTAAGTGTTTTCTTCTTTCCATCAGCATTTACGATAGCCACCTTTGACTTATCCCATTTTGTCTTAGCAAAATCAACCTCACCTACCTCAAGACCAATATCATTAGCAACCTTTATTGCATCTGCGTCATTTCCAACATAGCAAGGATATACAGCGATTGAGAATAATGCGGTTGAAGGTAATTTACCATCAACAAGTCCATTCGCAGAAACTAACTCTGTGCTCTTCTTTGCTTTCTTAAAAGCATCTTTCATTACTTTCTGGAAAGCACTGTTTTCGTCCTTTTTTTCGAGCTTGATGCCCTTGATATATGTAGCTTTCTTTGCTTCATAGAGCGGAGATCCGTCAATATCTACTGTAGCGCCCTTAGCAGCCTTGACGGAAACTTTCTTAACTGTAAGTTCATTAAAGGATGTAGTATTGTACTCATCTTCACCCTTTGCCTCGTTCCAGCTTATAAGATCACCATCTGAAACGGTTGCGCCCTCCTTTGCCTTAAATACATGGACAACATCCTCGAGTTTGAAATTCTTTGATCCGGGCTTATCTTTTCCGCCAAAAGCAACTGCAGTGGGGAATGTAATGAAATAATCTCCGTTAGTATTAACCGTGATCGAATTAAGGTTACTCTCAATATCAGCGGCATTATCACTAAGTGCAACGTCAGCAGATATTGCAACTGCGTTAGCACTGTTTGTGGAAGCAGTGGTATCAGCATCAACCACAACATCCTCTGCACCAATCTCATCTACGGAATCAACCTCAGCTGCCTCATCATTGACCTCTACAGCATCAACTGCAGATTCCACTGTGAACTCTTCGCCTGCGTCATCGCCAACTTCTACCGCAAAAACAGAGGTGTTCATCGTGAATACCATTGCTGTAGCAAGAAGAAGCGAAAGCATTTTCTTGTTTCTTAATTTCATAGTCTTTTCTCCTTTTTTTAGTATTTTCTCCCCTTAAATCCATACATGTTGTGCCCCACGAAGGAGATAAGGTATAACAATGATACTCCATCAACCTTAAACTTTCAAGACTTTAATAAAATTTATGAGTTTTTTATAAATACAAAACATTTATTCCTTATAGCCGTGCTCTAAGGCATATTTCCGGTACTTCGCAAGCTCCGCCTCTGCGATTTCAGCCCGTTTGCGCTCGCGTTCAGTATTGACACGCTCTTCTGCCATACCTTCTGCCATACCTTCTGCCTTGCCTTCTTCTCTGGCATCCATTATTACGACCATTTCTTTCATATACTGTGACCTCCATTCCTCAACTTTCCTCGCATTTATGACCGCTTCTTCGAGTTTTTCGGTGAGAGAGTTCCCAACTTTTCCAGTCTCTACAAAATC
>Ga0310691_10001799_pt1 | contig 30951 bp, 30 predicted proteins | sample 176DNAGHGlowgp2_FD_203887 | JGI IMG/M metagenome (GOLD analysis project Ga0310691, IMG submission 203887) | Sheep rumen microbial communities from Palmerston North, Manawatu-Wanganui, New Zealand - 1766 DNA GHGlow gp2 (v2) (version 2) | ecosystem: Host-associated > Mammals > Digestive system >... | reverse complement strand
AATTGAAGTTCGGCCCGAACATCAAGGACTGGCCCGAGATGCCCGCCCTGACGGACGATCTGCTGGTGAAGGTCTGCTCCTACATCACCGACCCCGTCACCACCACGGACGAGCTGATCCCCTCCGGTGAGACAAGCTCTTACCGTTCCAATCTGGAACGTTTGAGCGAGTTTGCGCTTTCAAGACGCGATCCCCAGTACGTGAGCCGTTCCAAGGTTCTTCGCCAGGCGGACCGCGACCGCAGGGCAGGGAAGGGCCTGAGTGACGAGATCAAGGCCGTGTACGCAGCGCTCGAAAAGGCCGGGCTCAAGGTCGACCCCGAGGGCACGGACGTGGGCTCCACGATCTTTGCCAACATGCCGGGCGACGGTTCCGCCCGCGAGCAGGCGGCAAGCTGCCAGCGCGTCATGGGCGCGAGCGCAAACTTTGCAAAGCAGTACGCCACCAAGCGCTACCGCTCCAACTGCATCAACTGGGGCATGACCCCGTTCCTCGTGCAAAATCCCGAAGTCTTCGCCCTGGGCGACTACATCTTTGTTCCCGGACTCCGCAAGGCGATCCTGGAGAAGAACGACGACATCACCGCCTACGCCGTGAAGCCCGACGGAACCGTCACCGAGTTTAAGTGCTCTGTCGGCGCGCTGACCGATCCCGAGCGCCGGATCATCACCGACGGCTGCCTCATCAACTACTACCGCAATAACAAGTAAGCCGTCCCTAAAAATATATCCCCTTTTTCTTCCTCTGGAAGCCCTGCGGATTCGTCCAAGGGGCTTCCACTTTTTGTAAGAGCGCATAACAGATGCCCGGAACAGGGGAGGAGGGCGAATAACCCTCCTCCTATGCATGGAGATGGTTTTGAATTATTTGACAAAGAAAAGAATTCGAGATCTGAATATGCCTTGCGCGATGATGCTGTTGCTGAGATAACTTTTGAACCTTCAGGGTAGAAATATGCAGGCGGTAATGATATAATAAACCCAATCAATCTGTTTCCCACTATTTGCGTGGACACTGACACTATATAATTAACAGGAAAGCAGGCAAAAACAATGAAAATTGCTTTTATCGGCACCGGCAACATGGGCGGCGCACTGGCAAAGGCCGCTTCAAAAGAGAAGGAGAATGAGATATATCTCGTAAACCGCCATCCGGAGAAGGCGGAAAAGCTTCGCGAGGAGATCGGCGGAAAGGTGACAGACTGCGCAGAGGCCGTCCGGGAAGCGGAGCTTGTTTTCCTCGGTGTCAAGCCATATGTGCTGCCGGAGCTCTGCACGGTTCTGCGGCCGCTTTTATCAGAGAAGGACATGCCCTTTGCGGTAGTCTCCATGGCTGCGGGCGTGCCTGTCGCCAGACTGAAAGAAATGCTGGGCGATTGTTCGATTATTCGAATCATGCCCAATACACCTGTAGCTGTGGGGGAGGGTATGATCCTCTATACCGGTGATGCGGAGACACATGTTGATGCGTTCCTTCATGCCATGCGCTTTGCCGGGCGTTTCTTGAAGGTGGAAGAGCGGCTTATGGATGCAGGCATGGCGGTCTCTGGCTGTGGGCCCGCGTTTGTGGATCTTTTTGTGGAGGCACTCTCGGACGCCGGCGTCGCCTCCGGGCTTTCGAGAAAGGATGCTACAGTGCTTGCGGCACAGATGGTCCTTGGCTCGGCAAAACTGATACTGGAGAGCGGAAAACATCCGGGAGAGCTAAAGGACGCGGTCTGCTCTCCAGGCGGCACCACCATTCAGGGAGTGCGAAAGCTGGAGGAGAAGGGCTTTCGTTCGGCTGTGATCGAGGCTGTCATCGCCGCACGGGACGCTTGAACCCGTCACAAAGAGAAAAACAGGAGGATTATTTGTGAGAATCGTAGTAAAAGTAGGCACATCCACGCTGACACACCCCACCGGACATATGGATATCCGACATGTGGAAACTCTGTGCAAGGTCCTCAGTGACGTGAAAAATGCCGGGCACGAAATCGTTCTGGTATCCTCCGGCGCCATCGGTATGGGGGTTGGAAAGCTCAACCTGAGAGAGCGGCCGACCGATATGGCAACCAAGCAGGCTGCTGCAGCGGTAGGCCAGTGTGAACTGATGGATGTCTATGACAGGCTCTTCGGCACCTATAACCATACGATCGCGCAGATCCTGCTCACCGGTGAAGATTTGAGGGATGAGGAACGGCATCGCAATTTCTCAAACACTGTGGAGCGACTTCTCGAACTGCACGTCCTGCCGGTCATCAATGAGAACGACACCGTCTCTACGGTGGAGATCGCAGTCGGCGACAACGACACCCTCGGCGCGCTGGTGGCTGTAAGTGTGAAGGCGGACATGCTGATGATCCTCTCGGATATTGACGGGCTCTATACGGCCGATCCGCGTCGGGAAAAGGCGGCGAAACTCATAAGCGAAGTGAGTGAGATTACCCCGAAGATGCTGGAGAGTGCCGGGGGAGGCGGAACCGCCCTTTCTACCGGCGGTATGGCGACAAAGCTTACGGCTGCAAGAATCTGCATGGAGGCCGGCACCGACATGTTCATCCTTAACGGCGCAAAGCCGCTGTTGATCTATGAGGCATTGGAAGGGAAACCCGTCGGGACAAAATTTATCGGGAGGAACGATACGCCATGAAGACGACCCATGAAATACTGACAGAGACAAAACGTGCGCTGCCGCTTCTGACAGCGTCGAGAGAGCGAAAAAACGCAGCCCTGCTTGCGATAGCGGACAGGCTTGTCGGGGAACAGGAGGAAATCCTGAAGGCCAACCGTCTGGACGTTGAGGGTGCAAAGGACCGCTACGGCGATGTGATGATGGACAGACTCACCCTGACGCCGGAGCGTATTGCGGCCATGGCCCAGGGCGTGCGCGAGGTTGTGGAACTTCCTGACCCGGAAGGCCAGGTACTCAGGCGCGTTGTGCGCCCGAACGGGCTCGTGATAGAGAAGACTTCTGTTCCCATCGGTGTGGTTGCCATTATCTATGAAAGCCGCCCGAATGTCACCTCCGACGCTGCCGTGCTGGCTCTGAAATCCGGCAACGCCGTCATCCTGCGCGGCGGACGCGAGGCATATCGCTCCAACGCAGCAATCGTTGCGGCCATTCATCATGGGCTGGAGGATGCGGGCCTTCCAGCCGCCCTTGTGGGCTTTATCGAGGATACGTCCCATGCAAGCGCGGATGAGCTGATGCAGGCTGCGGGATATGTAGACCTGCTCATTCCGAGGGGCGGAGCGGGCCTCATCCGCCGCTGCACCGAAAACGCGAAGGTTCCCTGTATCCAGACCGGAACCGGCATCTGCCATATCTTCGTGGACGAGACCGCTGATCAGGAGAAGGCGCTCAGCATCATTGAAAACGCCAAGGCAAGCCGCCCCTCGGTCTGCAACGCTGAAGAAGTATTGCTGGTACATCGAGATATTGCTGCCGAATTCCTGCCGAAACTGTGTGTACGCCTGACGCAGGAGCGTAAAGAGAAGGGGCTTGTCCCGGTGGAGCTGCGCCTGGACTCTTCCGCCGCGGTGATCATCCCCGGTACCCCGGCAGGGGAGCGGGACTTTGACACGGAGTTTCTGGACTACATCCTTGCTGTCGCAGTGGTTGAAGATGTGGATGCCGCCATCCGGCACATTGCCCTGCACTCCACAGGTCACAGCGAGGCGATCATCACCGAAAGCGATGAAAATGCAGAGAAGTTTACACGGCTTGTGGACGCCTCCTCTGTCTATGTGAATGCCTCTACCCGCTTCACCGACGGCGGCGAATTCGGCCTCGGTTGCGAGATGGGGATCTCCACGCAGAAGCTTCATGCCCGCGGACCGATAGGCCTGGAGGAGCTCAACAGCTACAAATACATCGTCCGCGGCAGCGGGCAAATCCGGTAAGAAGGATAACAGTGCACCGCCTTTTGAGAAATGGAGCATTTAAATGGATTATATTCACGATCTTCGAAAAATCGTCGGCGCACGTAAAATCATATTGAACTGTGCTGGCGCGCTGATTATACGTGACGATAAGATCCTCTTTCAGCGACGGACAGATAACGGCAAGTGGGGTCTGATCGGCGGGTTGCTGGAGATGAATGAGACGTATGAAGAAGCCGTACTGCGGGAAATCCGTGAAGAGACCGGTTTGGAGGTGCGTCTTGACAGCTTTCTCGGAATTTACCATAATCACGAAATGGTTTGGAGCAACGGAGATGCGGCGCATGTGATCACTGCGTTTTTCACAGCGTCTATTGTCAAGGGGGAGCCACGGATCGATGAAGAATCGTATGAGCTGAGATTCTTTGAGAGAGATGAGATCCCTGCGCTTTTCGCGGAGGATCATATCGCGGTACTGGAGGCGTATTTCAAAGGGACGAGATATCCGTTGATGCAGGAAAACAAATACCGGCAAAAACAGAGGGCATAAGCTCGCTTCTCGCATCCTTGCCGGCCATGAAGCCATACAGCTCCTGCATGCCGCCGATGGCGGAGATGTAAGCCTTCATTTCCCTGAGATCCGCGAGGATCTCAGGGGAGGCTTCGCGGTGGTCTCGTACTCGCCGGTCTGAGCGTCGGAGGCCTATTCAGCTCTTGCCTTCTTTGTGATACGTCTGCCGCTAGATGTGATTGCCCCGGCGGGACAGACTAGAAGGCACAGATGACAACCGACGCATTTTGAGCCGTTGAGGATGGGCCTGCGGTTGGCATCCATCCGGATCGCCTGATGTCCGCCATCGGCGCAGGAGATCACACAACGGCCGCAGCCGATACAGTCAGCTCGGTGAAACTTTGGAAAAATCACAGTGTCCCGCTCCAGAACATCTGTTGTTTCACTGACGGAATCGAGTGCAAGACCTTGAGCCTCTTTAACATTCTGAAAACCCTTTTCGGCAAGATATAGATTCAGTCCCGCCTTCAGGTCGTCGATGATCCGATAGCCGAACTGCATGACCGCAGTCGTGACCTGAATACTGCCGCCCCCGAGAAGAATGAATTCCAGTGCGTCAGACCAGTTCTCCACGCCGCCCATGGCGCTGATGTGCATATTGTGCAGCAGAGGGTTTCGACCGAGTTCGGCAACAAAACGCAGAGCAATAGGTTTTACCGCGTTGCCGCTGTAGCCGCCGAAGGCTGACTTGCCGTGAACAGCAGGGGAGGACACATATGTGTGAGGACTGACGCCAATGATGCTCTTGATGGTGTTGATGGCGGAAATTCCGTCTGCGCCGCCGCGTTTGGCGCCCTCCGCCGCAGGACTCATGGCTGCCACGTTCGGTGTGAGCTTGGCGAGGATCGGAATCTTTGTACCGTGCCGGGCAGCGGCAGTAAAGCGCTCTACCAATTCCGGCACCTGCCCGATATCCGACCCCAGACCGTCTTCAGCCATGTTGGGGCAGGAAAAATTCAACTCGATCGCGTCGGCACCGTTTTCCTCACATTGACGCGCAAGCGCCTCCCACTCTGCATCGTTTTGGCCCATGATGGAAGCGAGAATGAATTTTTCGGGATAGTTTTCTTTCAGACGGCGGAAGATCGTCATGTTCTCGGCAACCGAATGATCAGACAACTGCTCGATGTTCTTGAAACCGACGATGCTGCCGCTGTCACCGGTAATGGCAGAGAAACGGGGCGAGGCCTCGTGAATGTCAAAGGAGCAGATCGTCTTGAACGCAGCGCCTGCCCAGCCGGCTTCAAAGGCGCGGGCACACATATCGTAGGTGCTTGCTACAACCGATGAAGACAAGAGAAACGGATTATCTAATTCAATGCCGCATAACTCCGTACGCAGGCGTTCTTCATTCCCCGGGGCTGCAAGCTCCAGATTCGGACGCACATCGTCATGGAGACGCATAAGTATGGAACGAATCGGAACCTCTCCGGAGCGGACACAAGCGGTTTCACAGGAAGCGGTACAGTCTGTACAGGGATTGTTTTCCGGCAGAGCAAGTGCAGCACCCTTTTCGTTGTCAAACCAGATACTGCGCAGGAGCTTTGCCGGATCTGTCTTCACACATGCTTTCGTGCATGGGGCATCGTAACACAGCGCACATTTGAGCATGTCAGATCGGTAAAGCTTTCTTTCAAACATGAAGTGCCCCTCCTTTGTTTTTTATCCAGGATCTTCCAAAAGAGACTGTCCTCTTGTCAGGTCTCCCATTATCAGTATCATAACACGCACAAAAAGCATTCGCAAGTGCTCATTATGTGCATGTAAGCAAAGATTATTAAGAAAAAGCTGAAATTAACTGTTATAAAAGTACCTTCTTCAAACCTCAGTTTCGGCAAGCGGTACAGGAAGCACACGTACGCTGCGGTCCAGTACGAAACCATGACACATATCAAAAAAACGATTGGATAAGATCCTTATAAAAACGATAGGAAGCTTATCAAGATTCTTATTATATGGGCTTTCATTACCTGAGGATATGTGATAAAATGCGATCACATTTGCCTTGAGGTATTACACAATGGATGCATTACGTTCTTTTGCGCGGCGTGAGCCGGTACTGCTGATCGCTGTGCTTGCTGCCGCCGTCACCGTTTTTTTCGTCCCGCCTGACGAGGTATACTTCTCCTATCTGGATTTTCGCACACTATCACTGCTGTTCTGCTTGATGACGGTGGTGAATGGCTTTCGAAACGCCGGGCTCTTTGCACATCTTTCCCATATACTGTGCGAAAAGGCCGGGAACCTCCGCCTGATCGGACTGCTTCTTGTTCTGCTCTGCTTTTTTAGTTCGATGCTCATTACCAATGATGTCGCCCTGCTGACGTTTGTCCCGTTCGCGGTGGTCGTGATGGGGATGGCTCACCATCGGCAGGAATTGATTACGGTTGTCGTGCTGCAGACCATCGCTGCAAATCTGGGCAGCATGCTCACGCCGGTCGGTAACCCGCAGAATATCTTTTTATATTCCTGCTATGATATGGGGTTTGGCGAATTCTTTACTGTGACTGCTCCAATCTGGGGAATGTCGCTGGTACTTCTGCTGCTGCTGTGCTGTATGCTGCTCAAGCCGGAGCGGCTTGATATCTTTCTGGGTGAGGCACCCGGGATGAATCGACGATCACTTCTGATTTATGCGGTGCTGCTGACTGTCTGCCTTCTTGTTGTACTGCGGGTAATGGCCTGGTATCTCATGCTCGGCATCCTCGTTCCTGCGCTGCTGGTTTATGACCGAAAGATCCTCTTGAAGGCGGACTTCATGCTTCTTCTGACTTTTGTGGCATTTTTCATTTTTTCCGGGAATCTGGCACGAATGCCCCAAGTTGCAAACACCATACGAAAATTGATGTATGGAAAGGAGTATTTGACAGCGCTGCTGGCAAGTCAGGCAATCAGCAACGTCCCGGCCGCTATTTTGCTTTCCAGCTTTACGAAAAGATCACATGCGCTGCTTCTCGGCGTGAATGTCGGCGGACTCGGTACGCCGATCGCAAGCCTTGCAAGTCTGATCAGTCTCAAACTGTATTCCCATTCTGAGCACGCTGAGACCGGGCGTTTTCTGACAATGTTCACAGTGCTTAACCTTGTCTTTCTCGTGTTGCTGTCTGCTGCCTCTATGCTCCTGCTCCAATAAGACGAAAAACCCCGGGTCCGCCTGCACCGAAAAGCAACGGTGTGGATGGGCTCGGGGTCTGTTATGGCGAATTAATAGTGGATCACATTGTCTGCTTTACGGATGCGTTCAAGTACAGAAGCTGCCTCGTCACTCTGAAACCAGGCCAGCGTACTTGACGGGACGAGTTGTGAGACCATTCCCCAATCCCCATCCTGCAGGGCTTTGCGCACATTTGAAGCGCTGATTGCCCTGCCGTCCACAAGCTTGCGGGGAATGATCCGGCAATCGATCCCGGCACCGGGGAGTTCGCTTGCCATGATGGCATTGTATAAGCCCGTCACCTGACTGGTCGGCTCTTCTCCCACATAGCGCACAGAGATGTTCAATGTGGCGGCAATACGCTTGAAAATCTCGATATCCAGCCTCGCCTGGCCGCGGATAACCGCCTCCTTGTCCTTTAGAAAATAGCTGGGAAACGTGGCGGAACTGATAATATACGGCCCACTGTCATGGAGTACGACGTTCGGCAAATGTGCCGTGCCGTCGGATACAAGCTTTTTTCGCACAGAAAAGGGGATGAGGCTTGCGTCCTCACTGACGACAAAGATATGCAGGGTGTCACAAGCGGCGGCAGCCTGCTCAGCGAGGTATTGATGACCGAGGGTGAAGGGGTTAGCGTTCATCACAAGTGCTGCAGAGCTGCCTTCCGTGCGTGTTTTTTCCAAACGCCGCAGGTAGCTCTTGAACCCGTCACGGCGGTTTTCCATAAAAACAAGCGTTCCGTCCACACGTGCGATTTCATAGAAACCGACGTCACCAAAAAATTTTGCGGACCCAGTTTTGGTGTACAGAAATAGATGAAGATTCCCGCGCTCAAACTGGACTTCGATCAGATGTGTGATGATCTGGTTCAAAAGGCCCTCACCCTGATGTGCTTTGCTGACCGCAAAGCAACGCAGTGTGTTTAAAAAGCAGGAACCGGTAGCGATCATATTATAATCTTCGTCATACATGGCGGCAATGTAATCCAAATTGCCGTCGCGCTCGATTCCCTCCTGCTTCAGCAGAGCGTCAACCTTGGCAAGGGCACGCTGGTCATTCGGATAGATCTGTGAAATTGTGTACGCCACTTTGGCTTTCCTCCTTCAAAAAGTGAAGCAGCCAGCACAGAGCCAGCAGATCTGCACTGCCGCCGGGGGAGAGATTTTCTTCAGTATATTCCCGATCCAGCGCCAAAAGCGTTTCCCGGTCGGGATAGGGGGTATCATTCAATAAAGCTGACAGTTGAATGCGTTTTTCATTTTCGATTTCAATGCCGCCGCGCGAAATCATGTTGGTATCTGTCGTACAGCTCAAAATCGCAAGCAGCGCTGCCGCACCCGCTTCATCTCTGGTTTTGCCCTGCGTGAGCCCATTTTCCAATACAGGCAGCCCATGGTGCAGCACGGTCGGAAACCCGGCTGCTGCCTGACCGCGAACGCCGGTAACACCGCAGCGGACAAAGATTCGCTGCCCGGCGGTTCGGGCAGACTCTTCCGTCAGCCCGGAAAGCTCCTTTTCTACATCACATGTCATGTCCGCTGCCTGTTTCAGAACATCAGCAGGGGAGTGCCATTTCTCCCTGGGTATCCGACCCAGCGCGCCGGAGATAATGCCGAGTGTGAAAATTGCGCCCTTGTGGGTGTTGATGCCGCCGGTTGCGCGCAGCATCTTACCCTCAGCAAACTTGCCCGGTATGCGCAGTCGGGAGAAGGTGAACGGGGCAGGATCGGCGGCTGTCTGTCGTCCGATCATAAAGCATTCTGAAAAATAAGGAAAAAGGGAAGAGGCACTTGACAGAAATGTGTAGAAATCCATGTCTTGGTGACTGCCATTGCCGTCCCTGTCCACAAGCCCGGGCTTTGGGGTGACAGCCACTTCGAAGAGAAGCGCACGTACAGCAAGCGCAGCGACCGTTTCCGCATCATGACGGTCAAGAGCGGAGGAAAGAATCTCATGTGTTTTGCGCTGGAGCTCCGTCACGGTATGCATACGGCTTCGCGCACACTCCTGCGCAGGTCTTCCGCAGATCATGCAGCGTCGAGCAATGGTGCGTTCAAGCTTTTCTCCGGAGGGGGAAATTACATCCATATCGAGAAGACGGCCCAGTCGTGTGTGCTCTTCGATTTCGACGGTGAGTTCCTTCAGTGCGGCACCGGACAGATCCACGACATAAAAACCTTCACAACCTGTGACCTCGTCGATCTCTTCTCTGCATACAAGAGGCGCTTTAACGCGCTGTAACTGTCCGAGCAGCAAATCGCGCCCTATAGAAAAACCCCGACGGATGGAGGGACTGTTTTTTACCGGTCCCGCGATGTTCATGGTGAATGAAACCAAAGGCAGACCATAGCGTTCCAGAAGCTCCCGCTGCCGTTGTGCACGACGCTCCCGTGCCTCCAGCATTTGGCTGAGTTCAACGATTTGATCCATAGCTGTGCTGCTCCTGTCCATGCATTTTGAAAATTGCTGACAAAATAAAGGATACTTTATGTTTTCACCGGTGTCAATAGCTGTTCCTACAGGCGGGCCGTGTTCTTGTCGAGAATGCGCGTGACGATCTGAATAAAACCCACGGCATAACGCGGCAGCTTTTCATCCTTGCGCCAGCAGGCGTAAAGATGCCGTTTGTTTTCATAGTCCATAAGCGGAAAGAAAACGCCGCCGCGCCGGGCATATTCATCCATGAAGATATCCGAGCAAAGCATACAGGCCCCGGCCTGGATCGCAACACGTTTTGCGACTTCGAGAGAATCTGTCTCCAGCAGAATTTGCGGCTTGAGACCTCCGGCGTGAAAAAGCGTGTCCTGTACCACCCGAACGCTGTGACCGGGTTTGAGTGAGACGAAAGCATCCTCATGGATCATGCTCAGGCTGATCGGAGTGCCGGGAGGAAGCTGGTTTGCGATAGCGGAATTCTTCCCGGCCAGAACGCCGATAACTTCTTTTTCAATTAATGTAAAGGAGAGCGCAGGGCTGACCGACTCCACGGCCGCGAGAGCAAGGTCGATCTCACCGGCTTCCAGAAGCTGCTCAAGTCTCGCGCTGCCCTCTTCACGCAGATCGATAGAGACCTTCGGGTACTGCATGGTAAACCACGGCAGGGCTACCGGCAGAATCTGGATGGCGCGCTGTACACTGATGCCGAGGCGAAGAAGCCCGCTGCTCTCCTGTCGAATCTCCCGAAGCTCGTTTTCCAGCCGGTCATTTGCAGTGAGAATCACATTGGCTGCTTCCAGATATTTCTGACCGGCATACGTCAGCCGCAGCGGCGAGACTGTCCGGTCAAAGAGCGTGACTCCGTATTCGCTCTCTACCTGGCGTATCATCTGACTCAGAGAAGGCTGACTCACATAGAGTTTTTTTGCAGCCTGGGTGACGCTGCCCTCCTGTGCGACGGTGCGGATATAAAGTGCCTGCTTGAGGTTCATAAGCTTTTCCTCCTGTCCGCGCTGTTTTCGACTAATCTTTGACTAATCGATGAATAATCATAACTTGTATATTATGATTATATAATGTAAGGCCTATGTTTGTCAATGATTATAATTTGCTCATTATAAGATGCCGGGAAAAAAGGCATTTGCGAGAAATGCATGGGAATGGTAAAGTATTGAAGGAGCAAAATCCTGTTTTATGAATCGAATGTAAGGAGGAATGTGACATGGAGATTCTGAAACCCGCCATGGCGGGGACCCTCGAATCCAGTGATGCACAGGTCATGGTCGAACCTGGTGACAGCGGGATCGAGCTTACGCTTGAAAGCAGCGTCATGAACCAGTACGGCCGCCAGATCAAGGCCACCGTTCTGGAGACTCTTGACCGACTGGGTGTTGAAAACGCCCGTGTGGCTGTTGTGGACAAGGGCGCGCTTGACTGCACGATCAAGGCACGCGTGGAGTGCGCAGTATTCCGCAGCTGCGGCCAATCCGCAACCAATATTCCCTGGGGAGGTGCTGTGAGATGATTCCTCGTCCCAGACCCGAACGCTTCCGTCTGCGCCGCACCATGATGTTCATGAACGCGCAGAAGCCCGGCCTCATCAAGGACGCCTATATCTACGGCTGTGACAGCATCATGCTGGACCTGGAGGACGCGGTGGCAGAGAATCAGAAGGACGCTGCCCGCTTCTCCCTGTACCATGCGCTGAAGACCATTGACTACGGCGATACCGAGGTCATTGTCCGCATCAACGGCCTTGACACCCCCCATTGGCAGGAGGATATCCGCGTGTGCGTGGCAGGCGGAGCAGACGGCATCCGCATCGCCAAGTGCGAGAGCGCACAGGATGTGCTGACGGTCGAGAAGGCCGTCGAGGCTGCCGAAGAGGAATTTGGCGTGGAGAAGGGGAGAACCCTCCTTATGGCTGCGCTCGAAAGCCCCAAGGGCATCCTCAACGCGTATGAGATTTGTGCCGCGTCCGAGCGTATGCTGGGCGTTGCCATTTCCGGCGGCGACTTCCGCAAGTGCATGCAGACCAAGCCCACCCGTGACGGCATTGACATGGTTACCGCCCGCGGCATGATGCTCATCGCCGCCCGCGCCGCCGGTGTGCAGTGCTTTGACACCGTGTTCACAAACCTGGACGACCAGGAAGGCTTTGAAGCCGAGGTCCTGCAGAACAAAGCCATGGGCTTTGACGGCAAGAGCCTTATCAATCCCAAGCAGATCCGTTTCGTACATCAGGTCTTCGCCCCGACCGAGAAAGAGATCATTCAGGCCGAGAAGATTGTCCGCGCCTACCGTGAGCAGAGCGCAGCCGGCGTCGGCGTGTTCACCGTCGACGGCAAGATGATCGACATTGCCTTTATCCCCGGTGCTGAGAGGACCCTGAAACTCGCCCGCGCCTGCGGACTTTGGGAGGGAGATCTGGTATGAAAAACGCAGTAGGCAGAGAGATTCCCGATTTCCTGCTGGAAAACGGCAAGGAAGTCTATCAGGGAAAGAATTACATGGACGGCAAGTATCTCCAGAAGGCCGCCCCCAAGACCCGCCGCTATGAAAAACCCCAGGAGAGCAAGATCGTAGAGAGTCTGGCAGACGCGCTCAAACAGTGCGGAGCCAAGAGCGGCATGACCTTCAGCTTCCACCACCATCTGCGCGACGGCGATTTCGTGGTCAACATGGTCATGAAGGCCGCCATCGAAGAGCTGGGCCTCGAGGATCTGACCATTGCGGCCTCCTCCCTGGGCTCCGCCCATGACCCCATCGCCGATTACATCGAGCAGGGCAAGGTTATCGGCATCCAGACCAGCGGCATCCGCGGCCGAATGGGCGAGGTCGTCTCCAAGGGTAAGCTCAAGACCCGAGCCATCATCCGCAGCCACGGCGGACGTCCCCGCGCCATTGAGGCCGGTGAGGTCCACATCGACATCGCCTTCATCGCCGCCCCCACCAGTGACTGTGTGGGCAACTGCCGCGGCATCGGCGGCAAGTCCAACTGCGGCTCTATGGGCTACGCCATGACCGACGCCAAATACGCCGATCACGTCGTCGTCGTCACCGACTGCCTGGTGGATTTCCCCAACATGCCCGCCTCCGTCGAGGCTATCGACGTGGACGCCGTTGTAGTTGTTGACTCCATCGGCAACCCCAAGAAGATCGCCTCCGCCGCGGCCCGTATCTCCCAAAACCCCCGCGACCTGATGATGGCCGAGAATGTTGCTAAAGTCATCGCCTCCACGCCTTACTTCAAGGACGGCTTCTCCTTCCAGACCGGCGTCGGCGGCCCGTCGCTGGCAGCCAACCTCTTCCTGGAAAAGTATATGGATGAGCGCAACATCAAGATGGGCTGGGCCATCGGCGGCATCTGCGGCCCCATGGTCGAGATGCTCAAGAAGGGCAAGGTCGGCAAGGTCATCGATGTGCAGGACTTCGACCTGGACGCCGTCAATTCTATCAACCAGACCCCGAACCACTTTGAGATGAGCGCCTCCCAGTACGCAAACCCCGCCAACAAGGGTGCGTTTGTCAACAAGCTGGACTTCGTGGTCCTGGCAGCTCTTGAGATCGACACCGGCTTCAACGTCAACGTCCTCACCGGCTCTGACGGCATCCTCCGCGGCGCCCCCGGCGGGCACCCCGACACCGCAGCCGGCTCCAAATGCTGCATCATCGTTACCCCGCTGATTCGCGGCCGCATGGCCACCGTGTGCGAGCATGTCGTCACCGTCACCACTCCCGGCGACTGCGTGGATGTTCTCGTTACCGATTATGGCATCGCAGTCAACCCGCTGCGCCCTGACCTCATTGAGTGCCTTGACAATGCGGGCATCAAGCATGTCCCCATTGAGGAACTCAAAGAGAAGGCATACAGCATGGTCGGCAGACCCGATGATCTTCAGTGGGAAGACGAGGTCGTGGCCGTGCTTGAAGCCCGTGACGGCACCATCCTCGACGTCATCCGCAAGATCAAGCCCTACACACTGGAAGACTAAATTTGTACGTTTTCGGCTACAGAAATTCAGATCGTTTTTGACGGGGCTTTGCCTCGGCAAAAACTCCCTGAGCCGAGCTATGCGAGGCCTCGCGCCGACCAAACGCGGCGTGTAACACGCCGCCGCGTGCGATAAGCGCGAGTTCTCAATTACGAGTCTTGCTCGTAATTGACTAAAAGAAAAAGGGGTTTTTTTAATGAGCAATACCATCGTTGGCGTCCTCGGTCTGCTGACCATCGTGGCCATCGTCGTCACGCTGTTTAAAAGTAAGACCCAGCCCGCCATCGCGTTTATCGTATGGCCCACGATCCTGGCCCTGATCCTCGTTATCGGTGGCCGCCACAGCTTTGACGACATCGCCGCCATGATCAAGGCCGGCTTTACCAGCACCGGCCCGACCGCAGCCCTGTTCGTCTTCTCCGTATTGTACTTCGGCATCATGACCGACGCCGGCATGTTCGACGTCATCATCGGCAAGCTCATGAAGCTCGTCGGTGACAACGTCATCGGCGTTGCAGTCGTTACCTGCATCATTGCCCTCGTCGGCCATCTCGACGGCGGCGGCGCATCCACCTTCTGCATCGTGATCCCCGCCATGCTGCCCGTGTTCAAGCGCATGCACATGCGTCCCACCTCTCTGCTGCGCATCGCGGTTCTCGCCATGGGCGTTCTGAACCTGATGCCATGGGCCGGCCCCACCATGCGCGCGGCTTCCGTTCTCGGCACTGAGGCGGGCGCTCTGTGGAAAACCATCCTGCCTGTGCAGATCTTCGGTATCGTCCTGGCCCTTGTCCACGCTGTCCTGACCGGTATTCAGGAGAAGAAGCGCGGCGCCGGTCTCCATGGCAAACTGGCAGAGACCGAAGGCGTCATTGAACTCGACGAGTCTGCCGCTACCGCCTCCGCCGGTGACAGCGAGCTTGCCCGTCCGAAGCTCTTCATCTTCAATATTCTGCTGACCCTCGCTGTGATCGCGATGCTCATCTGGGACGTGTTCCCCAGCTACTATCCCTTCATGATCGGCTGTGCCCTGGCTTTGTTTGTCAACTACGGCTTTACCGCCAAGATGCACAAGAAGATCATCAACCTGCACGCTGGTCCCGCCCTGATGATGTGCTCCACCCTGATGGGCGCCGCCGTCCTCATGGGTATCCTCACCTCCAGCATGGGTGCTGACGGCAAGGTCATCTCCGCCAAGGTCATGGAACTGCCCGAGGACGCGCTGCCCTCCGTGGTCCGCTGCCTTGCCAACATGGTCGCCGGCTTCCTGCCCCACGCCCTCGGCAGACAGCTGCCCCTCGTCATCGGTATCCTGTCTGTGCCTCTGGCTCTGGCCTTTGACACCGACTCTTACTTCTACGGCATGCTGCCCGTGGTCATCGGCATCGGCCAGGCCTTCGGCGTTGCCGCCCAGCCCATCGCCGTCGCCATGGTTATCTGCCGCAACTGCGCCACCTTCATCAGCCCCATGGTTCCCGCCACCCTGCTCGGTATCGGCCTTGCCGAAATCGACATCAAGGACCATATCAAAGCCAGCTTCCTGTACGTCTGGGCCTTCTCCATTCTGTGCATGATCGTCGGCATGGTCATCGGCATCATCTGATCCATGGTTTTATAACCTCCTTCGGTTTAACCGGGGGAGGTTTTCTTTTTACAGTTATTGATCAGAACGGGGCCATACGGACGTACAAACAGTGCTTGTGAAAATCGGAGCGTTAGATTATAATGCTCTTACAGGAGGGAATTGAAATGGTTCTGTATTTCAGCGCGACAGGCAACACAAAATATGTGGCAGAGACATTGGCAAAGGGGCTGGGTGATACTGCGGAAAACCTGCTTGAACGGATACGGCGGCGGGATTTCAGCCCGATCCATTCAGAGAGCCCGTTTGTGATCTGCTCTCCTGTCATCGTCTGTGAGATGCCCCGTTTTCTCAATGCCTGGCTGAGAAAGTCGGTCTTCACCGGCAGCCGTGAGCTTTACTTCGTATTCACAAGCGGTGGCTACGCCGGAATCAGCAGCTTCCAGGGAAAGCTGCTTGCCCGCAAAAAGAAAATGAAGTACATGGGCCGGGCTGAACTGAAAATGCCCCGCAATTATATTGCCAGCGACGCCTATCCTGAGCTTTCCCGGGAGGAGATCGAAGACCGCATCAGGAATGCTTCTAAGCATTTGCCAAGAATTGTTGCGTTGATACAGTCAGGCAGGAAGTTGAAAGCCCGCCATGTATGGCTGTTTGAGATCCTGATCACATTGCCCTTCAATCCTGTTTGGAGTCACCTGAAACAGCGCACTGGCGACTTTCACGTGAGTGATCAATGTATCTCATGCGGCAAGTGTGAGCGAGGCTGCCCGATGAACATCATTCATCTTGACGCAAAGAAACGACCGGTATGGGATGCCAAATGCTGCTCACACTGCATGGCCTGCATACAAAACTGCCCCACAAGCGCCATCGAATATGGGCTTATTACACACGCAAAGAATCGCTATCGTTTTGAGAAATATCAATACGCCATAAAAGAAGACTGAACAGAAATCAGAAGCCCCATCCTGAAGTTTGATAATAAATAATATATAAAATGGGTAGAAGCAAGAAAAACAGGGAAAAACTGTTGACCCGTCAACAGGTCATCAAAAAATACGGTATTACCAAAAAGCTCATCCAGCTATACTTTCCAAAGCCTGAGATCATCCATGTCCGCGGCAGAGGCGGGTCCTGGTGGACGATGGAGGGCTGGAGTGCGGATGACGCGGATCGAGCTGTTCGTCACCCGGAGATCCAGAAGCTCCTCCGGGAGAGAATGGAAAAAGAGACTAAGGAACAACAGCTTAGAGAGATCATGGATTTCTATGACTCATTTTCGCCGGAATCCTATGTGGAAAGAGCACGAAAGCTGCAGAGAATATTCATTTTGCATGTTGGCCCGACAAACAGCGGCAAAACTTACGATGCTATTGAAGACCTGAAAATACACACGCCGGGCGTATATCTTGGACCGTTGCGGCTTTTGGCGCTGGAGATGTTCGACAAGCTTAACGCTGCGGGCATACCGTGCAGCATGCTGACAGGGGAGGAGTCCATACCTGTCGAAGGCGCTGAGCTTACTTCATCCACAATTGAGCTGTGTAATTTTAACGTGCATTACAAAACGGCAGTCATCGATGAGGCGCAGCTCATTGCGGACAGAGATCGCGGGGCGGCATGGCTGAAAGCCGTCTGCCTTGTGGATGCCGAGGTCGTGCACATCTGCATGGCACCCGAGGCATTGCCGTTTATAGAGCGGTTGATTACAAGTTTCGGAGATCCGTATAACGTTGTTCAGCACAGACGGCTTGCACCGCTGCGATATGCAGGACAGTGCAGAGGGTATAGGGACTTTAAAGCGGACGACGCGATTATCTGCTTTTCGCGCAAAAATGTACTCTCTACGGCCGCTGTACTGGAAAAAGAGGGCTTTCACGCCAGCGTCATATACGGTGCGCTGCCGCCGGAGGCCCGGCGCAATGAGGTGCGCAAATACCTCTCCGGTGAGAATAACATCGTCGTTGCGACGGATGCCATTGGCCTTGGAATCTCACTTCCCATCAGGCGCATCATCTTTGCCGAGACACAGAAGTTTGACGGAAAAGAGTTCAGACCGCTCACGACGGCGGAGATCAACCAGATCGGCGGGCGTGCCGGGCGCTATGGACTGCATGAATACGGCGAAGTCCTCACTATTGGCACCGACCGGCTTGTTGCAGAAAGACTGGGGCAGCAAGTAAAGCCTATCAGGCAGGCATGCATCGGCTTTCCGCGTGAGGTGCTTTCCACGAATTACCCCATGGATCTTCTGCTGACGGCCTGGGACAAAATGCCGAAGGCATCGAATTTTGTGCGGGAGAGCATGCAGGATGCGCGCATTCTGCTCAAGCATTTGCAAAAACGTGTCACACCGGAAAACAGAGAACTGATATACGATTTGATCACCTGTCCGGTGGATACCCGTTCGGAAGAACTGATCGTCTACTGGGCAAAGTGCGCTGCGGCGATCGTGAAAAACAGGCATGTGCCTGAACCGTATTTCGGTGATGAGACCCTTCAGGATTGTGAGCTTCAATACAAGGCTTATGATATCCATCATCAGCTTCTCAGAAGGATTGGGGTGGAGGATGACTGCACGGCGCAGCGTAAAGCAATCTGCGAAAGAATTGCGGAACTGATGAAGGTCAGCAAGGCTGAGTATATCCGGCGCTGCCGATCCTGCGGGAAAGAGCTTCCGATCGGTGCGATCTATAACTATTGTGATCGCTGTCATGCCGAACGTGTGTTTCACGATAACGGATATTGACACAGAATGCATAAACACAGTATCATGCCTTAAAGAGGAAAACCCTGTGACAGTTGTGTGACAAAAGACTTGCTATGATAGGCACACAAACGGGGAAACAAATAAAAAGAAAAGGAGATCACAAAAATGGCAAATGATGAAATGAAGGTTCTCAACGAGCAGGAAGCGGAAGTTATTTCCGGCGGCGGTGCCAACGGCAACTTCTGGCAGGAAGGAAGCGCTATCTACTACCGCATTGCACACCGCGACACTCTCTCCGAGATCGCACTTCGCGCCCAGGTTCCCATGAGCCAGATCCTGGCGCTCAACCCCAGCATCAAGAATCCTGACCTCATCCGTGAGGGCGCGGTCATCCGTATCCGCTAAAAAAACATCGAGAGCCGATCAGTGCTCTCGATGTTTTTACATACCCCGGTTAGCTGACGGAGTAAAACAATATGATCATATACCCTGGGATTGTATGACAGCCGGGATCAATTGTCGGTTTTGTTGGGACAGCCAGACAACAGTCTCAACATGCTTTGTCCTTGGGAAAAGGTCATAGACCGTAGCTGCTTGAAGCGCATAGCCATATGTGCTGAAGCGCAGTATATCACGTGCAAGCGTAGAGGGATCACAGGAGACATAGACGATACGCTCCGGCGCCATGGAGGCAACCGCGCTGATCGCTTCTGGCTGCATGCCTTTGCGGGGAGGATCAACTACGACAACATCGGGCCGCAGCCCGCGCCCGGCAAGCATTTGTGCCGCTTCCCCGGCGTCTGCACAGATAAATTCGGTATTCCCAATCCCGTTAAGTACCGCGTTTGCTTTTGCGTTCTCAATAGCCTCCGGTACGATCTCGGCTCCGATGACTCTGCCTGCTGTCTGAGCAAGACAAAGACTGATCGTTCCGGCGCCGCAATAAAGGTCAAAGGCAAGATGATTCCTGTTAAGATCGGCATATTCCAGCGCCTTTTTGTAAAGCCTCTCGGCCTGCGGGGGATTGACCTGAAAGAAAGCCTGCGGAGCAATATCAAAGGAAAGATCGCAGAGAGTATCGCGGATGCAGTCTTTGCCCCAAAGTGTGTAGAAATCTCCGGCAAGTACCGTGTTGCCTTCGCTCTTGTTGATGTTCAGCACAATCCCTGTCAGTTCGGGACAGGTCCTGCGAAGCGCAGTGACGAGGGCCTGCGTCCTTGCTCCAAAGCCCTTACGAGCTACAATACAAAGAAGCCGATCTTCCGTATGAACTGCACGGCGGCAATAAACATGCCGTACAATTCCATGCCCGGTCTGTTCATCATACGGGGCAATGGCATTTTCGTTCATGAAGCGCACGAGTGCCTTTGCTGCGCGATGTGTAAGCTCATCCTGAATAGAACAGCCTTCAACGGGAATGATCTGATGGCTGCGTTCTCGATAAAAGCCGGCGACTGCTTTTCCCTCCAGATTGCCGACAGCAAGAATACCCTTGTTGCGATAAGCTTCAATGCGCTTGCTTCCGACAATTTCAGAGGCGAGGATTTCCTGCTTACCGATGCGCTTGAGTGCGTCATTCACTTTCGCGAGCTTAAAATGCAGCTCTTCCTCATAGCTCATGTGCCGCAAATCACAGCCGCCGCACTTGCCGTAGCAGCTGCACCCGGGTTCAATGCGAGAAGGTGAGGGGACCAAAAGGGTTTCAGCGCGTGCGTAGGCACAATTTTTTAAGACTTTGAGAATGCGGATCTCCCATTCTTCTCTGGCAATCGTTCCGGGGACAAAGACCGTACAGCCCGCGACATGACAGATGCCGGAGGCGTCAGCACTGTAAGCCTCGATGGTAACGCGCATGATTTGATTTTTTCTTAAAGTTTCCATGTAAAGAGAATATCACATCTTCAGAAGAATAGCAATCAAAATGCGATACATGAATAAATCCTGTCGGCCGTGGAGATAATAGCTGTGCAAATACCGATAGGAGGATGGAAATGAAAAGATCTTTTGTATATCTAATACTAGCCCTGATGATGAGCCTTTTGCTTTGCGCCTGCGGAGATATGACCGGGCGCGGAAATGTAACCGCGTCTCCCTGGCCGGATGTGACGGCACCCGTTATGCCTACGCCAACCGCAGATTTCAGCGTTTCTCCTATGCCTGATTTTGGAACAAACGATATGACCGGAAACAATATGACAGGGAATGATACCGCAATCAACAACGACAGCGAAACCGTCAACAACGGTATGACCGGCATGAGTACAAGCTCTCCCGTTCCTACTGACGACAACCGATAAACAGCAGCGCCGCCCAGACCGGGCGGCGCTGCTGTTTATATATTGATGCCGACATCACGCATGGCAGTGGTAAGCATGGCTTTATGCTCCTGAGAAATGGACACCAGCGGGAGGCGGAGCTTGCCACTGTCTATCCCCATGAGCTGCATGGCAGCCTTTACAGGGATGGGATTTGTCTCAATGAAGAGTGCGGAGATCAAAGCTGCGTACTTTCCATAAAGCGTTGTCGCCTCATCAAAATGCCCGTTCAGACATAAGTCACAGAGCTTCGAGATCGTTGCGGGCACGATATTGCTTGCGACCGAGATTACGCCGAGTGCCCCTAAAGACATGAGAGGTACTGTGCAGTCGTCATTGCCGCTCCAGATAAAAAGCTCATCTCCACACAGACTGCAGATCCTGGCGGCAAGAGCGATATCGCCGGAGGCTTCCTTGATCCCGACAATATTAGGATGTGCAGACAGTCGCCTGCATGTCTCGGCAGTCAGACCGATACCTGTGCGGCTTGGCACATTATACAGAATCATTGGGATTTCTACCCGGTCAGCCACATAGGTGAAATGCTCAAACAAACCCTGCTGCGTGCTCTTGTTGTAATATGGTGTCACCATAAGGATTGCGTCGGCACCGTGTACCTTTGCACTCTCAGCGCGATGCAGTGCTGTGACGGTATTGTTGCTGCCAACACCGACAATGATTTTCATTCTCCCCGCGTTTGCACATATTGCAGCATGTACGAGTTCCTGATGCTCATCGCTGCTGAGCGTGGCGTTTTCACCGGTTGTGCCGCACACCACAACAGCGGCCGTTCCGTTTTCATATTGGTAATCAAGGTTTTTCTGAAGTCTGTCATAATCGATTCCATGATCATCAAACGGTGTTACAATTGCCGTGCAGGAGCCCTTAAAAACAGGTGTTTTCAATATAACAGCCTCCCAATAGAAGATTACAGCAATCACATTATGAAGCAGTCAGCGCAATTATTCCCATATTCGTTGAAAAGTGGGAAAAGATCTGTTATAATACTAAACAATTCTTATAAAGGGTTGGAACATAAGTTGAAAAAAACTGATTTCTATTTTGACTTGCCTGAGGAACTGATCGCCCAGACGCCGCTTCAAAAGCGCGATGCTTCCCGTTTGCTGCATCTGGACAAGGTCACAGGTGAAATTGAACACCGACATTTTTATGAGCTTCCGGAGTATCTGCACGCGGGCGACTGCCTTGTGCTGAATGACACGCGCGTGTTGCCTGCACGCCTCCTCGGCTGCCGCAGCAGCGGAGGAAGTGTGGAGCTTGTGCTCCTGCGTGATTTGGGAGAGGGCCGCTGGGAATGTCTGAGCCGTCCCGGCCGCAAAACCAAACCCGGAACGGAGCTTCAATTCGGAGATGGTGAACTGACGGCAACGGTGGAGGCTGTCGCAGAAGGTGGAAACAGGATCGTACAGTTTCACTACGACGGCATCTTTCTTGAAGTTCTCGAGCGCCTTGGGAAGATGCCCCTGCCGCCTTACATCAAGGAAGAACTGCAGGATGCAGAGCGCTATCAGACCGTATACTCGCGCGAGCTCGGCAGTGCCGCCGCACCTACAGCCGGTCTTCATTTTACGCCTGAACTATTAAAAGAGATCGAGATGAAGGGCGTGAAGATCTGTTATGTCACGCTGCATGTGGGACTTGGCACCTTCCGTCCGGTAAAAGAGGATGAGATCGAAGATCACGAGATGCACTCCGAATTCTGCATTGTCTCACCGGAAACGGCGGAAACGGTCAATACAGTCAAGAAAAACGGCGGACGCGTGATTGCAGTGGGAACGACCTCCTGCAGAACGCTTGAAAGCTTTACTGATGATGACGGTACGCTGAAAGCGGGCTCCCGATGGACAGATATTTTCATCTACCCCGGATACCGATTCAAATGTATTGACGCGCTCATCACCAATTTCCACCTGCCTGAGAGCACACTCATCATGCTCGTGTCCGCCTTTGCCGGAAGGGAAAACATCCTGAATGCCTATGAAACAGCTGTGAAAGAACGATATCGTTTCTTCTCGTTTGGTGATGCGATGCTTATCCTCTGAGTGCTTGCATTTTCCGTACAGATATGTTAATTTGATGCTGACATCATGCGGAGACACCCTGGAAGGAGAGAAAACAATATGAAAGGAATCGTCTTGGCAGGAGGCAGCGGGACAAGGCTGTACCCGCTTACGATGGTTACTTCAAAGCAGCTGCTCCCTATTTATGACAAACCCATGGTCTATTATCCCATCTCTGTGCTGATGCTGGCAGGAATCCGGGACATTCTGCTTATCTCCACCCCACATGATCTGCCGCACTTTCAACAGCTTCTGGGCGACGGGAGCCAGTTTGGCATTCGCTTGAGCTATCAGGTACAGCCTTCGCCTGACGGACTTGCACAGGCCTTTTTGATCGGTGAGGAATTTATCGGCAAAGAGCCCTGCGCCATGGTTCTCGGCGATAATATTTTCTATGGCAACGGACTTGGAACTGTCTGCCGTGAAGCTGTAAAAAATGCGGAGAACGGCAGGGCTACGATTTTCGGTTATTACGTGAACGACCCCGAACGCTATGGAATCGTTGAGTTTGACGAAAACCTGAAGGTCATCTCTGTTGAGGAAAAGCCTGAAAAACCAAAGAGCAATTACTGCATCACCGGTCTGTATTTCTACCCTGCGGGAGTGAGCGAGCTTGCAAAAAAGGTGAAGCCCTCTGCGCGCGGTGAGCTTGAGATCACTTCACTCAACGAGTTGTATCTGAAGAGCGAGCTTTTGGATGTGCGTCTTATGAGCCGCGGATTCGCGTGGTTTGACACCGGCACAATGGACTCACTGGCGGAGGCGTCCGACTTCGTGCGTATGATCGAAAACCGGCAAAGTACCATGATTGCAGCGCTGGAAGAGATCGCGTTCTACCGCAAATGGATCAGCAGGGAAACACTGTATGCCTCGGCTGAGCATTACGGAAAATCCACCTACGGTGCGCACCTGAAAAATGTTGCAGACGGAAAAATCATTTATTGACAAGGGAGAAAGACATGACACTTGTTGTGACAGGCGGTGCCGGTTTTATCGGTTCAAATTTCATCTTCTACATGCTTAAAAAACACCCGGATTACCGCATCGTGTGCATCGACAAGCTCACATATGCGGGCAACCTCTCTACGCTTGCGCCCATCATGAGCAGGGAGAATTTCCGATTTGTCAAAGCTGATATCTGTGACCGTGAGGCTGTATACACGCTCTTTGAAGAGGAGCACCCTGACATCGTGGTCAACTTTGCAGCCGAGAGCCACGTGGACCGTTCCATTGAAAACCCGTCCATCTTCCTGCAGACAAATATTATCGGTACGTCGGTACTGATGGACGCCTGCCGGAAATACGGCATCGGCCGCTACCATCAGGTCTCGACAGATGAGGTATACGGTGATCTGCCCCTTGACAGACCAGACCTGTTTTTTACTGAAGAGACGCCGATACATACCAGTTCTCCCTATTCCAGCTCCAAGGCGGGGGCTGATCTGCTGGTGCAGGCTTATCACAGGACTTACGGGCTGCCGGTGTCGATCAGCCGCTGCTCCAATAACTACGGCCCTTATCACTTTCCTGAAAAGCTGATCCCCCTCATGATCGCCAACTGTCTCAACGATAAGCCATTGCCTGTTTATGGACAGGGCCTGAATGTGCGCGACTGGCTGTATGTGGAAGATCACTGCAAGGCCATCGATCTTGTGATCCACAAGGGCAGGGAAGGGGAGGTCTACAACATCGGCGGTCATAATGAGATGCGCAACATCGATATTGTGAAACTCATCTGCTGCGAGCTTCACAAGCCCGAGAGTCTGATTACCTATGTCGCCGACCGCAAGGGTCATGACATGCGCTACGCCATTGATCCCACCAAGATCCACAATGAATTGGGCTGGCTGCCGGAGACGAAATTTGAGGACGGCATCAAACAAACCATCCGCTGGTATCTCGATAACCGTCCTTGGTGGGAGGAGATTATCTCCGGCGAATATCAGAGCTACTACGAGAGAATGTACAAAAACAGATGAAGGAGAGACAACGTGTATAAGCTGCTCAAGCAGGAGGGCCACGCGCGCCGCGGTGAGTTTAAAACGCCGCATGGCACGGTTCAGACACCTGTTTTCATGAATGTAGGCACACAGGGAGCCATCAAGGGGGCACTTTCGGCGGCCGATCTGAAGACGATCGGCTGCCAGATCGAGCTTTCCAATACCTACCACCTCCATGTTCGTCCGGGCGATGAGCTTATCAAATCTCTCGGCGGCCTGCACAAGTTCATGACCTGGGATGGGCCGATCCTGACCGACAGCGGAGGCTTTCAGATTTTCTCCCTCGCAAAGCTGCGCAAGATCACGGAAGAGGGAGTGAGGTTCAACTCACATGTGGATGGACGGCATATCTTTATGGGGCCGGAAGAGAGCATGCGCATCCAGGCAAATCTCGGCTCCGATATCGCCATGGCCTTCGACGAATGCGTCAAGATCCCGTCACCAAAAGATTACGTACAGCGTTCGTGTGACAGGACTTTTCGCTGGCTTCAGCGCTGCAAGGAAGCTCTGACCGCATATAACAGTGAGGTCGATGCTGTCAATCCCGGTCAGATGCTTTTCGGCATTAATCAGGGGGCTGTCTTTGCCGACCTTCGTGTGGAGCATATGAAAAAGATCGCGGAGCTTGATCTGCCCGGCTATGCCATCGGTGGCCTTGCCGTCGGTGAGACACATCAGGAGATGTACGATACCATTGAGATCGTCGAAGAGCACATGCCCAAGGACAGACCCCGTTATCTTATGGGAGTCGGTACGCCCGGTAATATCATTGAGGGTGTTGCACGAGGCGTTGATTTCTTTGACTGCGTCATGCCTGCAAGAAACGGCCGGCACGGTCATCTCTTTACATGGGACGGGATCATCAATATCAAGAATGAAAAGTATCTTCGGGATGAAAGTCCCATCGACCCCAAATGCAATTGTCCCGTGTGCCGGCGGTATTCCCGCGCATATGTGCGGCATCTGTTCAAATGTGAAGAAATGTTGGCCATGCGCTTTGCCGTCATGCACAATCTTTACTTTTACAACAACCTTGCCCGAACGATCCGTGATGAACTGGATGCCGGGACTTTCGGGAGTTTCCGCGGCAAATATTCGGAAATTCTCGACAAACGTATTTAAGCATCTTGAAATTTCCTGATTCTCCATATATAATATAAACACTTTTGATTCGGAGGTTTTCCAGAATGAATTTGATCCTTACTGCCGAAGCCGGTGCCGCAGGCGGCACTTCCATGCTTCTCATGCTCGTTGTGATGTTCGCTGTCTTTTATTTCTTCTTTATCCGTCCTGAGAACAAGAAGAAAAAGACCGTCGAAGAGATGCGCAATTCCTTAAGCGTCGGTGATGAGATCACCACCATTGGCGCCATGACCGGCAAGATCGTCCAGGTCACGGAAGACACCGTCACCTTTGAGACTGGTGAAGATCGCGTCCGTATCCAGATTAAGAAGTGGGGCGTCTCCACAACGGCCAAGATGGAAGCTGCTGAGGCGGAGGCCCGCGCAGCCAAGAGCAGAGGCAGAAAAAAATAAACCTGTCCCTGAATCTTTGCACTCCCGAACAAATAGGATGAAGAGATCTTATTTTCTCGGGGGTGTTTTTTTGTTTTTAAAGGACCAGTATAGGCTGCCGAATGGAGGATTTCTGATCTGTGCAGGGATTGGATGGCTTGCCGGCGCAGTCGTTTTTCTTCTTATCGCAACATTAATCGCCAATGCGGCCGGAATCGGAGAGCTTGGGCTGGGATACTTGAGCTCAGCCATCAGCTTTCTCGCATCGGTCATAGCCGGAATATCGGCCACACGAAACGGATCTGCGGCAAGGCTGCCTGCGGCGCTCCTTACCGCCACAGCACTTGTGATCGTGCTTCTCACGATCGGCTTTCTGATTCGGGGAGAGGGGATGAACGTATCCGCGATTCTTAGTGTCGTAAGTTTCACCTACGCCGGTGTCGTTGTCGGCATGTTTTTATACCCTAAAAGAAAGAGAAGTGGTAATAAATACCATACTCTAAAATTGACATAACAGCAACAGTAAAGTGTTTGCAAAACATTTATCTACGCCGTTTTGCAGATGTTTTAGAAATAATAGAGTAACAAGAGTTGACATAAGCGAAAAATTATTTTTTAAAAAATGAAAAAAAGACTTGATTATTTTGCGAGTTTGTAATATATTGTTTCCAGATCAGTTATGTCAATTACAAAATTATTTCACATTTGCTGATCGCATGACATTACTTTGGAGAAAGAAGGGCGTTTGAATGCAGAATTCCGAGTGCATTGAGATGTTCGAAAAATATCTCGTGGAGGATAAAAAAGCATCTGCAAACACCCTCAGCTCATACCTGAGAGACATCAGACAATTGGGAGAATTTCTGGATGTGCATGGTGAAAACGGCATTGTCGACGCGAGCGCCGAAGAGCTGTCCGAATACATAGAGACACTGCGTGCAAACGGCAAGTCGGTTGCCACGGTTTCGCGCTCCATTGCCTCAATCAAATGCCTGTATGCACACTTGTTCATCAAGCAGCTGATTACAGTAAACCCCGCACAGGGGCTGATCCCTGATAAGAGCACGCAGAAACTGCCGGAGATTCTTACGAGCAAGGAAGTAGAGCTTCTGCTTGAGCAGCCGAAGTGCATTGACCCGAAGGGATACCGTGACAAAGCCATGCTTGAACTGCTGTATGCCACGGGCATCCGTGTGACGGAACTTATCGATCTCAATATCTCGGATGTGAACCTGGCAGCCGGTGTGATCCGTTGTGCAAGCCGCAACCGCGAGCGCTTTATTCCCATGTACCCGGCAGCGGTCAAGGCTCTGAGTGATTATATCACGTTGGTGCGTCCGCAGATGATCCTTATGCCGGATGAACAGTCGCTCTTCGTCAATGTGAGCGGTGAGCGCATGTCACGCCAGGGCTTCTGGAAGATTGTCAAACATTATCAGAAAAAGGCAGGCATTGAAAAGGATATCACACCGCACACGCTGCGCCACTCCTTCGCCGCGCATCTGCTCGAAAACGGCGCCGATATCCACGCGATTCAGGAAATGCTGGGACACCGGGACATTTCCTCTACGCACATGTATTCCCAGATTGTGAAAAAACAGCTTAAGGACGTTTACAACAAGGCTCACCCCAGAGCCTGAACCGGAACAGCCCGTCTTCCTTTCGAAGATGGGCTGTGATTTTAGTTGCAGAAGTGCGCCGAGTATGGTAAAATCTCGCTGGAGTGTGATTATATGCGAATCTTGGGGATCGACCCGGGTATTGCGACCATTGGCTTCGGCGCCCTCGAATCCGAAAAAAACAGCCATAAGCTGATAAACTGTGGCGTTATCACGACGCCTGCGCACACCAGCCTCTCAAGCCGCCTTGAACAGATCTATGATGACATGCTCAGCCTTTTAGACCTTTTCAAGCCGGATGCGGTGTCGATTGAAGAACTGTTTTTCAACACCAACATCACCACCGGCATTTCGGTAGCCCACGGAAGAGGCGTGATTTTGCTGGCCTGCCGCAAGTACGGTGTAAGTGTATATGAGTATACGCCCCTGCAGGTCAAGCAGGCGGTCGCCGGCTACGGCCGCGCTGAGAAGCGACAGGTCATGGATATGGTAAAGAGAATTTGCCAGCTTCCTGCGGCACCGAAGCCGGATGACGCGGCTGACGCGGTGGCCCTCGCGATTTGTCATGCCAGAAGTGCCACTTCATTACTGTACAGAGGAGATCAGGAAGAATGTTCTACCATATAGAAGGACCGGTTGCAGAACTGGAGCCTTCGCTTGCGGTGATTGACTGCGGCGGTGTCGGTTATGCACTGAGCATTACTGCAAATACTGCGGGCGGACTCAGGTTAGGAGAAAAGGCAAAGCTGTATATTTCGGAATCGATAGGGGAGGATCACTTTGATCTCTTCGGCTTTTTGGACAAGAGTGAACGCCGATTCTTTGAATTGCTGATATCCGTTTCCGGCATCGGTCCAAAGGCGGCCATGTCGATCCTCTCTCACAATACGCCGGAGGGACTTGCCCTTGCGATCATCAGCGGCAACGAAAAGGCACTGACTGTTGCACCCGGCATAGGCAAAAAGATCGCACAGCGCGTGATCCTTGAACTCAAGGACAAGGTCAGTAAAGAAATGAACAGCAGCGCGGCGGATTATTCCTCCTTTACGCCCGTATCAGTTCAGGCCGCAGATTCCGCAGTAAACGATGCGCTGGCCGGACTAACCGTCCTGGGCTACTCCGGGGCTGAGATCGCGCCGGTGCTGAAAAAACTCGACACGCAGAATATGACGGCAGAACAGATCATCAAGGCCGTTTTGAAGCAGATGGTAAAATAAAAGCCTATGAGTATCAATTTTTCCGAAGACGTCAATGACGAGATCATCACTACGGCTGCAAGTCTACCCGAAGACAACAGCGAAGGCTCGCTGAGACCGAAGACCATTAGTGAATATATCGGCCAGGAAAAGGCAAAGGACAATCTCAGCATCTTTATAAATGCTGCCAAAATGCGCGGTGAATCGCTGGATCATGTATTGCTCCACGGCCCCCCGGGACTCGGTAAGACGACGCTTGCGGCGGTCATTGCAAATGAGATGGGTGTGAACATGCGCATCACCTCTGGTCCGGCGATTGAAAAACCGGGTGATCTTGTCGCTATGCTGACCAATCTGAACGAAGGGGATATCCTCTTTGTCGACGAGATCCATCGTCTTAACCGGGCCTATGAGGAGATCCTGTATCCCGCTATGGAGGACTATGCCATCGACATTATCCTCGGCAAAGGCCCCTCGGCAAATTCATTGCATCTCGATCTGCCGCACTTCACGCTGATCGGTGCGACCACGCGCTCAGGCCAGTTGACAGCGCCGCTGCGCGACCGCTTCGGCGTTACGCTGCGCCTTGAGCTGTATACCCCCGAGGAGTTGCAGCGGATCGTGATCCGGTCGGCCGGGATTCTGAATGTAAAGATCGTCCCCGACGGAGCATACGAGATTGCCTCGCGTTCCCGCGGTACACCGCGTATTGCCAACCGCATGCTGCGCAGGGTCCGTGACTTTGCCCAGGTTAGGGCGGACGGCGTCATCACCCGAGAGGTTGCAGACAAGGCCCTATCAAGTCTTGAGGTTGACAAGCTCGGCCTTGATGCGCTTGACCGGCGCATGCTCAGGAGTATTATTGACTTTTACGGCGGCGGACCGGTGGGGCTTGAAACGCTCGCCGCGACCATCAATGAAGACGCCGTGACACTTGAAGATGTGTATGAGCCGTATCTTCTGCAATGCGGTTTTCTCACGCGCACACCCCGCGGCCGCTGCGTCACACAGAAGGCATACCAGCATCTGGGGCTGGAGTATATGGGCCAGCAGACACTTGATATGTGAGCGCTGTGTTCAATCTTGCATCATTTTATACAAATAGGGTATTGACTTTAACGGTTTGTGTTGTATAATACATGATGTATATATTTAGAGTATTTGAAATAATATGATGGATTACGCACAAATGGATGATACGATGCTCCAAAGGCTCGCTTCCGATGGTGATCGGAACGCTGAGGATGCTTTGGCGGCTCGTTATCTTCGGCTTGTCAGAATCTGTGCCAGACCACTGTTCCTCGCCGGAGGAGACAGTGAGGATTTGATTCAGGAGGGGACCTTCGGTCTTCTGTCTGCCATCCGAAACTATGATCCGGCAGACGGTGCTTCCTTCAAGACCTACGCCGAACACTGTATCCGCATGCGCCTTCTGTCAGCAATCAAATCCGCTTCCCGCCTGAAACACGTTCCCCTTAACGACGGTATTTCACTTGAAGAACTCTCCGAAGATCCCGGTGCCGACATCCTGGCTCTCCCTGAGCTGATCCGCCATAATCCGGAAGAACTGATTCTGGCCGAAGAGAGCAGGGAAGAGTTGAATGCGGCTTGTTCCCGGTGCCTTTCCCGATTTGAGATCAAGGTACTTGATCTTTATCTGGAGGGCCTGTCGTATAGAGAAATAGCGGACAGACTTTGCAGGGACGCAAAGTCGATAGACAATGCCGTGCAGAGAATCCGGCGCAAGCTTGCACGGGAAAACATTCTTGGCGATATCAGCTTCAGCTGATCGCAAATACAGCCGACAGGCACAATCAAAAGAGAGGATTCAAGATGTACGAAGACAAGACCTTAGTTTGCAAAGAGTGCGGAAAAGAATTTGTTTTTACCGCCGGTGAGCAGGAATTCT
>Ga0310691_10001797_pt1 | contig 30976 bp, 23 predicted proteins | sample 176DNAGHGlowgp2_FD_203887 | JGI IMG/M metagenome (GOLD analysis project Ga0310691, IMG submission 203887) | Sheep rumen microbial communities from Palmerston North, Manawatu-Wanganui, New Zealand - 1766 DNA GHGlow gp2 (v2) (version 2) | ecosystem: Host-associated > Mammals > Digestive system >... | reverse complement strand
TACAGCAGATGGTGCACGACTATGGCATCGAGGCCATCGCCATCGGCAACGGCACTGCCAGCAGGGAGACCCGCAGCTTCGTGGAAGGGTGTCTGGCTGGAGGACCCCAGCTCTTCATCGTCTCTGAGGACGGCGCCTCCATCTACTCGGCGTCGAAGGTGGCGCGCGAGGAGTTCCCCGACGAGGATGTGACCGTGCGCGGCGCCGTGAGCATCGGCCGCCGACTGATGGACCCGCTGGCCGAGCTGGTGAAGATTGACCCGAAGAGCATCGGCGTGGGACAGTACCAGCACGACGTGGACCAGACGAAGCTGAAACACCAGCTGGACATGACGGTGGAGAGCTGCGTCAACCAGGTGGGGGTGAACCTGAACACCGCCTCGGCACACCTGCTGCAGTACGTCAGCGGCCTGGGTCCGACGCTGGCCAAGAACATTGTGGACTACCGCCGCGAGCACGGTGCGTTCACCAGCCGCGCACAGCTGAAGAAGGTGCCACGCCTCGGGCCTGCCGCCTATCAGCAGTGCGCCGCCTTCCTGCGCATCCCCGGGGCGAAGAACCCGTTGGACAACAGCGCGGTGCACCCCGAGAGCTACGACCTGGTGGAGCAGATGGCGAAGGACCAGCACTGCACCGTGGCCGACCTCATCAGCAACAAGGACCTGCGCGCGCGCGTGGACATCAACAGATATGTGACGGCTGAGAAGGGTCTGCCCACGCTGACGGACATCATGCACGAGCTGGAGAAGCCGGGGCGCGACCCGCGCGAACAGATTGAGGAGTTCAGCTTCGACAGCCGCGTGCAGACCATGGAGGACCTGGAAGAGGGCATGGTGCTGCCGGGCATCGTGACGAACATCACGAACTTCGGGGCCTTCGTCGACATCGGCGTCCATCAGGACGGCCTGGTGCACATCTCACAGATGGCGAACCGCCGCATCGCCCACCCCACGGATGTGGTGAAGCTGCACCAGCACGTCACGGTGAAGGTGCTCGAGGTGGACTACCGCCGGCACCGCATTGCTCTGACCATGAAGGGGGTGTGAGAGATGAGAGATGAGAGATGAGAGATGAGAGATGAGAGATGAGAGATACGAGGTGCGAGAATTCTCGCACCTCGTGTCTCGTACCTCGTAACTCGAAAAGATTGTGTCTCCTTACTTCGCGGTGATGCCAGTCTTCACCTGCGTGGTGCCCTTGGCCGATGAGCCGATGTAGAAGCCATGCCAGGCGATGTCGGCATCGGTGGGCTCGGTGGTCGTGGAGTAGATGCTGTACTTCTGACCGCTGACCATGCCCGTGGCCGTGATGAAGGTGCACCTGCTGCTGATGGCTACTGGCAGCTGGAAGGCGACGAGGGTGTTGTTCGACGCATCCAGAAGGGTGTTGTAGACGTTGGCCTTGAAGCTGACGCTGCCGGGGAAGGCGTAGCCCTGCTTGGCACCGCTGATGGTGCCCGTGGTGCTGCTCTGTGCGCCACCGATGCCGATGGCAATGCCCGTGCCCGTGATTTGGATGTAGTTGTTGTTGTCGCAGTCGAAAGCCTCGTCGGGGTCGCCCTTGGTCATATACGACAGCACATAGCCATTGCCGATGGTGATGGCGCCCGTGGTGCCGGCGTTGCTGTCGATGGCATCATTGCCAGTGGAGTAGCACACGGTGGTGCCGCCGTTGAAGTAGATCTTGCCGGCCGAGTTGATGCAGTCGTCGTAGCACTTCAGGTAGTGCTTGCCGCCACGGATGTCGATGCTGGTCTTCGACTCTATGCCCTCGGCGCCGTTGTAGCTGGTGTTCACCACCGTCTCACCGCCGTAGATGGTGATGGCGCAGATGGCCTTGATGGCCTTGGCATTAGAGCTGCTGTAGGCCTGTCCGGTCTGTGTGACGGTGATGGTGGGTCCGTTGCCATCGGTGGTGCCCTGTGTGTAAGAGCCTGTGATGTTCGTCCACGACGAGCCACCACCCATGCCGCCACCAGGACCGCCACCGTGACCGCCAGGGCCACCGCCCCAGCCGCCACCCCAGCCGCCACCGCCGGTGGAGCCGCTGCTCTTCGTGCCGTCGCCGACACGGATGGCCTTGCTGGCATTGCCGCTCATGGTGATGGTGATGGTGCCGGCGTTGAAGGCAGCGTTGAGAGCCTTGATGCCCTTGGCGCTCTTCACGTCGCTGCTGATGGTGGTGGGTGCTGCACCGTTGGTGATGGTCAGCTCGCCACCGTTGGTCTCCACGTCGTTGGCCTTGATGCCACGTCCGGCCGTACCCTTGACGGTGATGACAGTGGTGCCGCCGTTAATGACCACCTTGCCACCACTGATGGCAGCGACGTAGGAGGGGTCAGAGGCATCGCTGGTATCCACAGCGCCAGAGGCGTTGAGCGTCAAAGTGCCGTCGTTAACATAGGCTATGCTGTCAGCCTTGATGCACTTCGCCCCGGCAGCTGTGGTGGTGAGGTTGAGCACACCGCCGTTGATGTAGATGTTGCCTGAGTCCTCGTCCTCGTGGTCGGTGGTCTCGCCAGTCGAGGTGTCGCCGTCGATGTCGCACTGCAGGGCATCATCGCCCACGCCGCTGACGGTCAGCGTGCCACTCTCCATGAGGAAGTACTCGTCGCACGACAGTCCGTCCTGCACGGCCTGTGCCACGGTGACGGTGGCGTTCTTCAGCGACATGTACTCAGCGCTCTTGATGGCATGGGCATAGCGGCCGTTGACGGTCAGCGTGCCCTTGCCCTTCAGCTCAAGGTGGCCCTTGCAGTAGAGGGCAGCCTTCTGTGCCAGCGCCGTGGCGGGCGAGGCACAGTCGGTGAGGGTGTTCTCGGTGTCCTTCTTCACGCTCAGGTCGATGCGCTTGCCGTTCATGATGCAGATGGCGGCACCGCTGTAGACGGGCGTGGCGTTGGTGAGCGTCAGTCCGCGCAGCTCGACGGTGGCCTTGTAGGAGCCGGCCATGTAGAACTCGCCGTCGGTGGTGGTGCCACTGAGGGCGTAGGTAATCTCGTCGGCCACGAGGTCGCTCTGCGTGATGCTGACGTGTGCGCCGCTGACGGCAACGTCGACATACTGTGCCACGTTGCCGGCCACGAGCACCTTGGCAGTGGTGCCGTCGTAGCTGACGCTGACGCTGTTGTCCGTCACGGCAGTGTCGTCAACGTACATCTGTGCGATGTCGGTCAGGGTGAAGGTCTTGCCCATGACGGTCAGCGTCTGTCCGTCCTGGTAGACCATCTCGCCGGCCTGCTCGGCGGGCACCTGATAGGTGACGCTGCCCACCTCGATGTTCAGCGTCTGGGCCTGCGTGGCCACGGCGGCCAGCAGGGCTATGCAAGAAACTAATACCTTTTTCATTTCACTGTAATCTTTTTGGTTGTTCCGTTCTGCCTGATGATGTAGATGCCCTGTCCCACGGCCGAGCGCAGCTGCGACATGCTGGCAAAGGTGCCGAGGTGCATGCCGCCTACGGTGTAAGCCTCGATGGGTGCGGTACTGCCAGGCATGACATCGATGGCGGTGACGGTGCTGGGGTCAGACTCGCTGAAGACCATCGACGAGAGCTGCGCGAGGTTGAAGGTGACAGTGCCGTCAGCGTTGGTGGCCACCAGCGTGCCGTTGCTGACGGTGAGCCGCAGCCCCTCAGCAGCCAGCGACGTGCTGTTGCCCTGGGCATCGGTCACCACCAGGTACCTGTAGGTGAAGTCGGCGGCCTGCGCCTGAAGCGCGATGGCGGCCAGAAGGGTGAATGTCCATTTCTTCATAGTCGTACTGTTAGTGTGAATCGTTCTGAGCACAAAGGTACGAAGAAATGGACATTCACGCCTAATCCTTTCAGCAAACAGACGGTTTCGTTCAGCCAACCAGCCTTAGGAGTTGACATCGGCACACTCGTCATGGACCCGCTCTATCTGGTCTATCATCATGACGCCGCCCTCGTTGGAGATTTTCAGGCGGTTCTCGCCCTGCCATCCACCGTCCAAGAAGCGGTAGTGGTACCATCCGTCGGACTCCTTCTGCACGCTGGTCACCTTGCTCACGGGGTTGGTGACGCCGGGCTTGCCTTCCTGCGCACTGGTGCGGAAGAGCCACACGGCATAGCCCCCGCCCTCGTACTCGTAGTTGTCCTTCAGGTACTGCAGCATGCCGGGGGTGCAGTGGGCCTCCAGGAAGCTGTAGTCGGTGAAGCGGTCGTTGTCATACATGTCAATGATGAACGCCTCGATGTCGGGGTCGGTAGCCGCGGTCTCCTCCACCTCCTTCCGCAAGGGGTTGTCGTCGCCCTCGTAGATGATGGTGCGTTTGTAGAAATAGCTGAAGCCGTCAAAGATGATGGTGCACTTCAGCCAGTTGCCGTGGTCGTCGGTAGCGTCGAACCTGACAACGGGATGTTCGGTTTCCCCCACTTTGCCACCGTGGACCATTTCCTCGTGGTCCACGCTCTCAAGGTTGCCGTCGTCGTCGCGATGGTAGGTCATCGTGGTGGCGTTGCCCATGCGGTTGCTGTCAATGGTAGCGCTGGGCAGCATGCTGTCGTCCTCATATTCGAAGAGGGTCATCCAGGGGTCGAGGGTCGGGAAGTCAATCTCCGTGATGTGCTGCTGGTCTTCGCGGATAACGTTTGCCTGGTCCATGTTGCCCTCGGTGTCGAACTTGTAGATGCCCTCCACCTTTCCCCTGTCGGTGAAGAGCACGGTGACAGGCTCTATGTGCTCGCCAACATACTTCACGGCGACGACGGGTCCGCGCAGGTCGAAGGTAGCCAGGTCCTGGGTGAGGTAGTCGTCCTCGTCGTCCTTCTCTTCATCGTCCACCTCCTCGGTGTCGTCCTTGTCCTTCTTACTCTTCTTGCTGTCGCCGCACGAGGTGGCTGCTGCCAGCGTGAACATGGCCGCCACGGCCAGCACTAAATACTTCTTTTTCATAAGCGCTTATTTGTTTATTGTTAAGTGTTTATTGTTGATACCTCTTCCGCTTCATTTTTCATCATTGTCATCTCTCATCTATCATCTCATCTGGGCGTGCAAGCTATTCTCTCACCTCTTACCTCTCACCTCTATCAACCGAAGCAAGTTAAGTGACGGTAGACAGTGACGGTGCCGCCATCGCTGGCGGCATACTGGCGCAGCAGTTGCTGAATGAAACGGGCATTGTCGACGACACGCTGCTCGTTGCCGTCGTAGCCGTTGATGAGCACCACGAGATGAGTGGTCTGGAGGGTGATTTTCGTGCGCTCATGGTCGCTGGTGGGGGTCCCCACCCCACCCTGTGCGTCGCGGTAGACGGGCAGCCCCTCGATGTTGAGCATGCCGCGGCCGATGCCCTCGTAAGGCTCGCCGGCACGACCGACGCCGAGGGTGAGCGTGTCGCCCACGAACTTGTCGGCATCAAAGCCGCCGATGCTGTAGCCGTAGGCAATGGAGGCCAGGTTGATGAGGTCAACGAGGGTGTCAATCTGGTACAGCTCCTTGCCCTGCAGCATGCGGCGTATGAGCTGCTCGCTGGCCGGACGATAGCGCGAGGGGTCCTTGCCACATCTCTTATATATCGCGCGCGTAGCCGCTATCGAGGGCAGTTCCTTCACGCTCTCGGTGGTCAGCTGCTGGCGCAGCCGCTCCTCCAGCTGATGAATGTCGTGCCACAGCGGCTCGCTATAGGTGCTGTTCACCACCTGGGCATCCAGGCATGCACCTACGAACACGGGACACACCTGGGCTATCTCTTCTGATACGATGACTCTCATTGTTGAATGGTCTTCTTGATAGTGTATGTTCCTGACTGATAATCCTTAGCCTGGGTCTCGCCTGGCAGCGTCACCGTGGCTGTGGCCCCTTCGGGAATGGTGAACGTCCACACCCACGCTTTGCCCTCGTACCTCCAACTGCTCTTGATGAGTCCGGCAGTCGACTGATAGGTGGCATCGAGCGAGCCAAGCCGACGGTCGGGCACGGGACGCATGATGATATGCCTGAAGCCTGGCTGTGCCGGGTCGCTGGCAATGCCTGCGCAGGTCTGCCATATCCACTGGCACACACAGCCATAGGCATAGTGGTTGAAACTGTTCATGCCGTTAGGCCCCATGCCTTTGTCCTTGGTGTAACTGTTCCACCGTTCCCAGATGGTGGTGGCACCGTTGTCGATGCTATAGAGCCAACTGGGGTTCTTGCGCTGGAAGAGCAGCGTATAGGCTACGTCGGCCATGCCGTTGTCAGTCAGCGTGGGCATGAGGATGGAGGTGCCGAGGAAGCCCGTCTGCAGGCAGTCGCCGTGCTGACGGAAGTTCTCGCGCAGACGGCTGATGAGTCTAGCCTTCGCCTCCCCCTCGAAGAGTTGGTTGCGCAAGGCGAAGAGGGCCGGCGTCTGCATGGTGTTGAGGATGTCAGTCTTGAAGGTGCCATCGGCATTGAAGAAGTGTTCAAGCAGATAGCGACGGGCCTCGCCTACCATCGCCGACCACCCAGCGGTGTCCCTGCCAGAGGCTGCCGCCATGTCGCGCATCATGGCCGCATCGATGGCCCAGTAGGAGGCGCTCAGGTAGTTCCAGTAGTCGATGGCCTCAGGCAGCGGCTTGCCATCCTTGAAGGCACCGCCGCCACAACTCTCCAGCGGCTCATAACTCAGCCAGTCAGCCCACTGGTAGTTGCCATTCTCACGGCTCAGCGCCTCGTGGTTATATTTCGTCTCGCTGATGTGATTCATAAAACGCATCATCGACTCCCAGCTTTCTTCAATGATGGTTGAATCGCCATACTGTTTCCAGATGGTCCAAGGCACGATGATGCCGGCGTCGGCCCAGCCAAGGCGCATGTATTCGCTTGTCCACGAACCGTACTGCCCGGCAGGCGCCACGCCGGGGAATCCTCCTTCAGGGCTCTGCGTGTCGCGAAGGTCGCGCAGCCATTTGTGGAAGAAGCGATTGGTGTTGGCAAAGAAGGTGCCCGTCTCGCTGAACACCTGGGTGTCTGCCGTCCATCCCAGGCGCTCGTTACGCTGCGGACAGTCGGTGGGCACACTGAGATAGTTGGAGCGCATGCCCCAGAGGGTGTTCGAGATGAGCTGGTTGACGAGGGCGTTGCCCGTGGTGATGTGGCCGGTTTCCATCTCAGGGGTAATACTGCTGACGGGTACGGACTGCAGGCGCTCAATGACCACCTCATCGGTCGCGGTGATGTCGACGTAGCGATAACCGAAGAAGGTGGCGCGTGGCGTGAAGTCCACCGCCTTCTTGCTGTCGGCAAAGGTGTAGTCGAGTCGGATGCTCTTCTCGTGGATGCGTAGGTTACGACGGTGAATGCTGCCCTCTGGTCCGTCCATGCCGCGGCTCTTGGCCCCATTGCCGTCGTTCAGCAGTTCGGCGGGCAGGCAGGTAAGGCAGGTGCCCTCCTTGGCCTTGAAGCGGAACGAAGGAACGGCGGCACAGTTCTGGCCGAAGTCGACGACAAGGTGCTCGCCGGGGCGGACGACCATCGGTTTGCCTTCCTGATACTCGCGGTCGACGACAATCCTGCCGTGTGCCTCTTCCGTGGCGCCTTCTGTCGTGGAATATACGTAAGCACGCTTCGGACTCAGTGCCAGTTCAGTCATCTGGTAGACCTCGGCACCATTCTCAGGCACGATGATGCCCTTGTACTCATTGCTGATGGCAGGCTGGCCAAAAGAGACATCAGCCCCAGAAATGGCCGGTGAGGCGATACGTGCGTCGTAGGCCTCGCCGTCGAAAATGGCGGCATGCGTCACAGGACCGGCTATGGCGGCTTTCCAGTCGACGGTGTTCGTGCCGAAGCGGTGGGTGCTGCCGTCAGCATAGGTCACTTCCAGCACGCCACGGAAGGCACACTTCTGTCCATACATGCCATTGGTGCCACTGGGCGTGATAATCTTGTCAGCCCACCAGCCTGGCGTGACCTGCACGGCCAGCATGTTCACCCCACCCTTCGTGGTACGGAACAGGGGGGTGACATCGTAGGTAAAGGAATATTTGGTACGGCTGTGGTGCGAGAAGCCGGGGCGCAACACCTCACGGCCTATGCGATTGCCGTTCACAAACAGTTCGTTCACGCCCAGGCTGACGGTCATCCAGACAGCCTTCACCACAGGGCGCTCATTCCTGACCGTGGTCACGAACCAGCTGGCGCCGTCGGCAGCCCTGGTGGCATCGTCCACCCTGCCCTGCACCTCAGGCGCATCGGCCACACAGAGCCATTGCGCATCGTTCCATGACTCGTCTGGCAGGGCGGACACCAACTGGCCGGCGGGCGCGGAGGGCTGTGCTGCCACAGGCGTTAGCGACAGGGCGAACAGCAAGCCCAGAAGAAAGCAAAGGTTATGTCTCATAGTGAGTTGTAAAGATTTGGCTACGGTTTTGTTATTGTATCATTTGCAGGAACTCGTCCTCGCTGACGATGCGGACGCCAAGCTTCTGGGCCTTCTCCAGCTTGGAGGGACCCATGTTGTCGCCCGCAAGGATGAACGAGGTCTTGCCGCTGATGCTGCCGACGTTCTTGCCGCCGTTCTGCTCGATGATGAGCTTGTACTCATCGCGCGAGTGGTGCTGGAAGACGCCACTGATGACAATGCTCTGCCCGGCCAGGCGGTCGCTGGCAGCGTTGGTCTGCTCGGCACTGAGGGCAAACTGCAGGCCGTAGGCACGCAGACGCTCCACTATCTGCCGGTTCTGCTCGTTGTGGAAATAGCCGATGATGCTCTTCGCCATCACCTCGCCGATACCCTCCACCTCCTGCAGCTCCTCCAGACCGGCGGCCATCAGCGCGTCCATCGTCTTGAAGTGGCGGGCCAGCAGACGGGCGCTGGTCTCGCCCACGAAGCGGATGCCAAGGGCGAAGACGACACGCTCGAAGGGCACCTCCTTCGACTTGGCAATGCTGTTGACGATGTTCTGGGCCGACTTGGTGCGCGAGCCGTCGCCGTTAATCTGCTGTACCTGTATGTCGTACAGGTCGGCCACATTGCTGATAAGTCCCTGGTTATAGTAGTCCTCGATAATCTCCGGTCCGAGACCGATGATGTTCATGGCCTTGCGTGCGACGAAATGCTCGATGCGGCCCTTAATCTGAGGCGGACATCCCGTGTCGTTGGGACAGTACCAGAGTGAAGAGCTGGGATTGAGGAGTGAGTTAACTAAAGGCGTGCCGCACTCAGGACAGCGCTTGATGAACTGCACGGGCTGGGCGATGATGGGGCGCTCGTCGATATTCACGCCGACAATCTTCGGAATGATTTCGCCGCCCTTCTCCACATAGACCATGTCGCCGATATGGAGGTCGAAGCTGCGGATGAAGTCCTCGTTGTTCAGCGTGGCACGGCGCACGGTGGTGCCGGCCAGCAGCACCGGCTCCATGTTGGCCACAGGGGTGACGGCGCCGGTGCGGCCTACCTGGTAGGTCACTTCCAGGAGCCGTGTCTGGGCACGCTCGGCCTTGAACTTATAGGCGATGGCCCAACGCGGCGACTTGGCCGTGAAGCCCAGGGCGCGCTGCTGGCGCAGCGAGTTCACCTTCAGCACAATGCCGTCGGTGGCCACAGGCAGGTTCTTGCGCTCCTGGTCCCAGTAGCTGATGAAGTCAAGGATTTCTTCTACCGTGGTGACCTTGCGCATGCCCTCGCTAATCTTGAAGCCCCACTGGCGGGCGGCGGCCAGGTTCTCGTAGTGGCCGTCGGTGGGCAGCTCCTCGCCCAGGAGGTAATAGAGGTAGGCATCAAGCTGCCTGCTGGCCACCACCTTCGGGTCGAGACTCTTCAGGGTGCCGCTGGCGGCGTTGCGCGGATTGGCAAAGAGCGGCTCCTCAGCGGCCTCGCGCTCACGGTTGAGCCTGTCAAAGGAGACCCACGGCATGAGAATCTCGCCGCGAATCTCGAACTCCTTTGGGGGAACGGAGGTACGGGGGTACGAAGGTACGAGATGACTCTCTGCCTCCGAACTATTCTCGTCCCCCCGTGCCTCCGTACCCTCGTACCCCCGAATGATAAGCGGGATGCTTCGGATGGTTCGCACATTGGCCGTCACATCGTCGCCGTGGACACCGTCGCCGCGGGTGACAGCCTGCGTCAGGCGACCGTCGACATAGGTCAGCGAGATGCTCAGCCCGTCGTACTTCAGCTCGCAGCACACCTCGAAAGGCTCGCCGCCAAGCCCCTTGGCCACGCTGTCGTACCACTGGCGCACGTCGGCCTCGTTATAGGTGTTGGCCAGCGAGAGCATGGGGTAGCGGTGCGTCACCTGGCGGAACTCCGACTGCAGGTCGCTGCCCACGCGCTGTGTGGGCGAGTTGGGGTCGTAAAGCTCGGGGTGGCGCTGCTCCAGGTCCTGCAGCTCGTGCATCAGCATGTCGAAATCGTAGTCGCTGATGGACGGCTGGTTCAGCACATAGTAGCGGTAGTTATGGTCGTGCAACTCGCGGCGCAGCTGCTCTATTCGCTCTTTCTCATCCATGGGGACAGGTTGTTACAGGGAAACACAGCGTTCACAAATCTTCACCACCACCTGCATGGCTTTCTCCATGGACTGGATGGGCACGAACTCGAAGGGGCCGTGGAAGTTGATGCCTCCCGCGAAGATGTTGGGACAGGGCAGCCCCTTGAACGACAGCTGGGCGCCGTCCGTGCCGCCACGGATGGGCCTCACCTTCGGAGCGACGCCCACCTCCTGCATGGCCTTCAGCACAAGGTCGACGACGTGCATGTTGCCGTCCTCAATCTTCTCGCGCATGTTGTAATATTGGTCATTGACGTCGGCCGTCACCGTGCCCTCGCCATACTTGTCATTCATCTTTGCGGCACAGGCCAGGACAAGCTGCTTGCGCTGCTCGAACTTCTGACGGTCGTGGTCGCGGATGATGTAGCTCAGCTTGGCCTGCTCGGTGTTCGACTGTATGCCGACGAGATGGAAGAATCCCTCGTAGCCGTCGGTGGTCTCAGGCGTCTCGTCCTTAGGCAGCATGGAAGCGAACTCAGCAGCCAGGGCGTTGGCATTCACCATCTTGCCCTTGGCATAGCCTGGATGGACGCTGATGCCACGAATGGCAATCTTGGCCGAGGCAGCATTGAAGTTCTCGTATTCCAGCTCGCCCACGTCGCCGCCATCCATGGTATAGGCCCACTGACACCCGAACTTCTCCACGTCGAAGTGGTGGGCACCCATGCCTATCTCCTCGTCGGGGTTGAAGGCCACACGAATCTTGCCGTGCTTCACCTCGGGATGCTGCTGGAGCCACACCATGGCCTGCACAATCTCAGCAATGCCCGCCTTGTCGTCGGCGCCTAAAAGAGTGTGGCCATCGGTGACGATGAGGTCGTCGCCCACATGGCCGAGCAGCTCGGGGAACTTCTGCGGCGAGAGCACGATGCCCTGGCTGAGCTCGATGTCGCCGCCGTCGTAGTGCTCGACAATGCGGGGATGGATGTCGGCACCCGAGCAGTCAGGGCTGGTGTCGTAGTGCGAGATGAAACCGATGACGGGCACCTCAGTGGTGACATTGGCGGGCAAGGTGGCGTAGATGTACCCCTTGTCGTCCATCTCCACGTCCGTCAGTCCCTCACGCTGTAGCTCCTCCTTCAGATAGGCAGCAAAGATGAGTTGTTTCGGCGTGCTGGGCACACTCTGGCTGTCCTCGGCCGACTGTGTGTCGTAATGCGTGTAATTCAGGAATCGTTCAGTAATGTTCATGGTCGTATTTTTAAGCTATTGAAAATAAATCTGCTGCAAAGGTACGCATTATTTTCGTTTTTTTCCTAAACTAAGCATGGTTTTTCGCTTTTTTTTCGTACCTTTGCAACCATTATTCCTAACAAACCCTTACTATGACTTTATTTTCTGAAAAGATTGAAGAAATCATCAGGGCATCGCTCACTGATGGCATGATAACTGATAAGGAGCGGCAAGTCATCAAGCGCCTGGCAGCAGCCGAGGGCATCGACGAGGATACCGTCGACGTGCTGCTTGATGCCCGTATTCAGGAAAACAGCAAGGAGCAGAAAGCCGAGAAGCGCATGTGCCCCCATTGCGGGGCTCCGCTTGAGTCGTTCAGCACGCGCTGCCCTGCCTGTGGCGAAGAGGTGCGCCAGACGCGCACCGTGTCGAGCATACAAGAACTGGATGCACGGTTAGAGGACGTAACCGACCTGGACAGCCGCCGCAGCATCATCACCAGCTTCCCCGTGCCAAACACCCGTGAAGACTTGGTTGAGTTTCTTTCGCTCAGTGCGGCCAATGCCAAGAGGGCCGGCGGCATCACCGACACGCCCTACTGGCGTTTTTGCATCATCATCGTACCGCTCTGGATTATCTTCATCATGTTCAGTGCCTATTCAATCCGCAATCCTGAGAGTTCGTTCTACGGGCAATCACTGAGCAGCCAGATAGGGCTTGACGGCATGATGGCACTGATTGTCGGCGGCTATTTCGCCGTGAAACATGCCAAGAAGGGCGGCAACAAGGAAATCAAGGTGCACAATGAGATGCGCTCAGTGTGGAAAGCCAAGTTTGAACAGGTAATGAGCAAGGCGCGCATCACCCTGCGCGAGCCTGAGGACGTGGCCATGCTCGACCGTTTGGAGCAGGAAGTCAACAAGCATAAATAAAACAACACATATTATATGGGACTATTTGGCAGAGGCAAAGGCGGCGGACTGATGAATGTCATCCGTTGCGACCAAGAGGAATATATTATCTGGAAATGGCGTCCCGACGGACAGGAGGTGAACAGCACCAGCCGTGAGAACGCCATCAGATGGAACAGCTCGCTCCGCGTAAAAGACGGCGAGGTGGCCATCTTCGTATATAACCGCAAGGAAGGCCCCATGCAGGACTGCATCGAGGGACCGTGCGACATGATGCTCAAGACGGCCAACCTGCCCGTGCTGGCCAACATCGTGGGTGCCCTGTGGGGCGGCGACAGTCCCTTCCAGGCTGAGGTGTACTTCATCAACCTGCAACGCAACAACCAGCTGCACTTTGGCGTGCCCTACTTCGATGTCTTCGACCCGCGCCTGCCTGACCAGGGCATTCCCGTGGCCGTCAGGGGAACAGTCACCTTCAACATCACCGACTACATGGGGTTCATCAAGCTGAACCGGCTACAGCAGTTCGACCACGATGACTTCAAGCGCCAAATCAACGCTGCCATAGCACGCTATGTGCGACAGGTGGTGACCAACCTGCCTTCAGAGGCCGGCATCCCCGCCATCCAACTTGAACGCCACATCGACACTATCAATAACAGTGTGGCGGCAAAGCTCGGCGAGCGGCTGAGCGAGGACTTTGGCGTAAACATGAAAGCCCTTGACATCAGCAACCTGGAGATAGACAAGACCAGTCCATACTATCAGGAGGTATATCGCCTCACCGCAGGCCTGCAGGCCATGACGATGGAGGCCCAGACCGACGTGAACATCAAGAACCTGAAGGACACGCAGGAGCTGAACCGGCAGAACATGGAAGAGACCATGCGCATACAGCGCGAGGAGGCCCAGCGCGCCCAGCGCCTGCAAACAGAGACGCAGTTCATGGGAGCCCATGCACTGGACACACAGGCCGGTGTGCTGCGCGCCGGCGCCGAGAGCCTTGGCCAGATGGGCCAGATGGGCGGCGGCGAAGGCGGCGGCATGAACGCCGCAGGACTGATGACAGGCATGATGATGGGCGGTGCCATGGGCCAGCAGATGGCGGGCATGATGAACAACATGGGCCAGTACATGCAGCAGGGCATGGCAGGCGGAGCCACGCCGCCACCCATGCCGGGCGCCCCCACCCCGCCCCCGATGCCCAACGTGCAATATTTCGTCAGCATCGGCGGACAGCAGGCCGGCCCCTTCACGGCACAGCAGCTGCCACAACTGGTGCAGAACGGCAGCCTGACGCCACAATCTTATGTATGGCGGCAGGGCATGGTCCAGTGGCAACTGGCAGCCGACATGCCAGAGATAGCCTTCGCCTTCGTCCAGCAGCCGCCAGCACCACCCGCAGGCGGTGCGCCCGTTCCCCCTCCCATGCCATAATACCAAATCTCAAACCTCAAAACAAATCATGTTAGACGACAGCAATTTCTTCTCGCTCGACCGGCTGGTAGAGTTCGGCATGAGCGCGAGCATAGCACAGCAGATGGTGGCCAGCATGAACCAGCAGATGCAGCAGATACAATACCCCGGCAGCATGAACACCATGCCGCAACGGCAACCCGGCGTCTATTACGTCGCCATCGACGGCCAGCCCAACGGCCCGTTGGACGAAAAAGAGCTGGCCCGGCTTATCTACAACAAGCAGGTGAACAAGGACACACTCTGCTGGATGCCCGGCATGGTTCAGTGGCAGCCCGTGAGCCAGGTGCCAGCCGTGCTGCGCATCGTAGCCCTCACACCGCCCCCACTGACTGTTTAGTAACCGTAAAAAAACAAAAAAAGGGACAACCGTACACACGCATAGAGCTAAGTCAGTTTTTTTTGCCTGTTGATTACTTTTTCATGCCTTACGCACGGTTTTTCCTGATTTTTTCGTACCTTTGCAGCCGAAAATCTGACAGGCAGTAATCAATGACCCATGTATTGCCGTGACAGGGAGCATGAAGAATGTACCAAGCAACCAATAAACATAACACATGACACAACAAAAGCTTAAGAAGGTGCTCGTACTGGGTTCGGGCGCACTGAAGATCGGCCAGGCCGGTGAGTTTGACTATTCTGGCTCGCAAGCGCTGAAGGCCTTGCGCGAGGAAGGTATCAAGAGCGTGCTGGTGAATCCCAACATTGCAACCATCCAGACCAGTGAGGGCATTGCCGACAAGGTGTACTTCCAGCCCGTCACCACCCACTTCGTCACGGAAATCATCAAGAAGGAGCGTCCCGACGGCATCCTGCTGGCTTTCGGTGGCCAGACGGCCCTGAACTGCGGCACGGAGCTCTATCAGAAAGGCGTTCTGAAGGAGTATGGTGTCGAGGTCTTAGGCACCAGCGTGGAAGCCATCATGAACACCGAGGACCGCGACCTGTTTGTGAAGAAGCTGGGCGAGATTAACCTGAAGGTGCCCGTGAGCCACGCCGTGGAGAACATGGCGGACGCGCTGAAGGCCGCCCACGAAATCGGCTTCCCCATCATGATTCGCTCGGCCTATGCCCTGGGCGGACTGGGCAGCGGCATCTGTCCTGACGAGAAGGCTTTCACCGAGCTGGCTGAAAGCGCCTTCACCTTCGCACCGCAGATTCTGGTGGAAGAGAGCCTGAAAGGCTGGAAGGAGATTGAGTTTGAGTGCATCCGCGATGCCAACGACCACTGCTTCACCGTTGCCTCGATGGAGAACTTCGACCCCTTAGGCATCCACACCGGCGAGAGCATCGTGGTGGCTCCCACCTGCTCGCTGAAGGAGGAGCAGGTGAAGATGCTGCAAGAGATTACCATCAAGTGCGTGCGCCACTTAGGCATTGTCGGCGAGTGCAACATACAGTTTGCGTTCAACGCCGAGACCAACGACTACCGCATCATTGAAATCAACGCCCGCCTGTCGCGCTCCAGCGCCCTGGCATCGAAGGCAACAGGCTATCCGCTAGCCTTCGTGGCCGCCAAGATTGCCCTGGGCTACACCCTGGACCAGATTGGCGAGATGGGCACCACGTCGTCGGCCTACGTCGCTCCGCAGCTGGACTACATGATTTGCAAGATTCCCCGCTGGGACCTGACGAAGTTCGCTGGCGTGAGCCGCCTCATTGGCTCAAGCATGAAGTCAGTGGGCGAGATTATGAGCATCGGCCGCAGCTTCGAGGAGATGATACAGAAGGGTCTGCGCATGATTGGCCAGGGCATGCACGGCTTCGTGGGCAACGACCACACGAAGTTCGAGAACCTGGACCAAGAGCTGGCCAACCCCACCGACCTGCGCATCTTCGCCATTGCCCAGGCCTTGGAGGAGGGCTATAGCGTGGAGCGCATTGAGGAGCTGACGAAGATTGACGTGTGGTTCCTGGAGCGTCTGAAGCACATCGTAGACCTGAAGCACGAGCTGCAGAAATATGACAAGCTGGAGGACATCCCCGATGCGTTCCTCTTGGAGTTGAAGCGCTGCGGCTTCAGCGACTTCCAGATAGCCCGCTTCGTGCTGAAGCCCAAGAGCGGCAACATGGAGAAAGAGAACCTGGCCGTACGCCAGTATCGCAAGGAGCGCGGCATCCTGCCCTCAGTGAAGCGCATCCCCACCGTGGCCAGCGAGCATCCAGAGCTGACCAACTACCTGTACTTCACCTACACCCACGTGCCTGCCTTTGGCAACCAGGAGGGCGAGCAGTACAGGCCGAAGCACGACATCAACTATTATAACAATGAGAAGTCGGTGGTGGTGCTCGGCTCGGGTGCCTACCGCATCGGCTCGTCGGTAGAGTTCGACTGGTGCTCGGTGAACGCCATCAACACGGCGCGCAAGCTGGGCTACAAGAGCATCATGATTAACTACAACCCCGAGACGGTGTCGACGGACTATGACATGTGCGACCGCCTGTACTTCGACGAGCTGTCGTTAGAGCGCGTGCTCGACGTCATCGACCTGGAGTCGCCGCGCGGCGTCATCGTCTCAGTGGGCGGACAGATACCTAACAACCTGGCCATGAAGCTGCACCGCCAGGGCGTGCCCGTCTTAGGCACCAGCCCGGTGAACATCGACCGCGCTGAGAACCGCGACAAGTTCTCGGCCATGCTCGACAAGCTGGGCATCGACCAGCCGGCATGGCGCGCGCTGACCAGCTTCGACGACGTGAAGGAGTTTGTCAACGAGGTGGGCTACCCGGTGCTCGTACGTCCCAGCTATGTGCTCTCGGGCGCTGCCATGAACGTGTGCTACGACGACGAGGAGCTGCATCGCTTCCTAAACATGGCTACCGAGGTGAGCAAGGAGTTCCCCGTGGTCATCTCGAAGTTTATGACTGACACGAAGGAGATTGAGTTCGACGCCGTGGCCGACAAGGGCGAGGTGGTGGAGTACGCCATCTCAGAGCATGTGGAGTATGCGGGCGTGCACTCAGGCGACGCCACGATGGTGTTCCCCGCCCAGCACATCTACTACAGCACCATCCGCCAGATTAAGCACATCAGCCGTGCCATAGCCAAGGAGCTGAACATCAGCGGCCCGTTCAACATTCAGTTCCTGGCCAAGAACCGCGAGGTGAAGGTCATTGAGTGTAACCTCAGGGCCAGCCGCTCGTTCCCCTTCGTCTCGAAGATTCTGAAGCGCAACTTCATCGAGACGGCCACGAAGATTATGCTGGATGCACCCTACGAGCGTCCTGACAGCTCAGAGTTCGACATCGACCGCATCGGCGTGAAGGCCAGTCAGTTCTCGTTTGCCCGTCTGCAGAATGCCGACCCCGTGCTGGGCGTGGACATGAGCTCTACGGGCGAGGTGGGCTGCCTGGGTGACGACCTGAACGAGGCCCTGCTGAACGCCATGATAGCCACGGGCTACCGTCTGCCGAAGAAGAGCGTGCTCATCTCGTCAGGCGCTGCCAAGGGCAAGGTGAGCCTCCTGGAGCCGGCACAGCAGCTGGTGAAGAAGGGCTACGAGGTTTACGCCACGGGCGGCACCGCGAAGTTCTTCAACGACAACGGCGTGAAGGCCACACCGGTGTGCTGGCCCGATGAGGAGGGCGAGAACAAGGTGATGGACATGATTGCCGACCACCGCTTTGACCTGATTGTCAACGTGCCGAAGAACCACACGAAGCGTGAGCTGACCAACGGCTACCGCATCCGCCGTGGTGCCATTGACCACAACATCCCACTCATCACCAACGTGCGACTGGCCAAGGCATTCATCGAGGCCTTCACCGCCATGAGCGAGGACGACATCAAGATTAAGAGCTGGCAGGAGTACAACAACTAAGCCGGCACTGAGCCACAGCTAAAAGCGGCGCACCCTGCCATCTGGGGGGTGCGCCGCTTTTCGTGTGTTTGACGTGTGTGAGCCGTCCGCCGGACTCTATAGACTGACGCGCGTGAGCCGTCCGCTGTACTCAATGGTCTTTGTGGGGGACAAGGGGTAGTCGCCGCGGGTGTCCTGTCCGCCGATGAGCACCAAGCGGAAGGTGCGCTTCTTCAGCATGCCCTTAAACTTGCCTTTGCGACCGGCAATGGTGAGCTGACGCTGGGCATCGTCCCAGTAGAAGGTAATCTCGCTGAACTGACCCCGCTCGTAGCCGTAGCCGTCGCCAGCGTCCTCATAGAGCGTGAACTGGCCGTCGGCACCGGGATAGACACGAATCTCCAGGTCGTCCCAGGGCTTCTCACTGCTGTACTGCACGTCGGGGCCGAAGGGCACGATGCTGCCTGCACGCACGAAGACGGGGATGTGGTCGATGGGGGCGTCGGCCTTGACATCGCGGCCGCCCTCCACCCTATTGTGGGTGATGAAGTCGTACCACAGGCCCTTGGGCAGGTAGACGTTGACGGCAGCCTCGGGGCGCTGGTCGACAGCCAGCAGGTGGCCCCGCTTCTGCTCGTCCTTGTAGGTGAACATCGGGTCGGTGACGGGTTTCACCAGCATGGCGTTGCCAAACATGTACTCATCGTTCAAGCGGCGTGCCTTCACGTCGTCGGGGTAGTCCATCACAAGCGGGCGCATCATCATGCCGCTGTGGTGCACCACGGCACCTGCCTGGGCATAGATGTAAGGCAGCAAGCGGTAGCGCAGGCGCACGGCGGCGACCATGGCATCGTAAGCCCAGTCACCGGGTTGCCCGAACTCATAAATCTCGCTGACCATGGGCGACGAGCAGTGGTTGCGCATCAGGGGCATAAACGTACCCCACTGCATCCAGCGCGTCTGCAGCTCCTGCACTGCCGGGTTCTTGGGTGTCTGCTCATATTCCCAGTAGAAGAAGCCGCCCAGGTCGGTGTTCCAGAAGGGGATGCCGCAAAGCACGTAGTTCAGTCCCGAAGGAATCTGGTTCTTCATCTCCTTCCACGAGGCCACCACGTCGCCGCTCCACGAGAATGAGCCATAGCGCTGCAGGCCGAAGGCACCGCTGCGCGTCATCTGTACCAAGCGCTTCTCCGGGTAGTTCTTGTCCTGCTTCACCCGGTCGTTCTGCATGGCCCGCTGGTGGGTGTAGATGCCACCGTTGGTCATCAGCGGGAAGGCGTTCTTCACCGAGCGCCACGAGCCGTCGTGCGTCAGGTAGTCATCATCGCCGGGTTTCTCAAAGTGGTCCGGCTCGGTGCTGTCGGTCCACCAGGCGTCGAAGCCCATCTCGCTCAGGTGCTTCAGGTAGCGCCAGTAGATGTCGCGCGCCTGTGGGTTGAAGGGGTCGTAGGGCAGCACGCCTTGGTTACGGGGCCAGGTGTCGAAGGGCAGCAGCGCCCCTATCTCCTTCAGCTCGCGGTAGGGCTCCGTCCATGGTCCGAAGCTGGCCCAGATGCTAATCATCAGGTGGGCATTGTTGCCGTGGACATAGTCAACCATCTCCTGCGGGCTCTTCAGCCTCGGCTCCTTCACGGGCAGGTTCTTCAGGTCGTTGGGCAGGTATTTCTCCCACGCCTTGTCGCCCACCTTATTGATATAGTAGGGGTTTTGGAACCGCATGGCGTTCCAGTTGCTGTCGCAGCCCCAGTACTGCCAGTCCTGCACGATGGCGTCGAGGGGGATGCGCAGCTCGCGGTACTTGTCGAGCACGGCAGCCAACTCGTCGCTGGTCTTGTAGCGCTCGCGACACTGCCAGTGACCCATGGCCCACAGGGGGAACATGGTGGCCTGTCCGCCGAGCTGGCGCACAAGTGCCATCAGGCGGTCGTGCGAAGCGCCGTCGTACATGAAGTAATAGTTGACGCAGGTGGCCACCTCGCTGCTGAGCGTCACCGTCTGCCCCTCGGCATCAAGGGTGCTCTTGAACGAGCTGCGCCCGGCGTTGTCCCAGTAGATGCCGTAGCCCCGGCTGGTAGTGATGTAGGGGATGGCAATGTAGGTGTTATGGTTCCACAGCTCCATCTCGCGTCCCCGCCACGACATGGCCTCGTCGTGCAGCTGTCCCAGGCCGTAGACATCTTCTTCCTTGTCCAGTGCCCACGACTGTGCCACACGGAACTTGCCTTCGTCCACCTTGTGTTCGCAGGGCTTGATGAGTGCCGGACTGCTCTCGCGCAGCAGCACGCGCTCGCCGTCCTTGAAGGTGACGAGCCCCGTGGCCTTGTCGATGCTGACGGCAAGGCCGCCATGGGTGTAGACATGGATGGCCTGTTCGTCACTATGGGTGTGGATGTCGGCTGTGAGCTGGTCAAGCACCACAGAGTAGCTCTTGGGTGCGGGGACCTGCCCCTCAGGGAAACGGCGCACCTGCACGATGTGGTCGTTAAGGAACTGCAGCTGCACAGTAACGCCGCCGACGGTGTGGCCGACAACAGGGAACTCTTGGGGCACGTCGGCCCTGACACTGTTAGCAAACAGTATCAGCAGCCCCACGAGTGTCATTCGTAAGTGCTTCATAAGTAAGGGAATTAGTTATGCCGGTAATGTGTAGACGAACCGTGCGCCGCCGCTGTAGCTGGTGTCAAGGACGATGTCGCCACCCAGACGGCGTGCGATGGAGCGTGCCACGGTAAGCCCGATGCCCGTGCCGTCGTAATAGGTGTCGAGCTGTACGAACTCGTCGAAGATGCGCTCGGCCTCGTCGGCAGGCACGCCGATGCCTGTGTCCTCAACGATGAAGGCCAGCTGGCGCTCAGCCTGCTGTCCGGTTTGTTGTGATGCTGCCTGCTGTTCGTTTTGTTGCGATGGCATCGCAACATACTGGACGGTGAGCTTCACGCGGGCCTTCTCCGTGACGGCGGCGGCACCGCCTTTGGCCTCGGCAGGGTGCGTAAACTTCATAGCGTTGTCAAGCAACAGCACGAGTGCGTGCGTGGCCTGCTGCTGGTTGGTCTTAATGACGGCCATCTCAGCCTCAGATGCCAGGCTAAGGTCGAAGTCAAGATGCGCGGCCATGGTGATGCGGCTCTCGTCAACGGCCTGCGATGCAATCATCACCACCAGGGCATCGTCTTGTCGCTCTATCTCGGCCTGGCTGCTGGCCTCGGCCAGCTCCAGCATCTTGTTCACAAGCCCAGTGATGCGCTGGGTGTTGTCGGCAATGCCCTGTGTCACCTCCTGACGCATGGCCTCGTCGAGCTCCATGCCTGAGGTAAGTATCTGTGCAAAGCCACTGAGGATGTTCAGCGGTGTGCGAATCTCATGTGATATCTGCTGAATGAAGTCGGTCTTCATGCGGGAGGACTCCACCGCCTGGTCATAGAGGTTCAGGGCTTCCTCATAGCCCAAACCCATATTCTCGAACATCTGGTTAAGCTGTTCGTAGTCCTCCTTCAGCCGTTGGTGTTCCTCTTGCAGAAGGCGATAGTCGTCGGCTAATTGCTGCTCAGGAGTCATGCCTTCTGTTCCACAGTCATAAACTTGGTGAAGCCCGTCATGGCCAGCACCTTGTAAATTTCCGGACTGACGTTGGTCATCTTGAACTTGCCGCGCTTCATCGTCACTGAGCGCATGGTCTTCTGTATGATGCGCAGTCCCGAGCTGGCCATATAGTTCAGCTCGGTGCAGTCCATCTCAAGGTCCACACCCTGTTCCTGGAGTGCCGGCTCTATGTCCTTCTCAAACTGCCCAGCGTTCATCGTGTCGATGCGCTTGTCGGTCTTAATGATGGTCTTGCCACCTTCTTTTAGTATCTGCGTCATATCGTAGCTTATTTACTATTTTAATAATTTCCTCATAGTGAGGATGTTCTGATTATTCTCACGCCTATAGGTCACCTCGTCCATGATGTGCTTGGTGATGTAGATGCCCATGCCGCCAATCTGTCTCTCGGCTGGATTGATGTTCACATTGGCCTCGGCACAGGCAGTGGGGTCAAATGGGCGGCCGTGGTCGCTCAACTCGAATGTGAGACTTTGTCCGTCAGCGCTGGCCATCAGGCCGATGGTAGCATCGGTCCCCTCGGGATAGGCATAGAAGATGACGTTTGACACCATCTCCTCCAGCACCAGGTTCAAGTTCATAGTGAGTTCAAATCCCAACCCCAGCTCTTCGGCAATGCCCTCAGTGAAGGCTGCCACCTGTTGCAGCTCATCGATACGGTTGTGGATTTGGATTTCTTTTCTCATTCCTAATTTCAGGTCTGTGTTAGTTATTTGTGTGCAAAGATACAAAAAAAAATGGTACAACCATACGACCGTACCATTTTTTTTTATAATTTGTTGTTTTTGCTTACTCAGCCACCAGGGTGAAGCGACGGAAAGCGACGATAGCCAGCTCCTTGTCCTGCTTCTTCAGCCACTCAGCCACGTTGGCCTTGTCGCCGTCGCCGAACTGGAACTCCTGGTCCACCAGGCAGCTCTCCTTCTTGAACTTCTGCACGCGGCCCTTGGCAATGCCCTCAATCATGGGCATCTTCAGCTGAGCCTCGCCCTCGACCTTAGCCTCGGCGATAATCTTGCGAGCCTCGTCGGCCTGCTCCTTGGTGATCCAGCCCTTGGCAGTGTTGCTCTCGATGTGGTCCTCGCTGTCGACGTGGGCGGGGTTGATGCCAGCCTTGTTCAGCTTCATGTCCACATACTTCTGAATCTGCTCCAGCTTCGACTTCTCCACGGCGGTCTTGTACTCCTCGTCGAGAATCTTCGGGTCGATGCTGTTGGCATCGAGAGCGATGGGCTTCATGGCAGCCACCTGCATGGCGAGCTTGTGGCCCACCTCCTGGTTCTCCTTGTTCAGCTGAACCATGGTGCAGAGCATGTGCTTGCCCATGTGGTCGTAGACCTCCACGTTGTCGCCCTCGAGTGTGAGGTATCCGTCGAGCTCCATCTTCTCACCGGTGATGCCCGAGCGCTGTGTGACAGCCTCCTGAGCCTTCTGGCCGTTGATGTCCAGCTCCTTCACCTCGTCGAGGGTCTTGCACTTGGCAGCCACGGCGGCATCGAGGATGCTCTGTGTCAGGGCGATGAAGTCGGCACCGTTAGCCACGAAGTCGGTCTCGCACTTCAGGGCAATCATGGCGGCGAAGCCGTCCACCTTCTTCACCAGCACGCAGCCGTTTGAGGTCTCACGGTCAGAGCGCTTGGCAGCGATGGCCAGTCCGCGCTCACGCAGCAGTTCCTTGGCGCGGTCGAAGTCGCCCTCGGCCTCGGTCAGTGCTTTCTTCACGTCAGCCAGACCGGCACCGGTCATGGCACGAAGCTTTTTGATATCGTCAATTGAAATAGCCATTGTTATAGCCCCCTGAGTTAGGGGGTTGGGGGTCTGAACAAGCGGGAACCAGACCTTTTTAATTGTTGTTTTTGGGAAAAAGGAGTTAGAGGGTTGTGGCCTGCGCTTGTTCAGACCCTCAACCCCCTAACTTAGGGGGCTTAGGTTACTCGGCGGGAGCAGCCTCAGCAGCGGGAGCAGCCTCCTCAGCGGCGTCAGCCTCCTCCTTGCGGGGACGGCGTGCACCAGCGGCGCGGCGGGGCTTAGCCTCCTCGGCCTCGGCGTCAGCCTGAGCCTCAGCAGCCTTCTCGTCAGCCTTCTCAGCCTTGCGCTCCTCCAGTCCCTCGGCGATGGCCTGGCAGCAGGCATTGAGGATGACCTCAACGCTGTCCTTGGCGTCATCGTTGGCGGGGATGACGAAGTCCACGTTGGTGGGGTCGCTGTTGGTGTCGACGATGCCGAACACGGGGATGCCCAGGCGATTAGCCTCGCGCACAGCGTTGTTCTCCTTCATCACGTCGACGACGAAGAGTGCGCTGGGCAGACGGGTGAGGTCCACGATGCTACCCAGGTTCTTCTCCAGCTTGGCGCGCTGGCGGGTCACCTGCAGCAGCTCACGCTTTGACAGGTTGCCGAATGTGCCGTCGCTCATCAGCTTGTCGATGTTGGCCATCTTCTTCACAGCCTTGCGGATGGTGGGGAAGTTGGTGAGCATGCCACCGGGCCAGCGCTCGATGACGTAAGGCATATTGATGCTGGTTGCCTTCTCGGCAATCACTTCCTTAGTCTGTTTCTTAGTACCTACAAAGAGGATTTTCTTTCCCTGACGGGCAATGTTCTTCAGCGCCTCGGCGGCGTCGTCAATCTTGACGATGGTCTTGTGGAGGTCGATGATGTGGATGCCATTGCGCTCGGTGTAGATGTAGGGAGCCATGGCGGGGTTCCACTTGCGCTTCAGGTGGCCAAAGTGGCAGCCAGCCTGCAGCAGCTGGTCAAAATTTGTTCTTGCCATTGTTGCTAAATGCTTTAATTGGGTTGTTTACTTTCTTTTTAATTCCTTGAGCCGGCGAAGGCTGTGATGCCTTCCCTGCCCGTTCTGTTAGAATCAGCCAACAGGTAATCAGCGAGTCCTGCTGGTTTAGATGCTAAACTGTTCAGTTGAAATCTACTACAACGGACTGGCGACAAGCCGAAAATCGAAAATCCGCACAAAGGATGGCGATAGATAGCAAATCGAAAATCCGCGAATCGTAAATTCCTTTAACGCTTACTGAACTGGAAGCGACGACGTGCCTTGGGCTGACCGGGCTTCTTGCGCTCCACCTCGCGGCTGTCGCGGGTAAGGAATCCCTGGCTCTTCAGCGTCTTCTTGTCCTCCGCGTTCACCTTCACCAGTGCACGTGCGATGGCCATGCGCAGGGCCTGGCTCTGGCCGGTAAAGCCGCCACCGTCAAGGTTCACCTTGATGTCGTACTTCTCGGCGCAGTCCAGCACGTTCAGCGGCTGCTTCACCACATACTGCAGGATGGCTGAGGGGAAATACTCGGTTAAGTCCTTCTTGTTGATCGTGATCTTGCCTGTTCCTTCCGACAGATAGACGCGAGCCACTGAGCTCTTACGACGACCTATTGCGTTAATATATTCCATAGCTTAACTGTGAACTTTAATCATTACTTGTACTGGTTGATATCAATAGCCTTGGGCTTCTGGGCCTCGTGGTTGTGCTCTGTGCCATCATAGATGTAGAGGTTGTTCAGCAGGCTGCGGCCGAGGGGGCCTTTGGGCAGCATGCCCTTCACGGCATGACGGATGATGCGCTCTACGCCGAAGGGCTTCTTGCGCAGCTCGGCGGGGGTGTTGAAGCGCTGGCCACCGGGATAGCCCGTATAACGGGTGTAAACCTTGTCGGTCTCCTTGTTACCAGTGAACTTCACCTTGGCAGCATTGATGAGGATGACGTTGTCGCCGCAGTCCACATGCGGGGTGAAGCTGGGCTTATACTTACCACGAATGAGTTTGGCTACCTTTGAAGCCAGGCGTCCCACCACCTGATCGGTAGCGTCGATGACAACCCACTCCTTCTTGGCTGTCTCCTTGTTAACGGAGACGGTCTTGTAACTTAAAGTGTTCATTTCTTTGTTAATTACTAAAAAACAGTTCTTTTACTTTATAAAGTTGATTGTTGAACGCCGATTCACAAACCACGCTGTCCGGCCAAAGACAGACGCTATTTACACGACGCCCGCGGGGATTCTAAGACCCTCCCCAAATAATCGGACTGCAAAGGTACTGCTTTTTCGACAAATATGAACAAGAGGGTACTCCCAAAATATCACTTTTATAAATATTTAACACATCGACAGCAGTGAGGCGCGCGCACGCGAGAAAAGTCGCGATTGATGACAGCCAGGCATGGAGATAATTCAGCCAGGCATGGAGTTATGCTCATAAAGTGGCGCCTTATTTCCAAATTTTCGAGAGAATTGACCTATAACTATGCCACTTCCTCCCTTCATCCGGCCCCCCGGCCTGCTCAGGCATCTACTCACACCTGCATAGTGTCATCAAAACGTCTGCAGAAGCTGACTTATGCACGCCAGGAGACAGTTTTAGGTGGTTTTATTTGGTGGTTATCATTTTTTTTCGTACTTTTGCCATCTCTATCGCAACAAATCGAAACAACAACGTTAACTGTAAAAAACTATGAACTATTTTACTTCAAAGAGACTACCCCTGGCTATGCTGCTCTTGCTGTTCAGCGGCATGCTGTGGGCACAGATTCCCGAAGGCTACTACGATGCCGCTGAGGGAAAGACAGGCAACGAGCTAAGGTTGGCCCTGCACAATATCATCAAGAACCACACCGTAAGGGGCTACAGCAGTCTGGAGAACTACTACGGCTACACCGACCTGGACGAGAACCAGATAATCATAGACATCTATTCGAACCAGCACTACACCCTCAACCAGAATGGCAGCGCAGGCAAGACCGAGGGCAACGGATGGAACAAGGAGCACACGTGGCCACAGAGCTGGTTTGGCAGCGGTACGGCGAAGTCGGACATCTTCCATGTCTACCCCACCGATGCGAAGGTGAACAACATGCGTAGCAACTATCCCTACGCCGTGGTGAAGAACCCCACGTTCACATCGTCCAACGGCTCGAAGGTGGGCACCAGCATCACGCCGGGCTACAGCGACAAGGCTTTTGAGCCGGCTGACGAATACAAGGGCGACATCGCGCGTACATATTTTTATATGTCCACGCGCTACTACACTGAGGACAGCGGCTGGAAGTCGAGCCCGATGACGAAAAAGTGCGAGATTGAGCCTTGGGCCATGACCATGCTCTTGGAGTGGAGCGACAAGGACCCCGTGAGCCAGAAGGAAATAGACCGCAACAACGCCATCTACAACTTCGTTCAGTTCAACCGCAACCCGTTCATCGACCATCCTGAGTATGCACACATGATATGGGACAAGGACTGGAGCGACGCCAACCTCTTTGCCATCACCTGCGCCACGGGACTGGAGCACGGCAGCGTGAAGGCTCCGGCCAAGGCCGCCAAGGGTAGCACCGTGACCATCACCGCCGTTCCCGACGAGGGCTACATAGTGGACACATGGAGTGCCTACAAGACGGGCAGCCCCGCCACCACCATCAGTGTCAGCGCCGCCGGCACGTTCACCATGCCTGACTATGCCGTCACCGTGGGCGCCACGTTCAAGAAGGACGACACCCTATACGGCATCGACCTGGCAGCCGTCAACCACGGCACCATCGCCGCCAGCGCCACGCAGGCACTCGCAGGCACCGCCGTCAACCTCACCGCCACGCCTGACGACGGCTATGTGCTGCGCTCATGGTATGTGTACAAGACAAGCAACGAGAACACGAAGGTCAACGTGGAGAACAACCAGTTCACCATGCCGGCCTACAACGTCACCGTGGCAGCCACCTTCGCCAAGGAGTCGACTGAGTTGGGCGGCGACTTCGCAAAGGTGACCGAGGCTCCCGACGACTGGAGCGGTACCTACCTCATCGTCTATGAGGACGGCCTTCTCGCCCTCGACGGTTCGTTAAAGGAGATTGACGCCATCAAAGACACGAAGGCCGTGACCATCAACGACCAGGTCATTACCAGCACCGACGAGACGAAGAGCATGGTGTTCACCATTGACAAGATGGAGGGTGGCTACAGCATCTGCTCGGCCAGCGGCGTTTACATCGGACGCGCTTCTGACGCCAACGGCATCGACAAGAGCGAACAGCCCCTGCTGAACACCATCAGCATGGCAGGCACGGATGTGGACATCGTCGGCGCCAGCGGTGCACACCTGAGATACAACAAGGCATCGAACCAGGAGCGCTTCCGCTACTACAAGGCAAGCACCTACACTGGACAGCAACCCATCCAGCTCTACAGGCTACAAGAGAAGGGGGCAGAGGATGTCAACTTCACCATCACCTTCCACGACGGCAACGACACGTACACCCAGACCGTCAAGGAGAACGAGCCCACAGCCCTCATGCCCAATACCTTCACGAAGAACGGCTATGAGTTTGAAGGATGGAACACAGCAGCCGACGGCAGCGGCAAGTACTATGAGGACGGTGCCACGGTGACGACGCTCGCCGACCTCGACCTCTATGCACAGTGGGAGCAGCTCTACACCGTGACATGCCTGAGCAGCGGCAACGGCACCGTGACCGCAGAGCCGACAGAGGCCACTGAGGGCACCGACATCGTGCTGACCATCCAGGCCGACGAGAACTACGCCATCCAGTCGCTGACCGTCACCGATGCCGACAACAACGACATTGAGGTGGCCGAGAACACGTTTGAGATGCCTGCCAGCAACGTGGTGGTCAACGTTGTCTTCGCATCGACCACCACCAGCATCAGCACCGTCAATGCCGACAATGGCAATGGTCAGTGGCACGCCATCGACGGCCGCCTGCTGAACACCATGCCGAAGGCCAAGGGGGTCTACATCGTAAATGGTAAGAAATTCATCATCAAATAATCACTTAAAAACACAAAAACGACAATGAAGAAGACATTCATCACCATGGCCATGGCAATCCTCATCGGTGCCACAGCCGCCAATGCACAGGAGTGCTGTAAAGCCGAGAAGAAGGACTGCTGCCAGGCTGGCGAGAAGCAAGAGTGCTGCCAGGCTGGCGAGAAGCGGGAGTGCTGCCAGAACATGATTATCGAGAACATCATGACGCGCACGAGCATCCGCAAGTACAAGGCGAAGCCCGTGGAGGATGCCAAGATTGAGACGATGCTGCGCGCAGCCATGGCCGCCCCCACGGCCGTCAACAAGCAGCCGTGGCACTTCGTTGTCGTCACCGACAAGGACATGCTGAACAAACTGGCCGGTGAGGGCCGACGCGGCGACATGCTGCGCAACGCACCCCTGGCCATCGTCGTCTGCGGCGACATGAACAAAGCCCTCGAAGGAAAGGGACGGGAGTACTGGATTCAGGACACCAGCGCCGCCACTGAGAACCTGCTCTTGGCTGCTCATGCCCTCGGACTCGGAGCCGTCTGGACCGGACAGTGGCCCATGGACGACCGCTACCAGTACACCATGAAGGTGCTGGGCATGCCCGACACCATCATCCCACTGGGAACCATGATTATAGGCTATCCCGACGAACAACCCACACCGAAGGACAAGTGGAAGCCTGAGAACGTGTCGTACAACCAGTACGGTGGAAAGTAACACCGAAGGTACGGAGGGCTTTTCGGAGGTACGGAGGTACCCCCGAATCACCGTTTCATTGAAAGCTATAATTAAACGATTACTATGATACAGTCAATGACTGGCTACGGCAAGGCGGTCGTAGCCTACAAGAGAAAGAAGATTCACGCAGAAGTGAAGTCGCTCAACTCCAAGCAGCTTGACCTGCAGACACGCATCACCCCACTCTACCGCGAGAAGGAGATGGAGATTCGCCAAATGATAGCCACACGGCTGGAAAGGGGGAAGGTGGACTTCGCCCTGTGGATAGAGCAGGAGACCGGCGTGGAGCCAACGCCCGTGAACGGTGCGCTGATGGAGAACTACTACCAGCAGCTGAAAGCCATTGCACAGCAGGCTGGCATACCAGAGCCGCAAGACTGGATGTACACCCTGACGCGCATGCCCGACGTGCTGACGAAGACGGAGCAGGAGGAGCTGACCGACGACGAATGGCAGGCAGCATGCCAGGCCGTTCAACAGGCCATAGAGGCACTGGTGAGCTTCCGCCAACAGGAGGGTGCCGCACTGGAGAAGAAGTTTGCCGAGAAGATTGACAACATCGAGCGGCTGATGAACGAGATTGAGCCCTACGAGAAGGGGCGCGTGGAGAAAATCAGACAGCGCATCACCGAAGGGCTGCAGCAGATTCCCGGCGTGGACTATGACAAGAACCGCCTGGAGCAGGAGCTCATCTACTACATTGAGAAATTAGACATCAGCGAGGAGAAGCAGCGACTGGCCAACCACCTGAAGTACTTCCGCGAGACCATGCAGAACGGCCACGGACAGGGCAAGAAGCTGGGCTTCATCGCTCAGGAGATGGGACGCGAAATCAACACCACAGGGTCGAAGTCGAACCAGGCTGAGATGCAGAACATCGTCGTGCAGATGAAGGACGAGCTGGAGCAAATCAAGGAACAAGTACTGAACGCTTTATAATTATGGCAAAACTTTTGATAGTAAGTGCTCCCAGCGGTAGCGGCAAGTCGACCATCGTGAACTGGCTGATGCAGGAGCACCCGGAACTGAAGCTGTACTTCTCCATCTCGTGTACCTCCAGGGCACCGCGCGGGACGGAGCAGGACGGCGTGGAGTATTTCTTCCTGACCGCCGAGGAGTTTCGCAAGAAGATTGAGAACGACGAGTTCCTGGAGTATGAGGAGGTCTATGAAGACCGCTTCTACGGCACGCTGAAGGCACAGGTGGAACGACAGCTGGAAGCAGGACAGAACGTGGTGTTCGACGTCGACGTCAAGGGCGGCATCAACATCAAGAAGTTCTATGGCGACCGTGCCATGAGCCTCTTCATCCAGCCACCGTCGATAGAGGAGCTGCGCCGCCGTCTGGAAGGCCGCGGCACCGACACGCCGGAGGCCATCGAGAGCCGTCTGGCCAAGGCTGAATACGAGATGACCTTCGCCCCGCAGTTTGACCATATCGTGGTGAACGACGACTTAGAGACAGCTAAACAGGAGGCATTGAAGCTCATTAAAGCCTTTTTGCATGAGTAGCCCCGTAGCGCCAGCCACTCCCCTCCTTCGGAGGGGTCGGGGGAGGCTCGTCGGTATCTTCGGCGGGTCGTTCAACCCGATACACGTGGGGCACATCGCCCTGGCACGCCAGCTGCGACAACTGGCGCAGCTGGACGAGGTGTGGCTGATGGTGTCGCCACAAAACCCGCTGAAACAAGGCAGCACCGACTTGCTCGACGACCAGCTGCGCTACCAGCTGACACGCCTGGCCCTGCACGGCGAAGAGGGCATCGTGGCCTGCGACTACGAGCTGCACCTGCCCAAGCCCAGCTACACCTGGAACACCCTGCAGCACCTGCGTCAGGATTATCCCGAAGACACCTTCACGCTGCTCATCGGTGGCGACAACTGGCAGCTCTTCCCCCGCTGGTATCACGCTGAGGACATCCTTCGCGAACACCAGATTGTGGTCTATCCGCGGCGAGGCAGCACTTTCGACCGCACCACCCTACCCCCTTCGGTCACCATTGTCGACACAGCA
>Ga0310691_10001795_pt1 | contig 31032 bp, 25 predicted proteins | sample 176DNAGHGlowgp2_FD_203887 | JGI IMG/M metagenome (GOLD analysis project Ga0310691, IMG submission 203887) | Sheep rumen microbial communities from Palmerston North, Manawatu-Wanganui, New Zealand - 1766 DNA GHGlow gp2 (v2) (version 2) | ecosystem: Host-associated > Mammals > Digestive system >... | reverse complement strand
CATGAGCAGAAAAGCGGCGAACGGGAGCAAAAACCAGTGTTCAGCAGCCCAAAGCAATTTCTCTTTCATTTCATCATCCTACCAATGAACCGGTATCCTCCTTTTCGGGCTTCAGCATTTTAAGTGCGAGCTCCCGCGCCTCCGGTGTGGAAAGCTCGAAATACTGAAGCAGCTTCTTTTGCTCGCTGGTTAAGGCAGGCTTGCGCGATTTGACGACGCCCAGGGCCTCGAATATATCATCCACTTCGTAGATGCGGCAGAGGGCGAGGAAAAGCGGAATGTTCGGGGCGCTTGTTGCTTTCTCATACCCGTACAGCGTCTTATCCGAAAGCTCAATGCCATACTCCAGCTTTAGACGGAGTATTACTTCGGGGCCAGTCAGACCGGCCTCCAGGCGCTTATCTTTCAGCAAATCGGCAATCTGCTTCTTTGTGATTTGGTTTTCCATAGCGGGGCCTCCTTCCTCGCTTTCATTTTATTATATATATATGAAACAATCAAGAAAAATCTCTGAATATCTAAGAAAAAAGTGTTGACAATATTAGATTCTCAGGGTATTATATTGACATACCCTGAGAATCTAAGACTTGAATAAAGGAGGCACCCCCCATGGATAAGAAAAAAGAGCTTCAGAAAGTCGTCGGCCTGATCCGCGCCGACATCCGCGTAGAGGACAACAATCCGAGCACGACCTACCCCAAGGCCATGATGACAAGCCAGCAGATGGGGCACAACACCGCAACCGTCAACTGCGGCGGCGCTTATGGCGGCGGTGGACAGTACACCCGCAAAAAGGCGCTGCGCGTGCTGCGGGATGAGCGCTTTATCAAATACCTGGACGCTTTCAAGGCCAAGGCCGAGGTGGAACAGATCTTCGAGGGCGGGAACACCGGCTTCCAGGTCAGAATCAGATACGCAGAGTGACGGGGCTTCGGCCCCGATATGCGGCCCCAGGTGGACGCGGGGAAAGAGCCATGCCCCGCGGGCGGTTCAATTCCGCCAGGCCGCACCAAGGGAATGGTTGCCTTCGGATCCGTTCTAAACTAACCCTAAAAAAAGGTAGGAACGGGCGGCTTGGGCTGGAGCCATATCCAGCCCACACCCCGAAAGAAAGGAGGCGAACGCCACGGAGGGCCACCAAATTACCATAATGGAGTTCATGGCAGAGCAAGACGCGGCAGCATACCCAACACCATATGACGACCTCATTCGTGCCACATACAGCAACATCGAAATCCAGTCCGCTTTCGTGAAACACTACAGCAAGTTTGCGAAGGGCGAATACGAGAAAATTGTTGTTTCGGTGTCAGGTGGGGCGGACAGCGATCGCCTCGTTGATTTTATTGAACATATCGGCTACCCGCAAGGCAGCCTTGAGTATGTTTTCTTTGACACGGGGATGGAGTTCAGAGCCACAAAGCAACACCTGTCCGATCTTGAAAAGAGATACGGAATTAGAATCCGGAGACTGCACGCAAGAACGCCTGTCGCCATTGCTTGCAAGAAATACGGATCCCCGTTTCTGTCAAAGCAGGTGAGCAACTACATACGGCGCCTACAGAGACACAACTTCAAATGGGAAGACCGCCCGTTTGAAGAGCTGTATGCAGAGTACCCGAATTGCAAAGCTGCGCTTCGATGGTGGTGCAACGAATGGGGGGAACACAAAAAGACAAATATCAACAACTGGAAATGGCTCAAAGAATTTCTGATTGCAAACGGCTTCCGTGACCAGGCTATCAGCAACAAACTGGACAACCTCGGCACCGCTGTCACTACCGGCTTCGGCAATGTCCAGCTCGGGCAGGCGGGCACCAACCAGGCAATCTGTCAGGGCGTCGGCGCCATCACCGGCGCGGTGCGTGATGCTGCCGCTGACGCGGAGATCGCTGCCAATGGCCGCGCCATGGCCAACATGCAGCAGCTTTTCGGCATCCAGACCGGAATCGGCGACCTCAAGTACACCGAGGCTACCGAGGCGTGCGCGACCCGCAACCAGGCGGCGATGAACACCCGCGACATCATCGACAATTACAACCGTGGCCAGCAGGCCATCCTGGACAAGCTGTGCCAGCTCGAACTGGACGGCGTGAAGAACCAGCTCGCTCAGGCGGAGCGCGACAACGCCAATCTCCGTTCTGATCTCCTGTACGCCCGCGGACAGGCTGACCGTGTGCTGCTCGCTGATCAGGTCGTGGACCGCACCTATGACCGCCTCAAAAATTGCCCTGTGACCTCTGTGCCTGTCGCGGGAAACACTCCGCTGTTTTCCTGCAATCCCTCCTTCAACAATCCCGGCTGCGGGTGCCAGGGCGGCAACGGCTTCGGCTACTACGGCTGAGATAGGGCGGTGATACTATGACCGCTATCAACTACACGCAGTATTCCGCGCCGCTGCGTCAGACGCTCCAGCCGAACGCTGACGCCATTTTCCCGGCGGCAAGCATCCGCGACAACAGCGGTATGATCTTCCATGAGGCGCAGACCGGCGTCTTTAGCCTCGCTTCTCCGCGCGCTCTTGGCCTTGCCTCGTATGGCAGGCGTCAGTGCTGCTGCAATCGCGGCATGCCCATCGCCACTTACGCGGTCGAGGTCAACGGCAACGTGGCCATCAGCGAAGGCGGCACCGCAGGCCCGATCAGTCTGGCGATCATCGTGGACGATTCCCCGGCCCCTACGGGGATCATCACCGTCACCCCGGCAGCCGTCGGGGATCTCTGGTCGATTGGCCGCAGTCTGATTGTCCCTGTTCCTGCGATTTGCGGATGCAGCAAGATCAGCCTGCGCAACATCAGCACCCAGGCGGTTGACCTGGTAAATGCCAATATCCAGATCAGACCCCCGCGTCTGTTCTGAGGAAGGAGTAAAGTATGCATAAGCTGAAAGAGCTCCGTGATGAGCTTATCGACGAAGCCGAGTCTTACGTGGGTGCCATCAAAGACGGCCACGACGACAAAGACGCCCTGTGCGTCAAGTGCCTTGCGTCCGCTGCCGATCATATTGACGCGATCCTTGAGCGTCACGGCATGCTCGACGACGGCGAAGAGGAGAAGCGCTCCGGTCGTCGTGGCGGCATGGGTGACCGCAGATCCTACGGGATGACCTACGGGATGAACGACACCGGCCTTGAGTATGGCAACGACGCGGGCGACCGCGTGGAGCGTGGCCGTGCCGATGCCACCAGCGGCAACGACAAGCGAGCCATGCGAGAACTGAAACGTATTGCCCAGGACGTGGACAATCCCCAGCTCAGAAACGCGATCATGGCAGCAAGCCGCATGGCTGAGCCCATGTGAGTAAAATCAAGAGGCGGTGCGCAAGCGCCGCCTCGTCTCGTTCGGAAATCCGTTCGTAAAATGACGCTTATTTTCCCTCAACAGTGTTGAATCGTGGTTTTCCTATTCTGACGGACGGCAGATAGTGAAAACCAGCAAACCCGCATAAAATCAGCAAAAATCAGAAAAGCGAGGGAGTTTTTACACTCTCTCGCTTCTTTCGTGCTGGTGACCCGTACGGGACTCGAACCCATGTTACCGCCGTGAAAGGGCGGTGTCTTAACCACTTGACCAACGGGCCATATAAAAGGCGCAGCGGTTGCTGCGCCTTGTTTGGTAGCGGCACCTGGATTCGAACCGGGGACACTTCGGGTATGAACCGAATGCTCTGGCCAACTGAGCTATGCCGCCATTTGCTATGAGAACAGCATATGGAATATACCAGATTTCCCGTTGTTTGTCAACACCCAACGAAAAAATTTTCCGCTTTTTTCAAAAAATAAAAAGTTTCTCTTGAAATCACAAAAGGTATGTGGTAAACTAAACAAGCTCTGGAGGGTTAGCTCAGCTGGTTAGAGCGTCCGCCTCACACGCGGAAGGTCGACGGTTCGAGTCCGCCACTCTCCACCAAAGCAAGATAATCCGAACCACATCTTCTCAATCGGAGATGGGTTCGGATTTTGCTTTATCATCGATGATTTTCAAACCAGCCACAAACCATGCAAGCGAAAAGCTAAATTATGATATGGAGGAAATCATTATGAGAAGACTTATTTGCTGTGAGTATCACGAAGACTCACAAACCGTAGAGCTGCGCTACACCGACGGGACATTAATCGACATTGACTGCATGGCCGTCGAAGACGAGGTTGCCCGGAACATGTATGAACGATCAGAGCTGGACTATCTACTAAACCATGACCCGGTTGGCTATGCTGACCTGATCCTCAACGGCGATGTAGAGACGTACCTTCGAAATGTTGCCGACTATCGGCCATTGGATGAAAAAGAATAACTGAAAGAGGCGTAGTGATGTACTGATGTGCAGCACTACGCCTCTTCTCTTATGCGTCGAAAAATAGAGCGCGAAAAAGCGAGTGTTTTCAAGGCGTTCAGGGCGAGCAACAGAAAGGGCAATATAAATCCCTTCTGCGGCTACTTTATGTGCGCTCATTTCGTCTGGAGACAATCAGCAGAATTTGAACTCACCGGTTTCATGATCCTTTTATGTTTCTATTGCCATAAAAATACCTTTGTAGTACAATCAATTTGGCATTTTATACCTTGACTGAAAAATACTTGTGTAATACAATGGTAAACAAGAAAGGCGGTTGCCTTATGGCGGAGCCAAAATTCCAAATCAAGCCCAAAAAGTTCACAGGAGAATCAACGGTGGTATCCATGCGCATGCCCAAGGATATGCTACGGGAGATCGACGCGGTTGCAGCGAAGACCGGCCGCACGAGAAATGAGTTTATGCTGATGAGTCTGGAGTTTGCGTTGGACCATCTGGAGATTGAAGAGAAATAACAGGAGGACAGGAACATGGCGATCATCAAGTGTAAGATGTGCGGTGGCGATCTTCGGCTTGAAGAAGGCTCCACCGTCTGCGAATGTGAATACTGCGGCACGCGTCAGACAGTGCCGAGTGCGGATAACGAGAAGAAGCTGACCCTGTTTTCCAGGGCCGGTCGGCTTTTACGCGGCTGTGAATTTGACAAGGCCGCGGGCGTTTTTGAAACCATCGTCGCTGACTTCCCCGAAGAGGCCGAAGCCTATTGGGGGCTGGTGCTGTGCAAATACGGCATCGAGTACGTGGACGATCCGGCGACCGGAAAGAAGATCCCGACCTGCCACCGCTCCAGCTTTGACAGTGTGCTGGATGATCCCAACTTTGAGCAGGCATGTGAGAACACGGACGCTATTGCCCGCAGGGTTTACCGGGATGAGGCGCGTCAGATTGAAGAGCTGCGCAAGCAGATCATCGAAGTCTCCGGCAAAGAAGAACCTTATGACATTTTCATCAGCTACAAGGAGACTGGCGAAAATGGCGACCGCACTCTTGACAGCGTAATTGCGCAGGACATTTATACGGAACTGACCGAGAAGGGCTACCGCGTGTTCTTCTCCCGTATCAGCTTGGAAGACAAGCTCGGCACAGAGTTCGAGCCTTACATCTTTGCTGCTCTCAACAGTGCAAAGGTGATGCTGGTGGTCGGCACGGACTATGAAAACTTTGATGCCGTCTGGGTCAAGAATGAATGGAGTCGATTCCTGAAGCTGATCGCATCAGGCCAGAAGAAGACCCTGATCCCGGTTTTCAAAAACATGGATGCCTACGATATGCCCAAGGAGTTTGCCAAACTCGCGGCGCAGGACATGGGCAAAGTCGGCGCTATGCAGGATCTTGTTCGTGGCGTGGAGAAGCTGATCAACAAAAAGGCAGCGCTCGTGAAGGAGACGGTGAAAGAGACTGTCGTTGTCCAGCAGAGCGGCGACGGAGCCGCGAGGATCACCGCTGCCATGGATCGCGGTTTTATGGCTTTGGAAGACAACGAGTGGGATAAAGCCGTCAGCTTCTTTGACCAAGCGCTTTCGCTCGACGCGAAGAATGCCCGCGCCTATTACGGCATGGCGCTGGCGAAGGCCCAGTGTCGAGACGCGGATGTGTATATCAACATGCTATGCTCAGGAACGCCCAGAGCCGAGAACATAGAACTGCCTCGGGACGAAAAGCACATCCGGGAGGCTGCCGAGAAATACGCGGTTCCCGGTTATCTCAACGCGGAGGAAATCCGGGCGCTGTACGATTATACACCGAGTTACCATTCAACGTTGCAATCACAGAAGCAGTTGAGCGCGCAGGCGAAGAAAAAATATGAATCCGATCGCAACCTTACCAGAGCGCGTCAGTTTGCAGCGGGCGAGTTCAAAACCGAGCTTGAAGACCTGCGGAAAAAACTGCTTGAACGCTTGGATAAGGCTGTACGGGACGCCGAAGAGAGCAGCGAAAAGACTAAGCAGCAGGCCGAGAAAACGTACAAAAGTTTCCTCACGAACAAGGACAGACTGGCCGAGGAGAAATTCCGAGAAGCCGAGGCAAAGCGTGATGCCGATTATCAAGATGCTATACAGCGCTTTGAACAGGCAACCAGCATTGAAAACTACCAGAATACAAAACCGCTTTTTATTGGCCTAGTGCCCTATAAAGACAGTGCAGAAATGGCAAAGCGATGTGATGTAGAAGCAGCGCGATTAGAGCGGGAAGAAGCCGAAGAAGCGGAGCGCAAGCGCAAGGCCGAAGCCGAAGAAGCTGAACGGCAGCGCTTGAATGCCGAGTTAGCAGCGAAAAAGAAAAAAGCAAGAACAAGACTTTGCCTCGTCCTTGCGCTGCTTGCTGTTGTTATTGCCGTTGCAGGCTATTTAGCATATACAAATATTGTTGTGCCATATAAAGATTACAAAGTGGCTGAGGCTTTGTTTGCTGAAGGGAGATACAATGAATCTCTTGCAATATATGAGATGCTTGACAGCTTTATTGACAGCAAAACAAAGGTTGAAGAAGTAAGAAAAGCAATTCTTGAACAAGATTATGTAAATGCATCAGCATTTTTAGAAGCTGGAGACTACACAAAAGCGCTTGATGCTTTCCAAGCATTGGGCAATTATAAAGACAGCGAAGAAAAATACGAAGAGGTAAAAGCTGCAACAATGGAGCAAGATTATATAACGGCAATGAATTTGTTTAATTCCGGCGAATACAAGAAAGCATTTGCCGCTTTTTCGTCACTTGGCTCTTATAAAGACAGTTCAGAAAAAATGGAGGAAGCAAAAAAAATCTATAATGCAGCCCACAAAAAGGGCATCTCTACGGCATACGATGTCGCTGAGCTTTTACCAGGAACCTACAAGATCGGCATTGCCCTCTACGCGTTCGACGACAACTTCATGACCCTCTACCGCAACGAGATGCTCGACTACTTTAAGAGCCTTGAGACCGATGATGTCAAGTTCGACGTGACCATCGTCGATGGCAAGAGGGACATGGCCGAGCAGAACAACCAGATCGACAACTTCATAAGTCAGGGCATGGATGCCATTATCCTGAACCTTGTTCAAACATCAGCCGCCGATGTTGAGATCGACAAGATAGTCTATGCCGGTATCCCCTGTATCCTTATCAACCGAGAACCTCTCGGCGACAAGGGCAATGAGTCCTATGCGGGCATCCTCAATAACGCCAAGGTCTGCTATGTCGGCACTGACGCACGTCAGGCTGGCACCTACCAGGGCGAGATCATTGCCGAGCTGCCGAACCACGGCGATATCAACGGCGACGGCAAGGTCAGCTACATCATGATCGAGGGCGATCCCGAGAACATTGACGCCCAGTACCGCACCGAGTACTCTGTCAAGGCTCTCACGGACGCAGGCATTGAGGTTGAGTGCCTGGACGACCAAATCGGCAACTGGGCCCAGGCGAAAGGACAAGATATTTGTGCAACCGACCTTGCCAGGTTCGGCGACGCCATTGAGGTAGTCTTCTGCAACAATGACGCCATGGCGCTTGGTGCTGCCACCGCTATCAAAGCAGCTGACCGCACCGTCGGCAAGGACATCTACCTTGTTGGCATCGACGCTCTTGACGTATGCGTGGAGATGGTCAACGAGGGCACGATGACCGGTACCGTCATGAACGACGCTGTGGGCCAGTCCCACGCTGCTGTCAATGTGACCCTTGATGCTCTTGCCGGACTGGATATTGACAACTACTATTGGGTCAACTATGTAAAAATCACCAAGTGAAAAACACACATAGTCTACACTCCTGTATGAATACGGATTGTTTGAAAGGTGAGGTATGGCACCATGCCGATCATCAAGTGCAAAATGTGCGGCGGGGATATACAGCTCGCCGAGGATAAAACCTTTGGAACATGCGAATACTGCGGCAGCGTGATGACGCTGCCCAGAGTCTCGGACGAGCAGCGGGCCGCTGCGTTCAACCGAGGCAACCATTTCCGCCGCGCGGGCAAGTTTGACAAGGCGCTCGGCGTCTATGAGCATATCGTGGCCGACGATGACACGGACGCGGAGGCGCACTGGTGCTGTGCTCTCTGCCGCTTCGGCATCGAGTATGTGGAGGACCCGGCTACCTACGAATGGCTGCCCACCTGCCACCGGGCGAGCTTCGACAGTTTTCTGGAGGACGTGGACTATCTGGCCGCGCTCGAGTACTCGGACGGCATCACTCGCCGCCAGTACCAGAAGGACGCGGCCAAGATCGCGGAGGTGCAGCGGGGCATCCTCGCCGCTTCGCAGAATACCGAGCCCTACGACGTTTTCATCAGCTACAAGGAACTGGACGAAGACGACGAGCGCACCCGCGACAGTATTCTTGCACAGGAGATCTATTACCGCCTGACAGAAAAGGGCTGGCGCGTATTCTTCTCCCGCATTTCGCTGGAGGACGTGCCCGGCACGCAATATGAGCCTTACATCTTCGCCGCCCTCAACAGCGCGAAGGTGATGGTCGTCATCGGCACCAGCGCGGAAAACCTCAACGCCGTCTGGGTCAAGAACGAGTGGAGCCGCTTTCTTGCCATGATGCGCAAGGATCGCTCCAAGCTCCTGATCCCGTGCTACCGGGACATGGACCCCTACGATCTGCCGGAGCAGCTCTCGGTCCTGATGAGCTACGACATGAGCAGGATCGGCTTCATCCAGGATCTCATCCGCGGCGTGGACAAGGTTTTGAGCGCAGATAAGAAAGAGGAAGTAGTTAAAGAAACCGTCGTTGTTCAGCAAAGCGGTGACAGCGCAGCGCGTATTACTGCAGCGATGGATCGCGGCTTCATGGCATTGGAGGACAGCGAGTGGAACAAAGCTGTCAGCTTCTTCGACCAGGTACTGTCACTGGATGCGAAGAACGCCCGTGCTTATTACGGCATGGCACTGGCAAAAAACCAGTGTAAAGATGCCGCGGCGTACATAGATAAGTTGTGCGCTTTCACACCGTCATCAGAGACCATGGAGCTGCCAATTGATGAAGCGCATATCCGGGAAGCGGCTGAAAAGTATGCTGTGTCCGGCTACCTCAGTGCCGAAGAAATCAAGAAACTGTATGACTATAAGCCAAGCTATCAATCCACGGAACGCTCTCAGAAGCAATTGAACGAAAATGCACGCAGCAGCTTTGAGAAAAACCGCGAACTCACACGCGCCCGACAGTTTGCCACTGGTGAATTAAAAACTGAGCTTGAACACTTGCGGGAAATACTGTTTAACCGGCTGGACGAAGCTGCACAGATGGCCGAGGCTCACGCAAATAAATCAAAAGCGGATGCCGAACGGAATTATCAGACGTTCCTTGCGAGCAAGGATATGCTGATTGTGGAGAAAAAGCGCGAAGCTGAGGCAAAATGTAAAGCCGACGTCGAAGAAGCAGAGCGGCAACGGATAGCGAAAGAAAAAATAGAAAGAGCAGCCATGGCGAAGAAAAAATTCACTGTCGGCACTGTCTTGGCACTGGCTATTGCCGCCGTCTCTGCGTTTCTAATTTATACGAAGGTCATCGTCCCCGGCAATGCATATAAGAATGCAGAGGCGCTGTTTGAAGCCGGGGACAGCGCCCATGCAGCTATGGCCTTCGTTGCGGCTGGCAATTACAAAGACGCCCGGACGCGCAGCTTTGCCCTCTGGGCTGAAACTACCCAGCGGGACACGGTTACCGCTGGAGGTGCCGCCTATACGGTAGGCCTAAAAGCGGACGGCACTGTCGTCGCAGTTGGCCATAACGACGATGGGCAGTGCTACGTCTCCGGCTGGACAGACATCGTGGCTGTCGACGCGGGTGTATGGCACACGGTAGGCCTGAAGGCGGACGGCACTGTCGTTGCCGCAGGCTCTAACTACTCCGGCAAATGCAACGTCTCCGACTGGACGGACATCGTAGCGGTCGCCGCGGCAAGCGACCACACCGTGGGCCTGAAAGCGGATGGAACCGTCGTCGCCGTGGGATTCGACGGCCAGGGTCGGTGCGACGTCTCACGCTGGAAAGACATTGTGGCAGTCGCAGCAGGAGAGCACCACACCGTTGGTCTGAAGGCGGATGGCACGGTGGTTACTGTTGGTTATAATAATTATGGCCAGTGCAACGTCTCCGGCTGGGCGAACATCGTGGATGTCGATGCGGGAAGCGACCACACGGTGTGCCTGAAGGCGGACGGAACCGTCGTCGCCTTCGGGTATAACAAGCACGGCCAGTGCGACGTCTCCGGCTGGAAGGACATTGTGGCAGTCGCAGCAGGAGAGCACCACACCGTTGGTCTGAAGGCGAACGGCACCGTGGTCGCCGTGGGAGATAACGATAGTGGTCAGTGTGACGTCTCTGACTGGAAGAACATCGTGGCTATTGCTGCAGGAGGCAATCACACGGTGGGCCTGAAGGCGGACGGGACGGTCGTCGCCGTAGGTTCGAACAAGTATGGTGAGTGCGATGTCTCCGGCTGGACCAATATCAAGCTGCCGCATTCATAACACATTGAATCTTTTGGACAGAAGGGCACTTTTGCCGTAATTCAAGACATATAAAACGAGGAGGAACAAATTCTATGAATGACAATAATTCTAATTCAGATAATAAAATGAAGGAAGAAAGAGCAGCACGTTATGAAGAAATATTCAATAGTGTTGAGAGCAAAGCAGCTGCGTTTGATAAGCTGGCATATGAGTATTACCTTGGCAATTTTGGCCGAATGACGAAAGCTGACCTTGAAACACTAATGTTTCATCTTTACATTGACCAGTTACTAAGAGTAAAGGGAGATAATGATTTCAAGATCTATAGCGATTATACTCTTGCAAAAAACCTTGGGATTCCTCAAAGCAAAATATCCTCGCTAAAACTGAAGCAGCAGCTCCAATATCCGATAGAATTTAATTGGAGAGATGCTCTTGCCAGAGTTAGTAAAAATGTGCGTTATGAGAATGGAAAACTTAAGTTACAGATTCCTGATGTCAACTTATATTATGAAGTGAAAAATGCAGTTGAAGAAAACGGCGGGTTTATTGATGTTTCTCTCACTCCAAAACTGCTCCAACTCTCACCAGAATATTTTCTTGACCTTTTAGAAGCTATCTCTGAAGGTGAGACACGCAAAAAACTAAAAAAGCAGTTGCGAGAAAACTTACAGAAAACAACAGGCGATCGACAATACTTAGAAAGTGAACCGATTGGAAAACAATTGATGAACGTCACAAAAGGAACTGCTATTTGGGCGGTTAAGACAGTGGCAGAAGCAGCTATTGGAGAAACTGTTACTCAAGGATCAGCATTGGCTATTATTATCACCAATGTCGTACATGCACTTGCAACGGTTGTAAAGAATCAGGAGGCCGCTCATGTCTAAATTCATCATCGAATGCCCGAACTGCGGGAAATATGCCGAGGGGCGGACGGGATTCTTCGCCCGCAAGAAAATCGACTGCGCGTGCGGCTACACCATCGACGTGCGCACGGACAAGCTCACGGGGCGGGAGTGCCCCCACTGCGGCAACATGGTCGTGTTCGACCAGACCAAGGGCGAAAAGGCCAAGTGCCCTGTCTGCGGCGAGCCGATCAACGATCTGGCCGCGCAGGACAAGACGCTAGAATTTTCCTGCCAGCAGTGCGGCGTGAGACTGCGCACCGGTAAGAGCGCCGAGAAATACACCTGCCCAGTCTGCGACTTTGAAAACTTTATCCCCGAACGGCTCATGAGCGAGAAGATCAAGAAAGACGGGCTTGCCAGCATCATCAAGTACGAGGGAGACAACGACACCCTGATCTGGAAGCACCCTATTGAGGACTTCAACTACGGCTCCCAGCTCATCGTGCATGAGAGTCAGGAGGCCATCTTCTTCCGGGACGGTCAGGCCCTCGATCTCTTCGGCGCGGGCCGCTATACGCTGGAGACCCAGCAGCTCCCGCTATTGGAGAAGGTCTACAAGTTGCCCACCGATACCGAGGGCACCTTCCACAGCGAGGTCTACTTCATCAACAAGACCGTGCAGACAGCCATCAAGTGGGGAACGCCCGAAAAGGTGCGCTTCATCGACCCGCTGACCGGTGTCCCGCTGGAGCTGGGCGCTTCCGGTGAATTGAACCTGGCTGTCTCCGATTCCAGAAAGCTCCTGTTAAAGCTGGTCGGCACCATGCAGGGCATTGCCTGGGGTGACGCGGACGGTTTTACCAAGTCGATACAGCAGAGCTTCCGTCCCCTGATCTCCAACACGGTCAAGACCAATCTCTCCGCCGTTATCAAAGACAACGCCATCGATCTTCTGGAGATCGACGAGAAGCTGGACATTATCTCCGACCGCCTACGTGAGCGCCTGCTGCCCGGCTTTGAGGAATACGGCCTGACCATCCCGCAGTTCTATGTGACGAATGTGGTCCTGCCGGAGAATGACCCCAACTTTAAGCGCATCCGCGAATTACATACCATCACGCTCCAGACCCGCGTGATTCAGGCCGAGGCCACCGTCAAGACTGCCCAGGCCCAGAGCGAAGCGCAGTTCCGCACTATGCAGGAACAGAGCGCCGCCGCGATCGAAGCAGCACACCGCGAGGCTGTTTTGCAGAAGCAGACCACAGAAACGGAAATCGCCCGGCGCGAGGCCGAGCGAAGGGTCATTGCGGCGCAGGCCGAGGCGCAGGCTCAGCGACTTGCCGGTCTCACCGAGGCCGAGGTTATGGCCGCCAAGGGCTATAGTCAAAAAGACGTGCTGCAGGCCGAGGTGCAGAAAGCCTACGCCGAGGGGATCGGCAACATGGGCCCCGCGATTTCCGCCGGCGGTGGCGGAAGCGGCGTTCTCGGAGATTTGCTGGGTCTCGGCGTTGGAATGGCCGCGGCTTCTACTGTCGCGCCTCAAATCGGCAACATGATGAAGGGCTTCCAGATGCCCAACATGAGCGGAGAAGCTGCGCCTGCCGCCCATGCTGCCGAGGGATGGGAGTGCCCGGAATGCGGGACAAAGAACATTCAGAGCCGTTTCTGCCCCAATTGCGGCGGCAGAAAGCCGGAACCTAAGCTCGCCGATACCTGGGATTGCCCTGCCTGCGGTGCGAAGAACATCCGTTCCAAATTCTGCCCGGAATGCGGCAGGAAGAAGCCGGAGCCCGATCCCGGCTGGACCTGCCCTGCCTGCGGCAAGGCGGGCATCCTCTCCAAGTTCTGCCCGGAGTGCGGAGCCAAAAAGCCCGAAGCACCCGCAACGTGGATCTGCCCCGACTGCGGCGAGAAGGATATCAAGTCCAACTTCTGCCCGAACTGCGGGAGGAAAAAGGACGAATAAAAACCAGCTCCCCGATTTGGGGAGCTGATGAAAAGCTTATTCTTCTTCAAGCTGATCGCTGAACAGAATAGCCATATAATCGCGGCGGCCATAGAGAACGCGGTCAATGTGAACAGAGTCGCCCGCGGTGTGATAAAAGATCAGGTAACTGCCGCAGACCAGATAGCGGTACGGAGCGTTCTGCTTTCCGGCTGCCAGAAGCGGCGCGCCCGACTCCGGAAACTCCCGCAGCGGCAGCATGGCCTCCCGAAGTCTTCGGATCAGACGCAGCGCGGCGTCCGGATTGCGGAGCTTCTGACTGATGTAATCGCCGATCGCCCGCATGTCAGCCCGCGCCAACGGGGACACGATCAGCTTAGCCATGGTAACGCGCCTCTAACTCGCTGAAAACCTCGTCGGCGTCGAGCCAGCCGTCCTGTTCGCCGGATCCACGGCCTTTGTCCAGCTCGCCCATCAGCCAGTTCATGGCCTTCAGCTTCTCATACTCGCGGTACTCCTCCATATCGAGTACAGCGTAGCGCCCATGACCGTTGCGGGTCAGGAACACCGGCTGCCCAACCGCCACATCGCGCAGTACTTCCCCATAATTTCTCAGATCGGATACCGGCTTGATGCTCGGCATGATGATCACCAGCCTTTCACATTTAGTATACACAGAATCCAGAAAGAAATCAACGATAAATTTTACGAAGTATTTTAAGAAGGCATGAAGCATGACAAGAGAAAAAGAGATGGACAGAGAGCTGGAGCAGTTTAAGAAAAGAGTCCAGGCATATAGAGGGACACTTCTTGGATTGGCGTTTGGAAGAGGAGATGCAATTGAGCCGGCATATAACGGCAATACCAATTCGAGTATCAATACTGATGGGGTCAAATATGTGATATATCTGTGCCCATTCAAAAAGGTTTTTATTGTTTGGGATTACAAAAGAAGACGCGAACTCGGCCTTGAATCAAAGGGTTTTTACACCGCGAAAAAATGGGATGAAGTTTTAGATCCTCGCTTCCCGATAACAAGACCATACTATAAATCTCTTCCGATAAAAGGAACAGAAGAAAAGGTATACGTAGTTTCTCTTGAGGACACGAAAGAATTCGTTCAACATATTGATGAGTATATGCAGTTTAACCCAATCGACGTAGATGTATTAGGCAAGGCATTTCTTACAAGAAGTAAAAACGTTGATATGCGATTGGAAGATGAGCGCGTCAGAAAACGTTATTCTTCTATCAAACTACAACGTCTTTCGGATTTTCGCAGGAAAGTACTGGACGCTTACGGAAATCAATGTGCAATTTGCAGATGTGAAATACGCAGTGCATTGCAAGCGGCACATCTTCACGGGCATGAAGTAGCTGATACAGATTTAGGTGAGGATATCCCTCAGAACGGAATATGCCTTTGCGCCAATCATCATCTAATGTATGATGCGGACATAATTGATATTGATGTAAAAAAAGGAGCGCTGTATCTAAATAATGATGAGGCAGTGATAATCAGATCAGACTGGTATATTCGGTTCCAAAATGAATATCGTGGTTCTCTAATAATGCCAGTTTTTCAAGAATAAAGGAGTCAACATCATGCCAGTCATCAAATGCAAAATGTGCGGCGGAGATCTCAATATTGTAGACGGTTCTACCGTCTGTGAATGTGAATACTGCGGCACCAAACAAACCGTCCCCAAGGTAGATGACGAGAAAAAACTGAAGCTTTTTTCCAGAGCCGGTAAACTTCTGCGCAACTGTGAGTTTGATAAGGCTTCCGGCGCATTTGAGAGCATTATTGCCGACTTTCCGGAAGAAGCCGAAGCATATTGGGGCCTTGTTCTCTGCAAATACGGCATTGAATATGTGGACGATCCCACAACCGGGAAGAAAGTCCCGACCTGTCATCGCTCCAGCTTTGAGAGTGTGGAAGATGACAGCAACTTTGAGCAGGCGTGCGAGAATGCGGACGCTATTGCTCGCCGGGTATACCGTGAAGAAGCACGGCAGATTGAATCGCTGCGCAAGCGTATTCTGGAAGTATCCGGCAAGGAGGAACCTTACGACGTGTTCATCTCCTATAAGGAACTGGACGAGGACGGAGACCGCACACCGGACAGTGTGATTGCACAGGACATCTATCGTGCTCTGACCAAAGAGGGGTATCGGGTTTTCTTCTCTCGTATTTCGCTTGAGGGAAAGCTAGGCGTGGAATACGAGCCGTACATTTTCGCTGCCATAAACTCGGCAAAGATTATGATCGTTGTTGGCACCGATTATGAATATTTCGATGCCGTTTGGGTCAAAAACGAATGGAGCCGTTTTCTCAAACTCATCGCATCCGGTCAGCAGAAAACAGTCATTCCGGTATACAAGGACATGGACCCGTATGATATGCCCAAGGAACTGCGCTCACTTGCTGCGCAGAACATGGGCAAGATCGGCGCCATGCAGGATTTGATCCACGGCGTGGAAAAGCTGCTGGGGAAGAAGGACGCAGCGTCTGCGCAGCCTGCTCCACAGCAGGATTCCGGTATGTCTGCGCTGAATGCCCAAAGCTCTGCCATGTTGAAGCGTGGCTACATGATGCTCAAAGACGGGGATTACGCGAAGGCAGATGATTTCTTTGAGCGCGTGCTCAACAATGACGCAGAATGCGGCCAGGCCTATTGGGGAAAAGCCCTGGCGACGGCGAAGGTCCCGGACGCGGCACAATACGGCTCGGTCTATTTGTTCAACCGTCTGAAGAAGCAAGCGGATGTCAGGACGTTAACCGTCAATCTTCGCAGCATTTCAACCCTGGCAAGAGAAGCGGATGAATCGAATATTCTGAAGGATTTCTCTGACCGGGAGTTGGACGAGTTGCTAAAGGATTTGCGCAGCGAGCCGGTTCAGATACAGACCGCTGCGCAGTATTATGAGGCACAGAGCAAGCTGATGACAGGACCGGCATACCCGCATAAGCTGGCAGACAGCCACGACTTTGACCGCGCGGCGCAATATGCGGATGACGTCGTCCAGCAGGCGGAACAGAGCGTTTTACAAAACCTGAAGGCGAAGACAGAAAAAGCCGCTGCTGAGGAGCGGGCAATAGAAGCGGATGCAAAGCAAGTAGCGGAGCGCAAGGAGAAGCAGGCCGTTTCCATAATAAAGAACCGGCTGGCAGCTGTTGCTGCGGAGTATGAGAAACAGCGGCAAGCACTGGAGACTGCCCGCCGAGAAGCTGACCGCAAGGCGGAGGCGGCATATCAGGCGGCACTGAAAAAATTTGAGCAAGACTATCAGGCCGCGATTGTTGCACAGAATGACGCATATCATCAGAACGTGAAGTCCTGGGAACAGAGGAAAGCCGCGTATGAGAGCGGCCACGATGCCGCTGTTGCCGAGCGGGAACGCTTGAAGGAGAAGATTGCGCAACTCACGGTCGAGAAGAACAATCTGAAAGGTCTTTTCACAGGAAAACGCAGGAAAGAATTAGAGGATTATATCGCGCTCCTGAATAAGGAACTGAGCGAGACACATGTTCCGGAAGAGCCCGGCACGAGACCGGCGAAACCCTCGCCGTTGAAAAAAGGAGATCCGCCAAAAAAAGAAAGTTTTAAAGTTGCTGCCGCAGGCAACAAAGCCGCAAACATGAGAGAGCTGATCAAATGCAGCCTTTCCCCAGCGTATAGCGCTTACCGGCAGATCATTAAGAATCTGAAGGCAAGCGCGCCTGGAGATGAGATTCAGTTTGGAACATATCCAACACAGGAAGGGAAACTTGCTCCAATTATCTGGAAAGTGCTGGCAAAGGAAAACGGCCGTCTTCTTGTCATCACAAAGGAGGGGGTCGACTGCCAGCAGTACAACACGTCACGCACGAGCGTTACTTGGGAGAACTGCACGCTGAGGAAATGGCTGAACGACACCTTCCTGAACGCTGCCTTCAGCAAAGTGGAACAGGCCATGATCCCGACGGTGACGGTGAGCGCAGACAAGAATCCGGATTACAGCACAAGCCCCGGCAACAGCACAAAGGATCAGGTGCTTCTTCTGAGCATCCCGGAGGTAAAGCGGTATTTCAGTTCCGATGAAGCGAGAAAGTGCGCGCAGACTGCGTATGCGATTGCTCAAGGGTCGTGGACAGGCGATGCATATTCAGTTTGTGGCAAGGACACTTGCTGGTGGTGGCTGCGGTCGCCCGGTGTCGATTCCAGCAGCGCGGCGGGTATCTACCGCGGCGGCTCCGTCGACTCCCGCGGCATCCCTGTCGACTACGATCACGTTGCTGTTCGGCCCGCTTTGTGGATCAATCTTGAATTCTGATTCTTCTGATCTTTCATCATCCACAGCGCCGAAGGCGCAAATCTAAGCGGGCGAAGCCCGCCATCTATCGCTGCGAAGCAGCGTAAAATGCCGCCGAAGGCGGCCGCGCAATTTTTGAAAATGGGGTCTTTTGTATGGAACACAAACAAAGCGAGCTGACTGTAATAATAAAGGCAAAAGGCCTCTGCTCCTACATCATAACCGTAACGCAGAAGTCGCCAAAAAACCAGCTCCCCAAATTGGAGAGCTGAGAAAACCTGATTATTCCTCTTCAAGCTGATCGCTGAACAGGATCGCCATGTAATCGCGGCGGCCATAGAGAACGCGGTCAATGTGAACAGCGTCGTCGGCAACATGATAAAAGATCAAGTAGCTGCCACAGACCAGATAGCGGTACGGGGCACTCTGTTTTCCAGCTGCCAGAAGCGGCGCGCCCGATTCGGGAAACTCCCGCAGCGGGGACATGGCTTCCCGGAAACGTCGGATCATGCGCAGCGCTGCGTCCGGATTGCGGAGCTTCTGACTGATATAGTCGCCGATCTCCCGCATATCGGCCCGCGCTAGCGGGGACACGATCAGCTTAGCCATGGTAACGCGCCTCTAATTCGCTGAAAACCTCGTCGGCGTCGAGCCAGCCGTCCTGCTCACCGGAAACACGGCCTTTGTCAAGCTCGCCCATCAGCCAGTTCATGGCTTTCAGCTTCTCATACTCGCGGTACTCCTCCATATCCAGCACAGCGTAGCGCCCATGGCCGTTTCGGGTCAGGAACACCGGCTGCCCGACTGCCACATCGCGCAGCACTTCCCCATAATTTCTCAGATCGGATACCGGCTTGATGCTCGGCATGATGATCACCAACCTTTCTGAGTTTAGTATACACAGAACCTGCGCAAAAAGCAACGATAAATTTTACGAAGTATTTTAAGAAAAACGAGGTATACGCCATGCCTGTAATCAAGTGCAAAATGTGCGGCGGGGATCTAAACATTGTTGAGGATTCCTCCGTCTGCGAATGCGAATACTGCGGCACCAAGCAAACCGTTCCCAAGGTGGACGATGAGAAAAAGCTAAAGCTGTTTTCTAGAGCCGGAAAGCTGCTGCGCTCTTGCGAGTTTGATAAGGCTTCGGGTGTGTTTGAGAGCATCATTGCCGACTTTCCGGAAGAGGCCGAAGCCTATTGGGGACTGATCCTCTGTAAATATGGCATTGAATATGTGGATGACCCCGCAACCGGGAAGAAAGTCCCGACCTGCCACCGCTCCAGCTTTGAGAGCGTGGAGGATGACAGCAACTTTGAACAGGCATGTGAGAATGCCGACCCTGTCGCCCGCCGGGTATACCGTGAGGAAGCGCGTCAGATCGAAACGCTGCGCAGGCGCATTTTGGAAGTATCTGGCAAGGAAGAACCATATGATGTGTTCATTTCCTATAAGGAACTGGACGAGGATGGCGACCGCACACAAGACAGCGTGATCGCACAGGACATATACCGAACTCTTACAAAAGAGGGGTATCGCGTTTTCTTTTCCCGTATTTCGCTCGAGGGAAAGCTCGGTGTAGAGTACGAGCCGTACATATTCGCTGCCTTGAACTCTGCAAAGGTGATGATCGTTGTCGGTACGGACTACGAGTATTTTGACGCTGTGTGGGTCAAAAACGAGTGGAGCCGGTTTCTTAAGCTCATTGCCTCCGGCCAGCAGAAAACCGTCATTCCGGTTTACAAGGACATGGACCCATATGATATGCCCAAGGAACTGCGCACTCTTGCTGCGCAGAACATGGGAAAAATCGGAGCCATGCAAGATTTGCTGCATGGGGTAGAAAAGCTGCTCGGTAAAACAAACGAGAAAGTGTCGAACGAACAGCCGGTCATTGTCCAGAGCGGCGGGCCGAATGTCACGGCGCTGCTGGGACGTGGATTTCTGGCATTGGAAGACGAGGAGTGGTCAAAGGCGCAGGAACTCTTCGACCAAGTCCTAAATATGGATTTTCAGAATGCAGATGCCTATTTAGGACTTGCCATGGCGGAGGAGCATTGCCAAGACAAAGATGCATTTCGCAAAGCGTTTGTTGATATGGCTTCAAAGAGCAAAAACAACAAATACCTTGTCCGTGCAAGACAGTTTGCAGATGATAAACTACAAAACTGGTTTGACTGTATGGACATGGAGGTAAAGGAGGCAAATGAAAAAGCTCGGCTAGAGTCAGAAGCAAAAAGGCAAGCGGAACTGAAAGCTACAGAGGCAAAAAAACAAGCAAAATTGAAAACCATCGAAAGGCTGAGAATTCAACGCGAGAAACGAAAGATGGCAAGGGTTATGATTTCTGCGGGAGGCTGGCACACGATAGGCCTAAAGTCGGACGGCAGTGTTGTCGCTGCTGGTAGCGACGGAAGCGATCAGTGCAAAATTTTCGACTGGGCTGATATTGTGTCGGTCGCCGCGGGAGGAAATCACACAGTAGGCCTGAGAGCGGACGGTAATGTTGTCGCGGTCGGGCGGAACAAGGAGGGGCAATGTGATGTTTCCGATTGGACGGACATCATGATGATTGCGGCAGGAGCCTATCACACGGTAGGTTTGAAGTCGAACGGCACCGTCGTCGCAGCCGGATTAAACGATAGTGGTCAGTGCGATGTTTTCGAGTGGACGGACATCGAGACAATCACAGCAGGCGGCTTTCACACGGTTGGCCTGAAAGAGGATAGCACTGTTGTTGCCATTGGACGGAACAAGGAGGGACAATGTGAAGTTTCAGGCTGGACGGACATTGTGTCGGTCGCTACGGGTCATGAATACACGGTGGGGCTGAAGTCGGACGGCAGCGCAATCGCGGTCGGTAATAATAATTACGGTCAGTGTGACGTCTCCGGGTGGACAGACATAATGGGAGTCGCCGCAGGTGGCTATCATACGGTAGGTCTAAAGTCGGACGGCAGTGTCGTCGCGGTTGGAAATAATAATTACGGTCAATGCGACGTCTCCGAGTGGACGGATATAGTAGCGGTTGCCGTCGGGGCTAATCACACGATTGGCCTAAAGGCGAATGGAAACGTTGTCTCTGTAGGATTGAACGATCAGGGGCGGTGTGATGTCTACGGCTGGAAATTGTTTGACAGCTTTGAAACAATAGAAGCTGAGCAAAAAGTTGCTTTCGAGATAGCCGCGAGAGTACGAAAAGCTGCTGCCGAAAAAGCCGCAGAACAACGAAAAGCCGCAGAAGAAAAGTGCGAGGCAGAACGAAGAGCAAAATCGGCGAAATTGATTAAAGAAAAAAACAATCTTCAGACAGAGCTTTCAAACCTCCGCGGCTTCTTCAGTGGCAAACGCCGCCGGGAGATCGAAGAACGTCTTGCTGAAATCGAAGCAGAGATAATGAAAATGAAATAATATCCGTTATCCTGTAGGGGCGAATGGTATCTGCCCGTGAACATAGTGCAAAAATGTGGGTGTACGTTATGCTCTCGTTCAAATAAGGTCAGAGATAAAGGAGAAAAACCATGACTAAAAACAGACTACGTCTTTACCTCGTCATCGCGATCATCTTTGTGCTGTTCAGCGTAATAGCCTTTGCGGCTCCCTTTGAGAAAAACACCGTGTTCTGGCTGAGCTATGGCTTTGCTGTCCTTGCACTGGCAGTGCAGCTCATTGTGCAGCCCCGTGCGCTCGATCTGGACGGGCACGATGTGCGCAGCAAATTCTATGGCTTCCCCCTGACGCGCATTGCGACGGCTTATCTGGCTGTTCAGCTCATACTCAGCCTGACATTCATGGTCCTCTGCAAATATGTGGAGGCCAAAACCTGGGTTCCGTTTGTGGCCTATGTGCTGATCTTCGGCATTTCGGCCATTGGCTTTATCGCCGCTGATGCCATGAAGGAAGAAGTGGAGCGGCAGGACACCGTACATAAAGCAAATGTCGGCACCATGCGCGCGCTCCAGTCCAAGGCCGTCTTCGTTGCAAGTCAATGTGAAGACGCTGAGACGAAAAAAGCATTGGACAGTTTTTCCGAAGCCCTTCGCTTTTCCGATCCTGTAAGCAACGCTGCAACGGCAGACATTGAAGAAAACCTCACCGGGCTCCTGGAGGAACTGGGCAGTGCGGTGCTGGACAAGGACTATCCTGCGGCAAAGACACTTTGCGCCAAGGCTTCGACATTGCTCGCAGATCGCAACAGGATGTGTAAGCTGAACAAGTAAAAATCTTTTTAAACTTTTTATGAACATGGAACATTTTGCCCGTTCTCATGCCCCGTTTAAATGGAGAGGAAATGAGAACGGGCAAAGATGAAGGTGATCGAATGTCAGAACAGAATCGTCCCGGCCCGAAAGGGTTTGTCGCAGTTGACCCATATAACAAAGGAAGCATCGTGGAAATCCCGCTGGAGAGCAACAAGTCATGGCTGACACTTTTCTATGCACTGCCGGAAGAACTTGTGGCAAAAGCTACAGCATATCTGGACTTCCCCCGCTGTCCGTATGAAGTCCTGCGCACGGACAAATACGACAAGCTTATCAATGACGACATGTTTTTGCTGCTCGTCTGGGATTGTACCGCATGGGCGGTATGGCAATACTTTGAGGTCCCGAACTTAAAAACCGGAGAATATCAGGAGATTCCAAGTGCGGCTTCGTCTTATTCAGGGGACTTCCCGATCTGGCGTCTGTCCTATCTGGCGCTGCCATATATCCGCTTGAAGCTCGAAAATCATGGATTTTCATTCCAGTCGTTGTTTAATATGCCGCAGAATATGAGCATCCCTTACCTGAGCTATGATCATTTTGGAAACCTGATCGGCAATCTCACGACGATTATTGTGGAGGAACAAAACTGGCAGCCAATCATTGATGAGGCGTGGAGAAATCGCAGTCCGGCAGATTTTTCAGATTATAGGAGCAATGCCAAATCGAACTTTATGAGAAGCTGGGATCATGGCCGCACGAAGGTGGGCAGATTTCTGTCTTTAGATGCACTTGCCGAGCAAGCACAAGGAGCAGCTTCACTTTTTGACGTTCCCGATCCTCTGGCAGAGTTTGAATCAAGCGTTATGGATTCTATGATGATCGAAGAATTCAAAGCCTCGCTCTCTGAGCAGGACATGCAGATTCTGAAGTTGAAGAGTCTCGGTTTCACCTTTGAAGAGATCGCACCGAAGGTCGGCTTCAAAACGCACAGCGCCGTGGTCAAACGCTTTCAGAAGATTACGGATCAATACGAAGAATTCGTCTCAAAGCAGTACGAAAAATACCTGGAGAGCTTCTGAGCACAACTACAAACCCATTATGCAGTCATCGCTTCTGCGGTGGCTGCTTTTTCATGCTCAAAAATCGTAAGCGATGGGGCGCGGAAGATTGCGAGAGGGCGGGGGACGCGAAATCCCTTGACGAAGACAAGGGCGCACTTCTATACGGGGTAGCGGGAGCTGCCCCGTAGTGCGTCCTGCGGAGCCTGGATGCCTGTCCGAACAGTCATCCTCTGCGTCGCGCTGCTCCGTACAAGGGGCTGCACCCCTTGCGATGCTTCGCATCTATCCTTGCAAACCGGCAAGAGCAATAGCTGTTCCGAAAGATAGTTATCGCTCTTTGCCGGTCTATCATTCGCGTTCTGATTGAAGTTCAGGCTGCTCATATCTTCTGCAAATGTTGAGTCAAAACTTCACACTTACGGGAGGAACAAGAGCAAAGCGAAAGACGTGTTCATAAAAGATTTACATGGTAATTGTAAACAATCCATGAAAAAGGGTGGTAAAAACGGCTCAAAAATGGACCTTAGTGAAGGAGTAAATATATGAAGGAGGAATGTTTTGAACAACATCATACGAATGACGCCGGAGCAAGTATTAAAAGTGAAGAAGGTGATCCGAAAACAATGCTGCAATTATGATGACGGCAACTGCATCCTACTGGACGGAATTGAACCATGCCCCTGCCCGCAGCTCATCACAAGATCGCTGATCTGCAAGTGGTTTCGTACAGCGGTTCTGCCGGGAGAGCTGGAATTGGAGCAGGAGCTTTTGCACCGTGGTGAGCGAAAGTGCTGTGTCGAGTGCGGTGCGGTTTACTACTCCGCCTCCAACCGGAGCAAGTATTGTTCATCATGCGCGGCAAGAATCAAGCGCCAACAACAGGCGGAATATGCAAGACGAAGGAGGGCGAGCATCAAAAACAACATATAAAGAGAACCGATGTACATGAAAGAATTATTGAAATGGAGGTATGCAACTGAACAAAGAACTTGAAAAACTGAGAGCGGACAAAGCAAAGGCCGAACAAGAACTGGAGTATCTTCGGCATGATATGCAGCGTTTGCAAAATCGGGTTGGAAGAAGGAATTAAAAGAACTGGAGGCGAGCTATAAAAAAGAAGCAGAAAAGCTGAAACCCATCCGCGAAGAACTGAAAGAACTCTACAGAATCAAATCAAAAATTAACTACATCCTGCGTCAGCAAGAGACAAAGGAAATACAAGAACCACGAAAGGAGAAACATGCCCAGGAAGAAGAAACCCATTAATCACAGCGACCTGCCCGATCATGAAATTGAAGCCATTGCCCGCTGCATTCTGCCGGACATTCTGGCTCTGTTTGAAAGTGAGGAAGGCCAAAAAGAATTTGCTGCGTGGAAAGCGCAGCATGAGTCAGAAGGAGGAATCCATGCCGAATAAGAAAATCTTCAAAAAAGACTTGCAACATCGTATATGTTATGTTAATCTCACATTGAAAAATATGACGATCATTGTGAGAGGTGAGAACATGAAAATCATTGGTGAACGCTTGAAGCAGCTTCGCGAGGAAGCAGGATTCTCGCAGAACAAGCTGGCAAAGCTGATCGGGATTCAGCAGTCCAGCCTCAACCGCTACGAAAGCGGCTTCTCGAATCCCACACCGGAGACGCTGCTCTGGTTTGCGGATTACTTTGATGTGTCGATGGATTACATCTACGGACGCACGGACAAGCCCCAGGGCAAGACGTACAAATACAAGCCGCGCTTTGACCCTGAGATGGCAAAGTTTGTGGAGATGTGCTTTGAACCGGGGACGCGCGCCAATAAGGAACTGCGGGCCTCGATCCTGAAAATGGTCTCGGAGGAATCGAAATGAAGGCTGTCATCTATGCGCGCTATTCCTCGGACAATCAGCGGGAAGAGAGCATAGAGGGCCAGATTCGAGAGTGTACCGCCTTTGCGGAGAAAAACGGTATCACGATCCTGCGTCATTACATTGACCGTGCATTTTCCGCCAAGACGGACAACCGCCCGGAGTTTCAAAACATGGTCAAGGACAGCTCTCAGGGTTTATTTGAAATGGTTCTTGTCTGGAAACTTGACCGCTTTTCCCGCAACCGATATGACAGCGCCCACTATAAAGCGATTCTCAAGAAGAACAACGTCAAAGTGGTTTCCGCCACTGAGAAAATTTCCGATGGTTCAGAAGGTATTTTGATGGAGTCTATTCTGGAAGGGTTCGCCGAGTATTACTCGGCGGATCTCTCCGAAAAGATCGTGCGAGGCATGACGGAGAATGCGCTGAAGCACAAATACAACGGCGGAGGTAAAACAATCGGGTATGTCATTGATAAAGACCAGTGCTTTCAGATTGATCCGCTTACCGCACCTCTTGTCCTGGAAGCCTACAAGAGATATGACAAAGGTGCAACAATGAAGGAGATCCGGGACTGGATGAACGAGCAGGGATTCCGAAATAGCAGAGGGAATCCCATTGCATACAGCGGAGTAGAACATATATTATCCAATCGCCGTTATATCGGGGAATACCGTTACCGGGATATTGTTGTTCCGGGTGGCATCCCGCAGATCGTACCGCAGGATTTGTTTGACCGGGTACAGACGAGGCTTGAGAAAAACAAAAGAGCCCCTGCTCGGTTTAAAGCAGAGGATGAGTATATACTCTCAGGAAAGCTGTTTTGTGGATACTGCGGTGAGGCGATGGTCGGCGAAAGCGGGACGGGCCGAAACGGTGTCCACCACTATTACAAGTGCTCTTCAATCAAGCGAAAGCTGAAAAACTGCTCCAAGAAAACCGTGAAGAAAGCATGGCTGGAGGACAAAGTCATTCAGAGGATCAAGATGTTCCTGGATGAACCTAACACCGTAGAAGCTGTGATCTCAATGGTCATGGACATGCAAGATCGCGAAAGTTTAAGCATTCCCGCATTTGAGCAGCAGCTTAGAGAGACGAATACGGCCATCGACAATCTGCTCAACGCCATTCAGCAGGGCATCCTGACGAAATCCACGAAAGAGCGCCTTGAGCGGCTCGAAGCACAGAGGGACGAACTGGAACAGAAGATCGCCGCAGAAAAACTGGCAAAGCCCAAAATCTCCGAAGAGTTCATCCGGTACTGGTTCAAACGCTTTCAGCACTTGGATACAAGCAACATGGATCAGCGAAAAATGCTGATTAACACCTTTGTAAATTCAATATACCTCTTTGACGACAAAGCTCTCGTCAATTTCAACTACAAGGACGGCACTGAGACTATAAATTTTAGTGAAGTGGAGTGCGCGCTTAAAGAGCGCGCCTCCCTCTCCGGTTCGGATTTGGAAATCTTATCTCCACCACAAAAAAAGGCATTGCCGTCAAGGCGATGCCTTTTTGTGGTATAAAAGAAACGGACGAGAAGGGCGCGGAAGTGAATGACCTGCCGGGGGCAGGTCAGAGCCGCGCCCCGGCCCGCCCGCAGGCGGGCGAGTCCGCCACTCTCCACCAGAAAAAAAGCACGCGAGAGCGTGCTTTTTTTCTTTCCCCCGGAAAACACAAAATGCCGCGCGGAAGACTTTCCTGCCTTCCGTGCTTGTGTCCCGGCAGGGAATGTGATACAATGCGGCTATGATGACTGAATTTGAAAAACAATATATAGAAGCTCGCAAAGAGCTCATAAGAAGCGATTTCGCTTCACTCAATCCCATGCAGCAGGAGGCTGTGCTTGCCACCGAAGGCCCGCTGCTGATCCTAGCGGGAGCCGGCAGCGGCAAGACCACTGTGCTCATCAATCGCATCGCCAATCTCCTCAAATATGGCCGCGCAGGGGACTGCGACGAGATCCCCGAGGACGCGGACGAGGCGCAGCTTGCTCTTCTGCGCGAGGGCGGGGAACAGGCCAAAGCCCTCGCCGGCTGGGACCGGGTGGAGCCGTGGCGCATCCTCGCAATCACTTTCACCAACAAGGCGGCAGGGGAGCTCAAGGCAAGGCTTGAGAGCATGCTGGGCGAGGCGGCGAATGACATCTGGGCCTGTACCTTTCACTCGGCCTGCGTGCGCATCCTCAGAAGGGACGCCGAGCGCCTGGGCTATACGGGCACCTTTACCATCTATGACACGTCCGACAGCCTGAGCCTCTTAAAGCACATCGTCAAGGACATGGACCTGGACGAAAAGACCTACGCCCCCCGCACCATCCTCTCCGAGATGGGCCGGGCCAAGGACGAGGGCATCTCCGCCGCGGAGTATCTCCGGCAGGCGGGCATGGTCTCCGACCTGCGCCGCAAAAAGCTGGGCGAGATCTATGCCGAATACAGCCGCCGCTGCTTTGCCGCCAACGCCATGGACTTTGACGATCTCATCTACAACACCGTCAAACTCCTGGAAGAAAACGCCGACGTGCTCGAGCACTGGCAGCGCCGCTTTCGCTATGTGCTTATCGACGAATACCAGGACACCAACCGCCTGCAGTACCGCCTGTCCTCCCTTCTGGCCGACGGCTGGGGCAATATCTGCGTAGTTGGCGACGACGACCAGTCGATCTATAAATTCCGCGGCGCCACCATCGAAAACATCCTGAGCTTCGAAAGCCAGTACAGGGGCTGCCGCGTCATCCGGCTCGAGCAGAATTATCGCAGCACCTCCCACATCCTGGATGCGGCCAACGCCGTCATCGCCCACAACTGCCAGCGCAAGGGCAAGGAACTCTGGACAAACAAGGACGGGGGAGAGCTGCTGACCCACTACTTCGCCGACGACGAGCGGGACGAGGCCCAGTATGTCGCCTCACAGATCCTGTCCGCCTACGGGCGGGGGGCCAACTGGCGGGATCACGCGGTGCTCTACCGCATGAACGCCCAGTCCAACCAGTTTGAATATGCCTTCAAGCGCAGCGGCATCCCCTACCGCATCATCGGCGGCACCCGCTTTTTCGACCGGGCCGAGGTCAAGGACGTGCTGTCTTATTTAAGCCTCATTTCCTCCCCGGCCGATGATCTGCGCCTGAGAAGGATCATCAACAGCCCGCCGCGCGGTATCGGCGCGAGGACGGTGGAGGTCGTGGGAGAGATCGCCGCGGAGCAGAACACCTCGATGTTCGACATCCTGCAGCGCTCCGAGCAATTCTCCGAACTGCAGCGCTCCGGCGTCAAGCTGCGCCTCTTTGCAAATCTCATTCTGGAACTCAAATCCTTCTCCCAGACCCACACCCCGGACGAGCTGCTGGACGAACTGCTGGAAAAGACCGGGTACGTGCGTACCCTCGAAGAGAAGAACACCACCGAGGATACGGCCCGCGCCGAGAACGTGCGCGAATTAAAAACCAGTATCCTCACCTATATGAAGGAATCCGGGGACGAGACGCTGGAAGGCTATCTTGCAAACGTCGCCCTCTATACCGACATGGACAATTACGACGCGGACTCAGACTCCGTCGTGCTCATGACCATGCACAGCGCCAAGGGCCTGGAGTTTCCGACTGTGTTTATCGTCGGCATGGAGGAGACCATCTTCCCCGGCACGCGCGCCATCGGCGAGCCGGAGGAGATGGAGGAGGAGCGCCGCCTCTGCTACGTCGCCATTACGCGTGCCAAAGAGAAGCTGTACCTCACCTCAGCGCACCAGCGCATGCTCTTCGGCCGCACGACCGCAAACCGGGTCTCCCGCTTCGTCTTTGAGATCCCGGAGGAACATATCCAGAAGAGCATCCCCAAGAGCTACGGCTATCAGGACCGCACGCGCGAGCCTTCTGCCGGTTTTGAATCACCGAACCGCTGGGGGGCGCAGGTCCGCCGTGAGCCCATAAAGCCCAAAGCGCCCGCCTATCCCGCCCCTGCCGCGGCAAAGCCTGCCGCTGAGGTGAGCTTTTCCGTCGGTGACAAGGTGCGGCACAAGGCCTTCGGCGCGGGCGAGATCGTCAAGATGACCCCCATGGGCGGGGACTTCCTGGTGGAGATCAAGTTTGACTCCGCAACCAAAAAGCTCATGCTCAGGGCCGCTGTACAACATATGACAAAAGCCTGAAAAGGGAGGATCCCATGCGTGACGTTACACTCAAGCGGGTCTACCGCCATTTCAAGGGCGACTGTTATCTGGTGGAGGATGTGGCGCGCCACTCCGAGACCGGGGAGGAGTATGTCGTCTACCGCAAGCTCTACGGCGACGGTTCCCTCTGGATCCGGCCCAAGAGCATGTTTCTGGAACCGGTGGACCGGGAAAAGTACCCCGACTGTGAGCAGAAATACCGCTTTGAACTGCTGGACATTCCCAGCAAAGCGGGACACGAGGACTGAAACATGAACGTAGACGGCTTTGAAATCGAAAGAAAATTCCTCATCGCCATGCCGGATGAGGCGTTTCTCGAAAACTGCGAGCGCTCCGAGATCACACAGACCTACCTGCTCGGGGAAGAAAACACCACGGAGCGCGTGCGAAAGCGTGTCTATCGGGACAAGTGCGAATACACCCACACCGTCAAGCGTAAACTAAACGACATGCGCCGTGTGGAGGATGAGCGGGAGATCAGCGAGAGCACATACAACGAGCTTCTTGAGCGTGCCGATCCCGCGCGCCGGCCCATTCAAAAGACGCGCTGCTGCTTTGAACACGGCGGAAAGCTCTGGGAGCTGGATGTGTTTCCCTTCTGGAAAAGGCAGGCATATCTGGAGATCGAACTCACAGACGAGGACGAGGCTTTTCGCCTCCCGCCCGGCATACGCCTTCTGTGCGAGGTGACGGAGGATCCGCGCTATACCAACGCGGCCCTCTCGCTTGAAATACCGAACGAAGAAATCGACTGACTGTATGACCATCGTGAAAGGATGATGAACATGAAAAAGTGGACAGCACTCTTGCTGATCGCCGTTTTCTGCCTTGGGCTTTGCGGCTGTGACGCGCTGCAGAATCTGATGCCTGCCCCCACCCCCGCACCCACCGAGACACCGGCTCCCACGCCGGAGCCGACGCCCGAACCTATACCGGAACCGACGCCAGAGCCTACACCGGAACCGATGCCCGAACCCACTCCCGAGCCAAAAACGGAGCGCGTGACTGTTTCCATCAACCGCACAGAGATGGAGGCCATGGATCCCCAGAGCGGCGAGATCCGCATCCTCAGCTTCACCTATGATACCCCCATTGTAGAGATGGAATCCAACCCCGCGGCCGCGGAAAAGATCAATGAGTTCATCGCCCTGCAGGGGGAAGCCTTCTACACCGGCGAGGAATACGGCGACGGCTTCGGCACGGGCTACAACAACATGCTGACGCTGGCTGAGGACAACTACGTTTATCAGGTAGAGTCTCATGCTGAGTACCCCAACTATGAGATGAGTGCTGACCGCCGCGTCGCTGTCCTGCGCAACGACGGAATTGTGCTGAGCTTCCTGTTTACCGATTACTATTACATGGGCGGGGCCCACGGCAGTACCATGTCCCGCGCCTACTGCTTCGATGTGAGCACCGGCGAGCTGCTGACCCTCAATGCCATCAGCGCCGAGCCCTCTGCCCTCGCCGGAGCCCTTGCCGACAATATGATCGCCCAGGTGAAGGAGAGCGAAGAGCTCCAGCAGCGTATCGACCTTCTGAACACCGACCTGCCCTCCGCACTTTCCGCGCTGGTGCGGGAGGGCTCCTGGTACTTTGACTATGATGCTGTCGTGCTCTTCTCCGACGACTATGAGATCTCAAGCCACGCCTCCGGCCCGATCGCCTTCCGTGTGCCCTATGACGCAGTCGCGCAGTATCTGAGCCCGCGGTATATCTCGATTGCCCCCACGGGCAGCGCCGAATTTTTCGTCACCCCCACCGATGCCGTCGGTGAGGCGGACATTGAGATCATCGACATGGTGCGCATCGGAGAAGGGGATACCACGCTCTATCTGATCGCAAAGGGACAGGCCCATGA